>JACCDW011449051.1_pt1 | contig 38713 bp, 67 predicted proteins | sample 7449781 | NCBI WGS metagenome assembly JACCDW01 (sample SAMN15323449, study PRJNA562643) | freshwater metagenome | isolation source: river surface water | place: USA:Blue River Watershed | collected 2017-08-18 | reverse complement strand
GCCCGCGCTGCCCTTGGAGGTGACAATGGCTGACATAGTGGAAAAGCTGCGGGATTTTGCCCTTTCGCGTCAAATATACGGCGAGGAAGTTAATACGCTTGAGGAAGCCGCCGACGAGATCGAACAGAACCGCATCGACCTTGAGGAGTACCGCAGGGATGTCGAACGGCTACGGGCGGCTATTGAGGAAATCTATAAATCGTCCCATCAGGTTCACATCATAGAAATCGCCCGCGCTGCCCTTGGAGGTGACAATGACTGACATCAGTTTTGACCCATGTAAGTGTGGGGCTGTGGTCGTGTCTGACGCCACGGCTGTTGCCGAACTCAAAGCCGACAACGAGCGGCTGCGGGCAGAGCTTAAGGCGGCAATATGGTCTGACAGCGAGGAATGTGAATTGCTTACCGCCGATAACGCCAAGCTGCGGGCGGCGCTGGAACTTTGGCATCTCGCCACAAAGATCAACGTGACAATGGAAGGACCGCAATACGCAGGCGTCAGCTTTATACTTGGCAGTCAGGCATGGGAACGTACCCGCGCTGCCCTTGGAGGTGACAAGTGAGTACTGATTTCTGGGTCAGCCTATGGCTGGGCGTTGGCGCGGGCGGGCTATTGATGTTCGGCCTTGCTTTTCTTCTTTGGCGCTGGGTTGTCAGCGCGATTAGCCCTTGGAGGTAAAGGATGATCACCGACATCAACTACATGGCCCGCATCTGGCGGATGTTTGACGCACCTGAACTGGAGGCAGACAATGATAACGGCTGACCAGATACCGGATGAGGCGGTGGACGCCTTGCACTCCAGCCTTGCAGATGACGGTGATACGCTGACTGAAGTCTGGGATTGTCGCGTAGCCATCGCCGCCGCCGTGAGTGCGTGGCCGGGGGTCGAGTACACATACTACACAAACGGCACGGAGTACTACAAACCAGTTTTCATCCTCCCTCTTTCCGCAGGAGAAATATAATGATCAAGAACTCTGAGATACCTGAAATTGTAATAACAGAGATTGTATTCAAGTTTGGAGGTTTGATTACCAAGGCTCAAGCCCGTGCATTAATTGGTCATGGACTAAGGGCTTGGCCGGAAGTGTGGACTTCAAAAGAAATGATTGGAGGTCAACCCTATCTTCTTCTCCCCCTTCCGCAGGAGAAGCAAAATGATTGACCCAGCACAAATACCCGACGAGGCGGTGGAGGCGGCGGCAAGGGACATGGCTCTCACGGAATGGGGTGACACGGAGATGTGGGATGTTTTCACCAAGCGGGCGGAATCAGCCATAGCCGCTGCCCTGAATGCGTGGCCGGGATGGGAAGGCCGAACGGTTGACGGCGACATCCTGCGCGAAACAATTATCCTCCTCCTTCCGCAGGAGAAGCGCAAGACTGACTTGCGAATAGAAATGGCACCAAAAACGAACGGGAGTTCTAGCACTTAGCGATATTATTGCTTTTCTGCCTCATTCGATACTTTTTCGGCGCTTTTCTGTTGCAATCGCTACGCTATGTGCTATGTATGGTGCATCAACAACGGAGAACGCAGATGACCGTCAAAGATCGCATAAGCCCAGCCAACATGATTATCGCCGAATTTCTTGACGTAGACATCAACGAAGTCACTGAAATGGTATACCAGCCGACCATCTACCGCACCCCGCGCGTCTATTCGTGGGACGATGCGCCGTGGTCATACTTCTGCTGCCCGCGCGCAGGCCAGAAATTGCCGAAGGGTTTCAAGTGGGAGATCGCCGGATACTCTTGGCGCGAAAGCAACAAGGATCGCCCGGTGTATGGCGTCCGCTACGAAAACCTCAAAGATGACTGATGGGCTACGGCCCTTCCGAATCCCCACCTTCAAACGGAGAACGCAGATGACCAAGGGCAGCAAGATCAGGACGGTTTACGGGGAAATCCTCACGGTGATGGAGGTCCGCGAAAACATGATTTACTGCTACGAAAATCAGGCGGTTGTTCACGTTTCAAAGGCTTTCCCGGTCTAACCACACCTTCAGCTGAACACGGAGAAACGAACATGAGCACAGAAGACTTTATGGCCCGCAGTGCAGCCCGCATGGCAGAAAAAGCAAACCCAGCGCCGCTGCACACCATCACAATAGACGGCATGGCATATAATATCCGTATTGGATTTCATGGGCGGTTCCAGTTCAACCGGGTGCTGGCAGACGGCACGGAGCAACATGCGGGCCGCCCCAAGGGATACGCATCACTGAAAGAATGCTTTGACGCTTTTTTCGTTGGAACGATGCAGGACTGACCATGCAATACCCTATCACCATCCAGTTTACCCCAACCGAGTGGTACATTGTTGAGGACCGTCTGGCCGTGCCGGATGCCATCGCTGAAGCATTGACTGAAGATGATGACAGCCTCGACCGTGACTCGGTTTCGGACGCCGCCCGGTGGCTGTGGATACGAGGCCGCGAGGTGACGCTGAATGACCCTATTGATCTGCTCGTCTTTACTGATGCCATCGAAGGATCGACAATGCCAGCCAAGCTGCAAGATGAAGTGATGTGGGGAGATAACGCCACTGCAAAAGCCTGCCGCGCCAAGCTGCGCCACATCCCCAAGATCGAATCAAAGCTAAAAGCTGCCGGGCTAACCGGAATCCGTTTCCCCAAAGGTTAAAGAAATGGCACCCGCTTCTCTCGCTGCATGGATGGCCCGCCTTCACATCAACAAGGTGGAGGCTTCCGCCGCTCTTGGCATCGCCCGGTCAACGCTTGACCGCTACCTTGACGGCTCCGTCCGTATCCCGCTTTACATCGCTTTGGCGTGCGCTGCAATCGCGCATGGCTTGCCACCAATCCGCGACTAGCCCCGCCTGAAACTGAGCCGATAAAGCACATCACCGATGTGACGGCCAAGGAGCAGAACAGTTGCCTCGTCTAACTCTGGCAGGATGATGTGGGCCACCTCATGCGCGGCGACCTCCAGCAGCTTTTCATCGTTCATGCGTGGGTCTAATTCGATACGGTGTTCGTCCGTGTAGGCGTACCCCCACGCGACGGCTGACCGCTTCCAATTGATTTGAATCGGGCGGAACTTCCGCCTTGCCATCAACGGGAGCGGAGCCATTTCAAGAACTCCACGCCCGCATCAATATCAACGAAAGCCTGAACCCTGCCAGCTTTTGTGGTGGCGTTGGGGTCAATGACCGTCAGGATGGCAGAACCTTCCTTTTGCTCGTAATGCCCAAGGCGCTGGGAATAGCTGTCATAGGTCTTAAAGCCTTTTACCCGGATCATCACCGGGATATTTCCTTGCTCGGCCATTTCCCACTGGCTGACGGCCCAGTTGTGCTTATGCCCGCAGACTAAAAGGTCAATCCGATCCCCGAACTTAGCCGCCTTCACGGTGCCATGAAGCGGGTTCCACATGGAATTTCCGGCGAAGTCATGTGCGGCGTTTACCCTGACTTCGCAGCCGTTCTTGAATTGCAGGACAAACCGGGCTTCCCAATCGTGGCAGACGATTTTCTGGGTCTTATGTTTGGCAGCCATGAGGGCCAAAATGTCGGCCCCATCGCCCCAAGTGTCGTGATTTCCAAGCAGCCAGAGCGCCCACTTGATGCCGCTATGCAGCATGAACCACTCCACCAACCGCCGCGCCGTCTTTTGGCTGGCTTCCTGCTTGGCGTAGAGGGCCGCCAGACGGCCTGACCAGTTGTTCGTGCTGTCGCCTATATTGGCTCCGTAAAGCCCGTCTGTGGCCCTGCACAGGCCCGCGTAGCGCCTGATGAGATGGATGTCGCACCCATTGTCATCCAGATGCGGGTCGCCGAACCAAAGGATTCCGATTGCCTTGGTGTCCCTGACCTTCACCGGGAACCAAGTGTGCGCCTCATAGGATTGCTTTCGAAGCTGGCTGCGCTCCTCCATCATGTCCAGAAGCCGATCCATCGGAATGTCGTCGGACGGGAACTCAGGCAGCACGATCCCAGTTTCTTCTACATCCAGCTTCCGCCGCTGCGCTTCCTCTACGCCGTGCCGGATCGCTTGGCGGCCAAACCCGGTTGCTTCAGATGCGGCTTTGTAGCTGCCGAATTTCTTATAGACCCGCAGGCGTTCTAGGCATTGTTCGTCCGTTAATCGCTGCCCAGTCACTGGCCGCTCCTATCGCTTGCACTTTTTTCGGATGTGATCCCACTGGCCGCCGCGCCGATGGCAATCACGCATCGCGGCTTCTTGCTCTGGCGTCATCCGCTTGGAAACCACCGTGGCGATGGCAGGCAGGGCGGCGGTGAATGCCGCCTTGCCAAGTCCAATCCAGAACGATGGCCTTTGCGCCACGAGGAACGCGCCGCCTCCAAGGCCCAAGAAAAGGATCAGGACGGCGATTGCCTCAAGCCAGTGCACGGGTTCACGCCTTGGGCTTGTTCGGCACCATGTAGGTCACAACGCCAGAAAGAACCGCGCCAGCTACGGCGGCGAAGGCGTCGATCATGGTCGGCGTTGCCCAATCGGTGGAAACACCGAACAGCGCGACAAGCGCGATCAGGCTTGTAAGAAAAGCGGCAACGGCTTTGTGGGCTGTCATTTGCGGCATGGGTCATTCTCCTATGTTATGGATGCGTGGATCGGGGAAGCTGGAAGTGCGGGCCGTCTTTGAAGCTCACCCAATCGCCCCCCCATTCGACTGAGACTTTCTCAGCCTTGGCGGCGGCTTTGACGAGCTTCGCCAGCCTGCCGTACAACGGCCAATCCCACCGGACTTGACCGCCAATCGTGCAGGCAAAGTCTACGGCCTTGGCATATCCGTCAGAGCCGGGAATGTGGCGGCTGTTCATGGTCCGGGTCGCACCCTTGGCAAACAACACCCGCTGCTCTGCCACCGTCCTGCGGCCACAGGTGATGATCCAACCCGTCTCAGGATCGGGCCAATCCTTGGCAAGCCGCCGCACGACCCGGACGAGATCAGGATGGACTCCCTTCAACCGGGCTTCTGATGTCGAGTTTATAATCATTTGCCATCGCCCTTGGGGATGGTTGGATTTTTCGACCACCCACGCGCTGCACGAAGAACGCCTTCGCAAATCAACATGGCAGTGAGGCCGACCAGAAAACTCACCGCATGTTCAGACGAGATGTCCCGGTTTACAGCCGGGAAATAGGCTTTAACGCCAGCGTAGATTGGCGTTGTCAGATAGCCAGCCGTAAGGCTGCCAATCACAACAGACGAGACAGCGGCAAGCCATCCGCCGCCAGCAAGGAACGCCCGCACCGTTCCGCCAGCCACGCCCGCGAGTAGATGCGTCAACTTGATCCCGAGGAAGCCCTGAACTGGGTCCATGTCACACCTACCATCCGGCCATCGTTGTGTATTTTTCAGAACCCGCGCCGCAGTCTGCCTCAAACTCGGCCTTCTGTTCGGCGCTATAGTTGCGAGACTTCACCGCGCGATAAGATTCAATTTCGCCGTCAGGAGCATATTGAGGCTCAAGCCAAGTGGCTTCTAGTGTGTTGAACTTGATGTCATGCGTGACGAAAGCAAGATACATCGGGCGCACTCCTTATGCGGTCTGACCTTTGATGACTGTAAACGCAAACTGTGGGCTTTCAGCCGCTGTCCCAGACGCGCTGTAGAAAGTAACGTCAAACGAACCCGCAGCTATGCCAGTGACAAACACCACATACTTGTTTGACCCAGTGCGCTGACTGATAATGACGTTGTCATTTGCGTTGACGATTGAGTTGTTCACCACAAATGTGGTTGCTGTTGCCGTGCCGTTTGCAAGAACAAGAGTGATGCGCCCAGTTGCCTTGTTGAGTGTTACCGCAGTTGTTCGGCTTCCTGTCTGCGTGACTGTGCCACCCGCACCTGCGCCATAGCCAACTTGTCCAGTGCCATTTGCTAATATATTTCCAACGCCAATCGTTCTGATGTCACCGTTGACAGTGAGCGGCCATGATGCGGCAGTTGTGCCAATGCCAACGTTGCCCGCGCTGTCAATTCGAATGCACTCCGAGCCACCAACGTTGAGAATGATACTGGTTGCAACCATTCCCCAATAACCAAGGTCACCGTTCAGATTTACAAACCGCAACGCTGCACGAGCAGACGCCGAACCTGAATACGAAAGGAATGAAGCTGTTGCGCTATCTGCACCTGACTGCACCCGCCCAGCGCCTTGCGAAGAGGACAATGCAAACCATGCGCTGCCTGCATAAATCGTCGCATTTCCAGACCCGCCGTCTGCATCAAACCGATAGACGTCGGTTGTGTCATTGAATGTGATCGCGTCCATGTTTACCGCGTCATATCCATTGAAGCGCAATGTTGCGCTGATCGGCTGGTACTGATTGAGATTGCTGCCATCATACGCCACAAGAACATTGTCGGCGTAGCTGCCGACAGCACTTGCAGCGCCAATAAACATCGACCCGAAAAAACCGCTGTACATCCAGCCAGTGTCAATGTCGCTAAACGGGATTGGCTGAAGTTCCGCGTGCAGTGCGCCAGCAGGCGTGCCGATAAACAGCCCAGCCGTGTCAAGCTCTGACGCACGACTGGACGGCCATATTTTCAACCCATAGCCAACGCTTGGGCTAATTTCATAGCCTTCGCTAACATCGCTTGACAATTCTACATCTGACGAAATATGCGTGCGCTGCCATTCGCCATTATACGAATTGTTGTAATTGATAAGCGCGTAAAGATCGGAACCGATCACGTTGTACGCAAACAACGGGATGACATAATAGGTTGCTGCCGTGAGATAAACGCCGCCGTCTATTGTGATGGTTGTCCCTGAGTATGCGGTATAGTTCACCTTCTTGACGCCCGTCACCGTTGTGCTGGCGAGAAGCAGCTTTCCACCGCTGCTTCGAAGGTAAGACGTGGCTGCGCTTATCGTCAGGCTCGTAACGGTTCCAGTGGCCGCAACAGTTGCAGTCACGAGGCTCACGGCGTCAATGATTGTGGCCCGCGACCCAGACGCCAGAGAGAATGCGGCAAGACCCGACACGCCAGCGAGAACGGAAGTATAGACGCCACCTGTCAACGTATGTCCTGCCGTGTAGGTGAACAAGTCGGCTACGCGGTTCGCACTGATTGAAATTCCCGTCCCACTGCCGCTTCTGAACAGAAATTCCGCTGACGCGCTTGTGTCAAGTGGATCGCCTACAGTGTAGCTGTCAAGCGTAAAGCTCGGTAAAGGTTGCGGGATTACAATGTCACTAGCGGAAATGGCATTCTGTAGGCCGCTCACACCAGTGAGAGCCGTTGACGTTTTTCCAGTATAGCGAAACTGGCGCTTTACGTTGAATGCGGCAACTCTTGAAATGACGATAGCAGCGCCAGCGGTTGGGAAGTCGCTTGTATCATCAAGATAAACGGTCGTTGTCGTCGCAACATTGGCCGGCTTTGCCACGGCTGCGGTCACTGTCGAGCCGCCATCAATTACGACACCGCTTGCAAGCGTCTTGCCGCGAAGACTGTCAACAATCACTCCGCCATCAATCTTACTCGGAATGCCAGACAGTTGCGACGAAATCACATAGTCGTCGGGATCGATTGATGAGATGTAGGCGTATTTCAGATAGTAGGTCGTGAGCGGTACAAGGTTGGCAATCGTCACGGTCAGCGACTTGCCTTTGAACAACACATTTCCAGCGCCCGGCGTAAAGCCGCTTGTTGTCGAACCCCAGACTATCACGCTGTCGAGGTCATCGCGGCCCGGATCGTCAAGCGTCAGGATCAGCGAGGCAATTGAGGCTGTAACGGTTGCGGCCATTATGTGATGCTCGTGACTGTGATTGATCCAAGGGCAGAGGCTGGCGAGTAGTTGCCTGATTTGTCGCGCATCCGGCAGGCAACGCGGTAGACAATGCCAGCCGTGGTGTAACGCGGCGTGTCGAATAGGCGAATGTCTACTGTCGCTTTGGAAGTTGCGCTTCGCACGATTGTGCAGTCTGGATCGCTCCAGAAATTGTCCGTCGTGCCGCTCACAACGGCGCTCGGTGTATCGTTCCCGCTGGTAGCCCCGGCCCGGACCTGACCAACACGGAACTCATAGCAATCGAAATCAACAGGCTGCGCTGGCGCACTGGCAACGGTGAAATTCAGATAGGCAGTCTTCCGGCTCACGGACACCGTGGCCCCGGCCATCGTGCCGGGAGCCGTTACATCGTGAACAAAGCTCTGGGCGGTCGCTGAATAGTTGCCGCGCGTGTCATACGCCTTGATGTAATAAGTGGTTGCCGCCGTTGCAGAGACGCCATTCAGCACTGCGGCACTTGTCGCCCCACGATAGAGGAAGCCAACCGTACCCCACCCGCTATTTGCAGAGCGGATTTCATATCCGGCCACAGGGAAGGTGGCGGCTGTTGCCTCCGCCCAGTCAAGGCCAAGCACAATTGTTCCGCTGGCGATCTTATTGATGGACTGCGCTGGGATTGGGACAGTGCCGGGAGCCGTAGCGTTCAGGCTGACCGAGACCGCCGTGGTTGACAGAAGCCCGGCGCTGTCGCGGGCTTTCACATACCATGTCCGGGCTGTTCCCGCCGCTGCCGGATCAACCTCAAGCGTTGTGGACGAAAGCCGCGCCAGATAGCCCGCCGCGCCCCAACTGCTGTTTGCCGTTCGGACCTCGTACCCAATGATGTCAATTTCGGTGTTTTGATCCCACGACAGATAGACCTTCCCGGCTGTCACTGAGGCGGCGAGGCCAGACACATCGCTGGGCGGCGTAAGCCTGCCGACTACGGTGTGAGCCGCCGTCTCTACCCAGCGGCCCACGCGCCCGTCGCTTGACATGAGGCGAAGCCTCATTCTGTAAGCCTCAGATTGCTGTACGTCCAAGAACAGGAATGCTTGCCCGATCTTGACGGACCCGGCGTCGATCCAGCTTCCGGTGCTGTAGGAGCCGTTTTCAATGATCTGGCCTTCAACATAGGCAATCGCCCTCGGGAGATCAGCCGGGACCGTATAGGTCAGGGAAATACGATACCCGTATTGACCATTGCTCAAAATGACCATAGCGCGTTCGTCGCTCACGATCTGTCTAATGGACGGAACCTGCGTAATGGCGCTCTGGGATAACTCAGGCGGCTTTGTGATCTTGCTGTCAAAAGCCGGAATTACCTCACTGTCGCTGTCGTAAACGGCTGGGGCATAATCCACGAGCGTCAGGCGGGCCGTCATGTTTTCCTGCGGCTCAACTGCCAACACAAGGCACTCGACGCTTTCGGCATTGACTGTTCCAACCATAAACAGGTTCCCAGCCTTGCCTTGCGTGCTGGTGATCGAAGCCGTGAGAGTGATGTCGGCGTATAGGCCCGCAACGCTTTTTGCGGCTATCGTGCGCGTTATGCTCGTTCCATCTTCTAGCCTAATCCGAAGGCCGTATTGGACGCCGTTGTCCATCGGGATTGGCTCAGACAGAATGATATTTGTACCGCTCACAAATTCCTTGATGCGACCCGCACCTGACCCCCACATCGGCACATCATGCGTAACAAGCACCTTGTCGCCGCGCTGGCAAATCAAATGCTCAATGTCTGCGTTTAGAGTATAAGTTTCAGGACGCAATTTCAGTTGCGCAAAGTGAAACCGCGCGTGCTTGTAAATGGCATCTCTTGTCGTGACGCCGGGTAGATTTAGAGCTTCAAACAAAGTGGCATTGACGGCTGAGTAACCGTCATTGTACACGATCATTTCATCAGCGATCCACGAACGCTCTGAATTATTAAATTGTACCCGAAAAGCATGTGGTAGTTTTGGATAAGCACGTTGACCTTCAAAGCCCCATGAGTTTGCTGGCGTGAAGTGTTGGGCAATTGTGCTGTTGGGCTTATCAACGATGACGGTCCACTTGCCATCCCGTAAAGCTGGGCTTGCACGGCCACAGGCAGCAATGTCGCGCAATACTTCAAGGATGCTACGCTGATCAACAACAAGCATGTCGCACATAAATTTTGCGCCACTGCAATAGCTGTGCCAAGCGGCCAAAGCTGTCAAATCAATGTCGCTATCTGCGACGGCTTGTGCGTTAGCTGGATGCTGTAAGACATAGCGGAACAGGCTTGCAGGGTTTCGCGTTGGGCGGGTTATCCACGACGAGCCATTCCAGTCTTTACATATCGAAGTTACAACACCCGTGAATCCGTCAATGTTGCCATTGAGCTGATTAGATGCCCTCACGCGAATGGCCGTCATCGCCAACGGCTTAGGAACGTTCAACGGCTTGTTGTTGTTAAACCCTGTTACAGCCACAACAAACGCCTGATAGTAGTATAGATATGTGGCATCCGTTGAACCGCCGCGATTGGTCAGTTCTTCCGTGCTGTCGGTCGTTCTTACGACACGAACTTCCCAGCGGCCTGTTGGAACATCAATGGAGACATTCTTGGTGAAGGGGTCTTTGATTTTGACTTCTTTGAACTTGACCACTTCTTGATCAGCGCGGGCCAGAGTAGCAGCGCCAACAGTTATTGTTCGACCGGAATATGTTAGATTGCCACCCGTGATCGTAAAGTTAGCGGCGTTTCGCCTGTCAACGGTTGATGCAATGTTGTCGCCAAGCACCAGAACCCGCCACAATTCCACTTCACCCGGACCAATAGTCGGGAGACGGTTAAACGTGACATTGTAACCTGTGTTTGCGTTTTGCAGTCGGTTGAGCAGATTTCCGGTTGGATCAGCATTTTGATCTGTCGTGTAGGCACCTGATCGAATGATGATCTTGTTGACTTCGTTCACGCTTACGATGTGCCATTGGTACACAGGCTCAAGCGCCGCGTCAGAGTCAATGTTGAATTCTGCTGGCGGAAGCCGCTCGGTTGTCGCTGGGCTTGACCTGTTTACGTTCCCCCAATCACTCACAGGAGCCAAAGTCGCTGAGTTAAGCTGGCGCACTTGAATTGTTGCAGAGAAATCGGCGGGCGTCATTTCGCCCACATTTTTTACACCGCCCACTTTGCGTCCAATAATTCCAACAGGAAAATGGATCGCTACGTTGATTTCACTTACTTCACCGGGAGGGATTGCGGTGGCATAGTTAGCAACGTGTGATTGGCTTGCGCCACTTCCTGACCCGGCGGATATTATAGTTGACTGATAACGAAGCGTCTTGCCGTTTACGATTTCCGTGATCTCGTAATACTTGTTGTTTTCGTGGACGGCCAACACTAGCTGACCCACGCTAGCTTCATGAAAGTAAGTGTTTGAAGTGAGCGTCACAACGCCACTGGCATTTCTGCTCCACTCGTTATAGACCCATTCAGTTGCATCAAGTTGGACGTTCGGCACTTCCTGTGCCACGTCCTGCGGATAGAGACGGGCAAAGCGCGTGCTGTCTTCGCCTGATTCACCTGAGAGCGTGGCGAAATTGATTTCGGATAGGCTGCCAATAGGCAGATCACCAAGTCGAATGTCAGAGACTTGCAGCGGGCCGTAGCCCCAGCACAGGATGGTGCGGAGGTAAGAACTCTCACCGTATGTCTCGGCGTAATTGGTAGCGGCTATCGGTGGCGTGTATTTGACCTGACCGAGTACAACCGGGATCGCACCATAGGGGTTGGCCTGATTTGCACCACCCAACAGGATGTTGCTTTCCTTTTGGGTGTCTTGACCCTTTCCAGACCCTGTGCGTGTGGGGAACAGGTAGTTTGAAAGTACCGCACCAGTGGCTCCAATGGCCGCCGTAGCGAGGGCCGTAGCCGTGCTGAGAGACAACCCAAGCCCCAACCCACCAGCGGCCCCTACAAGGTACGGTGCCAGAACTGGGGCCAGAAGCATTGCGCCAAGAAGAACGCTGATTGAAAGAATGCTTTTGAAGCTATCGCCTTCTGCGATTGCCCGATACTCTACCCGCTGACCGGGGAGAGGTTTAACCGTGGCCCAGCGGTCAGGGGGGATAGTGAAACCATCAACCGTGATGATAGCGCGGGAACGGTTTACCTCGCCCGGTGTGCAGGTCTGGGCGTAAATCCACTCCTGAATTTCCGCAATGGTCAGCCCAGCGGGGACTTGCCCGTCTAGCCGCACGGTACGGAGGGGGTGTGTAAGGCCAGCAACCGAAACCGTCTCTGGCTTGCCTTCGTAGCGGTATATCCCTTCTACACGGTTGCGCCAGATTGAGCCAGCCAGCCGCTCAACCGTAGCCGTGCGGCCAGACCTTATGTGGAGGAAGAAACCCGGCTCAGTGACCACGCCAACATGCTGGAGGCCGCCCCAAACGCGGAACACGACCACATCACCCGGCTGCGGGCTGTCCACACGGCCCCAGCTCTCCCTGTGGCGGGCAATCAACTCCTGAATGCGGGTGTCATGCGGGCTGGCATAGTCTTCCGCAAAGCTGGGCAGTTCGTTCTTGAACTGCTCGGCATGAACCAGCCGAACCAAGCCCCAGCAGTCCAATCCATCCCTGTCCCGGCCTCCGGTGAGGTATGGCAGCCCGACATATTGAGAGGACCAGTGATCGGACATCAGAAAAGCCCCGGAAAATAGGTCGGAGTGAAGGTGTGCTGCGGAAACGGTTCAGCGGCAAGGCTCTGAACAACAAGTTCAGCCGTGACCTGATCTGCGTTGTAAGTCACTGCGCCCATCTGAAACCCGCCAAACGAAATCTCGACAGAGTTCGGGGCGGTTCTCATAACCAGTTCAATCAGGACATTAGGTGGCGATGTAATCGACCTAATAATCGGGGTGAGATAGCGTGTGACATCGAACATCGTAAGCTGGCAGCGTGGCGCACTTGCAATCTGTTCGTCTGGCAGCGTGATCTGAAACGGTATGTATACATAGTCGTTTGAGCGGCTGACCATTCCGTGAACAACTTCGTCATCCGTTGTTAGACCGGATAGGCGTTGCGTGAAGGTGTCGCAAATCCTGATCGGCGTTGCGATCCCTGTTCCGGTGAATGTCAGCAAAACCGCAAGGCTATCATCCGCATCAGGCGACAGCATCGCCTTGATAGCAGAAGCGGAAAGAGAACTAAGGCGGCTCACGGAACCACCTCAAACATCATGTCAATAGCCCAAAGCGTTGGCGAATAATACGCAACACCGTACAGCTGCCCATCTTGCTGGGGGACGATCCGCACCTCAACGGTCAAACCTGTCACCGGATGCCCGAAATCAAAACGAGCCGTGCCTTTGATTGTGTTCTTGATAAAATTGTCCAGCGTGGCGACCTGCGTGGTTGTCATATAAAACGCCACTGACATTTGTTCGACACCCGCAGACCTACGCCTACGTTTGGCGGGGCCAGTGTCCATTGCTGTTGAAAGGATGTTGACACCACGCGCTGTTCGGAAGCCCAAAAGCGGGCTTTGCGGTAGTGAACCGGGCCAAGTGTAAGCAGCCATCTCTTATCTCCCGGTCAGCGTTGGGCTGGCGCGAAATGAATTTCGGATGGCGTTATTTGCAGCCGAACCGCTGCGGCGGATTTCACCAGCAACCATCTCACCGACAGACACCTCAATGCGCCTGTTACCGCGACCGTCTTTTGTCTCGCGTGTATTTACAGGTTGCCCTGAGTGATTGTTGACCACCACCTGAACATCACCGCCTCTGCCACTCATAGGCGTTATTCGTGCAGGGCCATGCACAATCTCAGGACCAGCCTCACCGGCAATTCCCCATTTCCCTGCACCAAGTGACCCACCATTTGCGTAAAAGCCACCAAATGACCCACCAGCAAAGTTCAGTCCGCCCGCACCACCAGCCATCATGACGGCAATCTTTGACAGATACTCAAGCAATCCTCTGGTTGCCATGTCAGCAATCATGTCAGAGAGGCTTTTCAATATGCTTTTGGACATATCTTCAAATGCATCTGAGACACTTGATGTCCCTGAAATCAGATCAGACAGCGCACTTGAGATGCCACTCTCTATGGAGTCTGAGAGCGACTGCATTCCGTCAGTAAAAGACGCCGCTTGTACTGTCGCGCCTGCAATGCTCTCCTGAACTGACTGAATGGCCTCACCTGCACCATATATATCCTCAACAGTTCCGGGCGGGATTTGCGGGACAATTTGCGGTGAAGGTGCTCGAATTCCATTGAAAGGATTTGCTGTTGGTTGCGTGAGGCTATAGCCACTTCCCGAATTGATATTTGCCGGAAGGCTACCTTTTCCATCAGTTGAGCCTGATGCACCGGACCCAACACCGGGCGCTATACCAAGCCCGAAATTGTATCGAAATTTATTCTGGCTGCCGCCCATATCAGGATTGACAACAGCATTGATCCCTTCCGCAACAAGAAAAATAAAGCTCTGCCAAGCAGATGTCAGGTTAGCTAGAACTTGATTGTATTTTGTCTCGATCTGTTGGGCGGCCTTGACCTGTTCATTTGACAGATACCATCCGTCAGAAGCCATGCTATTGAAGGCTTCATTCCATCCAGACGCGCCAGTTCGCAGCGACTCTACAAGCTGACGCCCGACCTTCGTGCCTAGCACACCAGTTGCGATTGCGAGTTGCTCCGCTGGTGTTTTTGCGTTTTGAAGCAGGGTCATGAATTCCAGAATGATCTGGTTCATTTCCTTGCCAGCAGTCACCAAACCATTGGCAGCAAAAAGCTGTGACAGCTTAGAACTTGCGTCTGTTGATTGTTCTGCAATTGATTGTAGGCCGCGTGCCATCACATCGGTAGACGCACCTGATGCAAGCGCCATCTTCTGGAATACTTGAAGCTGCTCGGCTGAGATACCAATTGCTTCGGCAACGTCCCCCATATCCGCAACATCTCGCAACGCGGAAACAGCAGAGCTGAACAGGGTGATTGCGGCGGCACCAGTTGCAAACGTCTTAAGTGATCCGCTCAGACTTCCAAGGCTACCTTGAATGGCACGGACGCCATTTGAGAACTCGGCGCTGTCAATGCCCATGCGGACTTGAAGGTTGCCGATCTGCGCCGCTGTCATTGCGTCTTCCTCAATTCTTCAGGTTCGCCGCCAAACGCCAGAAAAATAGACTTCATGGCTACCAGCAGTTCGTCTGGCGATTTTTTTCGCTTGGGAGTTGATGATCTGATCATCAGGGTGTCGAGCTTTGGAAGGGTCTTTGTGCGGTCCAGAGCCACAGTGTGCCACGCCAGAGACATGCGCTCGTTTGCCTCCCGCTCGTGGCGGCGGCTTTGCCCCCGCATTTCGCGGTCTGCTTCCAGCAAGGTGATTTCCCAGAACCGCGCCGGATCAAGACCTGCCGACACCCATGCCGTGTGCATGGCGTCAAAGTCCAGACGCGCCTCTGGGTCTACCCGTTTTTTGAGGATGCCTCGTCAGAGCGCGGGAAGGCGGCATTGAGCGCCTTGCCGATGGCTTCGGTCGCCGCAGCCATGCCGCATTGGTCGATGATTTCACCCGCCTTTTGAAGCGTGATGCCATCATGTTTTGATTGCAGTCCAGCCCACAGCAACGCCCGTACTGTCGCCAGCCGTTCCATGTTGGCGACAATCGTATTCAGACCCTTGTCGAGGCGGTCTTCAAGTTCGCAGATGGCGTTAGTCGAGAACTTGAGCGTGTACTCAGTATCACCGACCTTGAACGCCACCTCGCTCTTGTGCGGATTCGCCATTACGAAGCCGCCCACGTCGGCTTGCCAGACACCTTAAAGGTGGCCGAGGCGGTCAGCTTCTCACCCAGCGGGCTTTGCGGCTGGTAGGCCGTCACGATAGCCTTGAAAACCACATTGGCACCCGCATTGTGGGTGATCTTAAACTGGCCGAGGGTATTCGCCGTCAGCGCCGTGATAATGGCATCGGTGGCAGCCGGAACCCAGTTCATTTCAATCGTGACTTCGCCGCCGTCCATGAGGCCGGGGATGTACTCACGGAACTGATCGGCAGATTCCATGTAAGTGACCTCGACGGCATCGCGCACATAGCCGGGCCAAGTGATGTCAGTCACTTCCGCAACCTGCGTGTAGGTGCTGCCATTGTAGATTGAGAAGTCGACATTGTAACCGAGAACTGCTGAGGATGGCATGGGTTAAGCTCCTTTGTGCCAAATGTTGAAATCTATTGCCGTGCGGAACAGCTTGTCAGGCGTGTCCGTATCGAAGTAATCGTCGCGCTCCCCGATCAGGAAGCAGCCCTCAAACCGGATGCCACCAGTCGTGCCGCTGTATCCGCTCAGACGGGTTTCAATGGCCCGCGCCACAGACTTTGCGCTCCCGTAACTGGTGCCGATACAATCGATCTGCACGCGGCTTGAGACGTATCCCGTCGGCCCATTGTTCAACGTCATGTCACGGAGGCCACTGACACGGGTCAGAACGACACGCGGCGATGCTACACCCTGCGGGGAGCGCACCCAGTTGATGCGGGTTCCCACAAGGCTGGTTACGGCAGAGGCCGCGAGCAGATAAGACAGCAGAGCTTCTTCCATTAGAGCGTTGCCTCATGTGCCAGCAGGGCCGCCATAGAAGCCCGGTATTTCATGTCTACAGTTGCCCGCTTGCTGCGGCCTACACGGCGAGCCGCCGCCATGATCTGACTAGCAAGTTCATCTTTGATCAGCGCCAAAGCCTGATCTTTGGTAGAGTCCCACGCTGGCCGCATGTAAGGCTGCATCGCTGTATCAATGCTCCCAAACTCAACGATGTGTGCGTAGCGGATGACGCCAGCCCCACGCGCGGGGCCGACATAGACTTCCGCAAATGAGCCTGTTCCCTTGCCAGCTTTGCGGGCTGCCAGAAGGGCAGACCGGGCAGCTTCCTTGCCAAGCCCTGCCCGCATCGCAGCGGAATATTCAGCGTTGCCTACCTTGTTCTTGACCTTGGCCGAGATCATGATGCTATCGCGCAGCTTGCCCGTCTTCACGGGTGCCAGACGCTTGGCCTCGTCCCTGATTGGCTCGGCAGCCTTAGTCAGCGTGCGCGTCAAGACGTTGCGGGCGGTGGCTTTGGACAAGTTCCCAAGCGCCCGGTCAAGGTCAGACAAACCGCTTACAGAGACTGAAATTCCAGATTTCACGGGGTTTCAGCCCTTGCCGATGCAGTGATTTCCAAAAACTCTCGGCGGCCAAGCTCCTTGACGCCTTGGATGTCCCACTCACGCCCGCCGTACTGAATGCGGTCGCGCGGATCAATTGACGCCACAGTCGTGGAATAGCGGATCGTGAACCGGGTCAATTTGGCTGAAAGGGTTTCCCCCGCTCGCCACTGTTCGCTGTCGCTTACAGGCTCCACTTTGGCTGATACCGTTGCAAGCGTACCCCAAGCAAAGACCGACTCATTAAAAGCATCGGTGGTGCTTGTCGCACGACGCAGCGTGATACGGCGGTCAAGGCGGCCCGCGTCCATACTACGGACCCCGACGATGGTTTGAGATCAGCGCATTCACACTGAAAGGCAGTTCAGAAGCAGTCACGCCAACGGTTACGGAAGCCCGGTTGTCGTACCAGACGCCGATAAGAAGCAGCAAAGCCTGCACTATTGCATCCGGTGCGGTTGCATAGCCAACAGCCGCGGTCACCGTGATGCGGGATTTCAACTGTTTTGCCGGCCATGTCTGATCTGCTTTCAGAACAATGCCAGCCTCAATGCCATCGCCACGGAATTCATAGACGCTTGCTGAAAGCGTCTGAGAAGCGCCACTAATGTCCAAATAGGTGATCGAAGTGATGGATGACACTGGCGCTTCTGGCAGGCGAGACAAGTCTTCAAAGTCATCGCACTTAAAAGTGACGCCTGTTCTGGCGGCAAACCGTACCGCGCAGGCTTCTTCTAGATGCGCTCTGCCAGCCTTGATTAGGTTGGTGATCAGCGTGTCATCGTCGGAATGATCAACGCGCAAATGCGCCTTGGCCTGCGCCAGCGTGACAGGCTCAGACGCCGGGGCTGATACTGACGCAGGATACCACATAATTAACGCTTCTCACGCGGCTTGCGGGCGGCCTTTTCAACATCCGCGCCAGACACAGGCTCTGCATAACCAGCCTCAATCATGCGGATGGCTTCGGCATCAGAAAAGCGGTCTGTCTCCGAGCCAGCATCAAGCGCGAAGTCAATACCAGCAAAAGAAACAAGCAACTTGATTTTCATGTTGGGAACTCCGGTAAGAGAAAAGGCGGGAGCCTAAGCCCCCGCCCAATGTTTTTAGGAAGCAGCCGTGACGAGGTGCTTGACCGCAGCCGACTGACCGATCTCGCCGTCGAAGCGGATCAGACCAGCGATGCCAAGGTCCGGCCAGAAACGCTCGCGCATGACGCCAACCACCGGGCCGCCGACCTTGCGGACGTAATACTTGCCGAAGTCACCGAACAGGATGACCTTCTTGGAGGCAGCAATCGAGTCCATTGCCTGATTGACGCTGTAGCGGTAGCCGAGCAGCGTACCCGGCTGACCAGCCGTCACATCGCCCATCTGCCACAGGTAGTTGCCCTGACCGTCCTTGAGCTTACGGATGGCCGAGAGCGTCGAGTCATTGAACATGAACCGAGCCTTGGGCGACATCCGGTAAGCCGGATCAACCGAGTGCAGGAGGTCAATGATCTCATCCGCCGTGATGGCCGAAGCCGAGGCAGCGGTCTTGCCAGCCGAGGAAGCGGTAACAATGCCGTTCGGCGCAGATGAGCCGGAACCCGTGGTAAGCTGGCTGTTGGCAATACGCGCCAGACGCTCACCCAAAAGTTCACCCAGAAGCTGCTCCATCGCAAAGATAGAGTCGCTGTTGAGTTCCCAAGACCAACGCACGAACTCCGTGTCAAAGGCAAAGGCGTCAAGCGACTTCTGGCCGAAGGTCACATCCGAGCCACCGTCATCGGTCAGCGCGGTGCCTTCCGTGTGGGCGACAGCCACCACAGAGGTATCGTCCACGGTCGGAATCTTCATGGCATTGCCAGAAGCAGTCGAGATCGTGGTGCAGATGGCCTCATCATACATCGGACCCCACGCCTTCATGGCGCGGTCAATGAACGTGGCAAGTTCGGTCGGCACCGTGTAGCCGCCAGCAGTGGCGCTGGTAGACTGAGCGCGGGCCTCAAACTTAGCCGCACCCTGACGCAGAACAGACCGCTCCTCCGAGGTCAGTTCGTCATGCAGGCCGCATACCACCTTGGCAAACACCATGCGATACTCGGGCGAGTCAGCCTTGTCCTGACCACGCGCTTCGCCATCCTGCGGGATCGGGCGCTGCTTGGCGCGGACTTCTTCGGCACGGCGCTCGGCTTCGGCAACCTTCTCCTCACGCTTGATCGTGGCGTCGAGCTTGTCGAACTCGGCCATGATCTTGTCGTGACGGGCTTCAAGTTCCGCAGCGCGACTCTCGTCCGTGTTGTTCTTGATTTCTTCAAGGGCGGAACGGGCTTCGGTAACGAGGCGGCCCCGCTTGTCGTGCAGTTCAGTGATGGACATTGTTCAATCCTTTCTGTCCATAGGGTGAAAAGGCCAGCAGCGGGACGCCACTAACCGACTCCGCTTGCGCGGGTAAAAAACTCAAATGCTGCGGAATTTCTGTTCCTGCATTGCCTTGCGTTCCAGACGGCGGGCAGCATTGGCAAAGTTCTGGCGCTGGCGTTCTTTGCGAACAGCAGCAAGCGAACGGGCAGCGGCTTCCGTTTCAGGGTAAGCCGGATAGGTCACAATTGAGACATCCAGCAACTCTCCAACCCGCTCAATGGTGCGAAGCGGCATGTCACCGCTCTCATCCCAAGACTGCGCCCCACCTTCCATGATGAAGGCAAAAGACATCTGGTCAATGTCGCCGCGCTGCATCTTGGTGATAAGATCGCGGGCGTCCTGCGTATCCGGCGGATCAATCTCAACCTTGAGGCCGCGCTCGTCTTCCATGAGGCGCAAGGTTCCAGCCTTCATACGGCCAAGCACCAAGTCCTCGTCATGGTTGAACAGTGCGCGGACATCAGATGTCTTGATAGCTTCAGAAAAAGCGCCACGCGCAATTTTCTCGCGGAAGCCCCACTCGCGGCCACCAATAACTGTTTCAGTTTCAAACACGGCAGCGTAGCCGAAAATCATAGGCAGAGAGTCGGACCCCTCTGACCGCTTTTCTACGGTAAACCCAGTCGTGAGGCGAAGCTCGCGGTTCTTCATTGAGGAGTCTCCTGAACGGGCGTTTGGTTGCCAAGCGGCACGGTGGCGCCCTGAATGTGCAATTCATCTGCGGCAGCGTTTGCGTGTGCTGGCCTGTTCTCGATCAGACGCGCTTCATTCGGCGTCAGGACACCGCTCTGGATGGCCTGTGCCAAGCCCGTCATGCGCGATGCGAAGTCACCACGGAGCAAACCATCAAGATTGTGCTCAACGTACCGATTATTATTCAGACGACCAAACAGCTTGAGGTTCAGTTCGCCTTCAAAGGCAGAAGCCCACTGCGCGACTAGATGCTTAACGAAGAACAAGTCCTGCTGCTCTGAATTGCTAAACGTGCCGTGCGTAAGGTCTTGCAAGAACACCGGCGGCATCTGGTAAGCGCGGGCGATCTCCTCGACTTGGAAGCGCCTCGCGTCCGTCATTTGACCCTTTTCGGGATCAAAGCCAACAGGCTGCAATTCGTGTCCGGGCGGCATCGGGAATATAGGCTTGTCGCTAGACTTTGCCACATCAATAGCCCGGTGGATGTCGGCCATTGCCCGCTTCATGGCTTCCGCGCCCTGTGGCAACGGGCCAACTAGTGCCAGCGGCGGAACACCACCACCAGCAAAGAACCCGGAAGCGTAATCGTTCATTGCCAGTGAAAGCTGGATCGCTTTTTCTGCCAGAGCAATAGGGCCATAATGCTTCAGCATGTCGTGCTGCAACATAAAGGCAACGTCAATCACATCAGCCGCTGGATATTCCCTACCATCCAATCCGTAGATGATGCGACCATTGACGCGCTTGATGGTTGCCTTGGTCGGGTCCATCGGCCAGATGGCCTCGACATTGGCACCAGCCCGCTCAATCCAAGCCAGCCCGCGCCCGCCCGTGAACACCTGCTGCCAGAAATAGGAGCGAAACTTGAACGCATCCATGTCCGGGTTAGGATTTTCGTGGATGACAATTTCAATTTTGCCCGTCAGACGTTCCGGCCCGTTGGCCGTGCGCTTGTAGGCATGAAGCGGAAGGGCCGCTAGAGTCCGGGACAGAAATGCCACTGCCGAGTGAACCGCCGGAACCTTGAGCGCGTTGTCAATTGTTACCGCCGGAATATTACCAGCCGAGATGCCGAAGAAACGCAGGAAGCTCTCTGCCGACACCGGAATGGTCGGGTTCTCGATGCTTCGAGCCTCAACCGCTGGGCGGCTCCGGCTGAATAGGTCACGAATGTTCATCAAGCCACCAGAGAAAAGTTAGGATCGTCCCACGGCGAATAGGTTTCCCCACCGCCTTGAGTGTCGCGGGCCTTAAGCCCCATTGCCATTGCCGCAGCCACCGCACCGTCAATGCGAAACCGCGTCTTTGATTTATCCAGTTTCCGATTGCCTGCCGGGTCCGTGACCGCGACAGCATTGGAAAAACAGAAGCCCAGAACGGGGTTGCCGTCATGGGCGAACTTGCGCTCAATCACCGAGACTTCCAGCGCATCAATCGCCGGGGCCATGTCCTTGAAGCCTTGCCCAAATGGCACAAGCCGCAAGCCAGACCGTCCCTCGTCCTTGCCGTCCACAAACGAGGCCAGCCCTACGCCGTCCAGTTCGCGGATCAGGTTCTCAATGCGCCAGCGGTCATAAGCCAGCCCGCGCACCTCGTAGTCGCCCGCGATCTCGGCAATGGCACGGGCCACGAAGCCGTAGTCAATCGCCCTGCCCTGCGGCGCGTCGATCCAGCCGTCCTTGACCCACTGCCCGTAAGGAGCGCGGTCCCGGTGTTCATGGTCGCGGATCAAATCACCCGGCTTCCAGAACCATGCCTTGATGCGATCCCCGTTGTCGGCACTAACCGCTACAAGGGCCGTGAGGTCGGTTGTGCTGGAAAGGTCCAGCCCCAGATAGATCGGCTCACCGTGCTTCAGTGTTTCATCCACGCGGCAGGCGTTCCACTCGGCACGGGCAATCAGCGGCGACTGCGCGTCAACCCGCTGGTTGAGGTATAGATTGCGGAATGATGCCTCAAAGGACGGCATACGGGCAGCACGGGCTGCCTGCGTCCGCATATCCTCAAGGCTTCGGAAATCGCCAAGCGCCGGGTTCGCCAGCTTCCAAGCGGCCTCGTCAAAGATGTCTTCCACCTCATCCGGCACCGCGTAGAGGTGCGTCACCGTAGTCGGATCGTCGGCCCGCAGCCCGTCATCAATTAACTGTGACAAGATATGTTGCGGATCGTTGCTCTGCGTCGAAATCACAACGAACAGTGGCTCAGACCGTGCGCCCATCGCAGTGTCGAGAACGTCGTACAGTTCCCGGTTCTTGGCCTGCGCCAGTTCGTCGTAAATCACAACGCTGGGATTCAAACCATGTTTAGAACCGGCCTCTGCCGAGATGGCCCGGTAAAAACTACCGTTGCTGCGGCACACAATCGTTTTCGTAGACGGAACCACAGTTAGCAGCGCCGACAATTCGGCATCCGCCTCAATGATCTGCCGCGCCACCTTGAACACGATGGCAGCCTGTTCGCGCTCCGTAGCGGCGGAATAGATTTCCCCGTTCGGGATTGCCTCCGGCCCGACAAGGTGGGCGATGCACAGCGCCGCGATCAGCGCCGTCTTGCCGTTCTTACGTCCCACCGACAGCACAGCGCGGCGCACCTGCCTGCGCCCGCGCTTGTCCACTGGGTCATAGACATCACGGATGAACCGCTTCTGCCAGTCCCGCAGCTTGAACGCCTCGCCTTGCCCTTCACCGGACGGGATCGTCAGGCACTCAATGAATGCGATGACCCGATCCGATCTTGTCGGAGTCCGTCCTTTTCTAGCCGTCTTGCCCGCCGATGAGGCCGTTGAACTTGCTGCCCGCGCCTCCCGGCGGCTGCGCGGATATTCTTGCTCTAGCACTCGGGGTCATTCCAAATTCAGCGGCATAACGCACCATGTCGGAGGCAGCCTTGTTTGCCGTTCCGATCAATGGGTTTTGAATGGCGTTGCCGTTGGTTGTCTTAATCATCAGGCCGCGCGTCAGTTGATCCCTTGCGGCCATCTGGTTGATGGCGTCCGTGGCCTGCTTCCATATCGCGTAGGAATGGCAGTAAGCAGCCAGCGCCGTCCGGTCCACAACAGTCAGGAGGCCGAGGTTGTACAGTTCACGCGACACCCGTTTCCATTCGTCCTGCCCTTCCTGCGGTAGGAACGGCGGCGGTGCATGGAGTTCAGGTGTGGGTTCCAGTCCCTTGTTTACCTTGCGCTTGCCGGGGTTGCCTTCAATCAGCCGAAGGTGGGTCGGCTTTGGCTTACGCCCGCGCATGTTCTAGTTCCTCACGCTTTGCAGCGATTGCTTCTGTATAGCTACCCTCGCCATCCTTGGCGGGGCTGTAGCGATCAGACGCTACTTCTTCAAAGGTGCGGCCATTGCTTTCAAGAATAGCCTTCTGGCCGGTGAAGTCTTGCCACCGCTTGACGGCGACATCGACATATTCAGGCGACAGTTCCATTGCGTAGATGCAGCGGCCCGTCATTTCCCCGGCAATGATCGTAGTGCCGGAACCGGAGAATGGTTCATAGACCGCTTGGCCGGGGCTGCTGTTGTTCTCAATCGGGCGCTTCATGCACTCGACCGGCTTCTGGGTGCCGTGGCCGGTTTCGGACTTCTGCGGCTTTGCAATCTGCCAAAGCGTGGACTGCTTGCGCCCGCCGTCATAATGGCCTGTCTTACCTTTGCGGACAGCATACCAGCACGGCTCGTGCTGCGGGTGATAGTCGCCGCGTCCAATTACAAACTGAGACTTGGCCCAAATTATCTGTGCGCGAATGTGAAGCCCACAAGCAAGAAGGCTATCTGCTACAGTGTGCGCCATATTCCCAGCGTGCCACACATAGGCGACATCACCGGGGAACAGCGCCCACGCTTCGCGCCAGTCGGCTTTGTCGTCGTTTATTACTTTCCCCTTGGCTCGGTCATTTCCAGTTGATAGCAGACTACCGTCAGCATTTCGCGCTTTTCCGCGCCACTCTGGATCATACACAACCCCATAGGGCGGATCAGTCACCATCAGGTGCGGCTTCACACCCGCAAGCAGCGCCTCGACATCAGTTGCCACTGTGCTGTCACCGCAGCGGATGCGGTGCTTGCCCAGCAGCCAGACATCGCCGTGTACCGTCACCGCCCGCGCAGGCGTCTCTGGTACTTCGTCGGGATCGGTCAGCCCTTCCGTTTTCTCAGCCAGCATCTGCGCCAGTTCGTCATCGCTGAAGCCTGTCAGGGCCACATCAAAGCTCAGGCTCTGAAGCTCGGACAATTCCAGCTTCAAAAGTTCCGCGTCCCATCCAGCGTTCAGCGCCAGCTTGTTATCCGCAAGGACATAAGCCTTCTTCTGGGTGTCCGTCCATCCGCTGGCGACCATCACCGGGACATCCGTGAAGCCCAGCTTGCGGGCTGCCATCACACGGCCATGCCCTGCAATGATGCTGCCCTTCTCATCTACCAGCACAGGCGAGGTCCATCCCCACTCCTGAATGCTGGCAGCGATCTGCGCCACCTGTTCATCCGAGTGGGTGCGGGCATTCCGCGCGTAAGGGATAAGCTCAGAAACCGCCCGCCTTTCCACCTTATCGGCGGGCCATGCGTTTCCTGCGCTGCTTTTTGTAGGTTTCAATCAACCCCCGGTCATAATTCTGCGGGATTTAACTTTACGGCAGGCCACCGTTGTAACGCGCGAACCGTCTAGGGATTTAACCACCCCCCGGTCCTATGCGTTTTCGGTATGGCTTAGTGGTCTACAGGCCAGCCGTCTGGGCCTCGTTGTGGTGTTGCCTTGCCTGTGCGGTCTTGGCTTTGCTTGTGCCTATCGTGGCAGGGCTTGCAAAGGCTTTGGAATGGTCCTGAGTAGAACAGCGCCACGTTGCCCTTATGGGGCGTGATGTGATCGCAGACGGTAGCCGGTACGATCAACCCGGCATCCGCGCACATCTTGCACAGCGGCTCTGAGGATAGGTGTTGAAGCCGTAGCTTCCGCCATCTGCTGCTGTTGTAAAGATGCTGCCAACCTTCAGCTTCTGCTGATCGCTGGCTGCGTGGTCTGCGGGCGTACATCATCCGATGATAGTGATTTGCCACAGACCCGGAGGGGGGTGGGTAGTGTTATTTTACCAGCCCGTAAAATTTAGCGAGAGCCTGAAGCCCGATGGCGATAGTGGTCGTTCCTGCGGCCTGTGCCTTGTCTGCGCCACGGTAGCCACGGAAGCGGGAGCCAACGTCACGGGGCTTGATGTCAGTGATGACCAGCCAGTGGATGGGCTTGCGTAGGTCAATGGAATCCAGCAGCGCGTTTGCGGCGGCATAGCGTTTCACATGGAACACCTTGCGCTCTGCTGCGTCCATGCTCTGGTTGTCGCCGCCTGACAGGCCGGAAACGTAATCCGACCATTTCATGGTGATCTGGCTGGAAGCCATGTGGCCCAGATACCAGTCCCGGTAATACTTTTCCCCGGCATCGTACTGCTGCGCTGTGATACGCTTATTCCGATATAGGTCTTCCAACGCCGACCACACCCGGATGGCTCCGGTCTTCTTGAGCATACCGCCAGCGGTGGCTTCGGCCATCTCGTCGTAGGCATAGCCTGCCAGACGCATCCGCTCTGGCGTTGCGGATATGGCACCGGGTATCAACTTGGGGCGTTTTCTTTTTCTTGTCATTCAAGGCTCCGGGCGAGGTTACGAAGGGCGTGGGCTATTTCGGACTTTTCTGCGTGAAAAGATTCTGGATCGTGGCGGGATGGGATGTTGCGATCTACGCGGGCCGCCAAGTCGCGGAGCCGTTCAGCCCACCTTTTGGCCGACAGAATTGCCCGAATGGCTTTCAACGACGCTTCCCGCCAAGGGCAGTCAACAGATTAACAATGCGGATAACTACCGGGTGCTTGCTCATCGTGATTTCCCCTCTAGCCTATCGGCCACAAGCGTTGCGTATCCTGCCACATCCCGCCAATTGTCGGCATAGTGCGGGTTTCCGTTGCAGATGCGGGCCAGTTTCACGCAGATCATTCGGAGTGCATCGGCTTGATCTGGCTCTAGTTTGGTATTTCCAAGAGCGCCAGAAAGTATATGCAATAGATTTTCTACCATCGTAGCAAGCCGCAGATAGTTTCCGTATTTGCTGCCACGTTCATCTAGGAGCTTATCAACGCTCACGATGCGGCTTCCTGTTCTTCCGGCAGCATACCCAGCGCGGCCATGTATGTTGCGAGCAACGCCTCCTCCTCTGCCCGCTCTGCCGGGTCTTTCTTGCGGATGCGGATGATCAGCCGGATGATCCGGGTGTCAAAACCGTTGGCCTTGGCTTCGGACATGACCTCCTTAATGTCGGCGGCAATGGTGGCCTTTTCTTCTTCCAGCCGTTCTACCCGTTCAATGATGCTACGAAGGTGGCCGTGAGAGTTTGATGTTTGCATCACTTTTTGGCACTCCATGAAAATGTAGACTTCTGAACGGCAAGAAGCGCCAGAGCAGCAATAGCTGACATCCAGACTTTCCCTAGTGTTTGCCCTGCCATGTAATCTAGTGATCCAAACGCAAGCCATAGGAATGCGGCAGAGTCAGCAAGAGCTCCAATCAGGCCAGAAATGAAAACAGCAAGGCTTAAATTGCGCTCCCGAAGCGGAGTGTAAACTGCCAGATCGAGTAATTCAGCAATTGCAAATGCGGCAGCACTGGCGACAACTAAAGCAGGCGGGGCAACGACCGCTGAAAGAAGGACACCGCAGGAAATAGCGATTATGGCCCAAATAAAGCCAAGCATCTGCTGCACAGCATCGCGCAAGACAAGAGCCGCGCCAATCATCAAAACGCCTGACGGAGCCGCCAGACCAAAGCCAACTGGGATTAAGCAAGGGCCATTTGGAATGCACTCGGTTCCCGCGTGGCCGATTAGCCAATTTGCTCCCGGAATTGTAGCGAGATATGCAAGGAATACAGCAATTCTCACGCGATTAACTCCATCTGTTGATAGGTTGAAGTCCAAGTGACTGGACACTGGACTGCATCAATGACGCGGGCCATTGCCTCTGGACATGAATTGCTGTCCTTAAAGTTTCGGGCCACATTCACGCTGTCCACACTAGCGAACGGCCAACGTTTACCGGCCACGGCCATTCCCCGGAGCATATGTACCCAAGGAGCAAGTCCCCGGCTTACCAAAGCGTTGAACGCCTCATCAGCGCGGCGACACCAGTTGTCTGATCCTACCTGCCAATAGGCACCACTGGAGCCAAAGCAAACCCTCCCGAATGATTCTGAAAACTGAAGAAGGATTTCCAGAGGTTCGGCCATGTGCCATACTGGAGCCGCCAACTCTTTCTTAAAAGGCCACTGACTAACTAACTCAGCGTTGGCTTCTACATTCCCGTCAATTACGTCTGGTATAACGGCCCAATGCGGATGCCCAAGGCGGGGTTCGAGCCAACGGTAATACGCAGACCAATCAACAGCTCTGCCCCGAGTGTGTAGCGAAAAAGCGCCGTTGTCCCACATCACACTTTGACCGATCCTCAAACAAACATCAGAATCAGACGGGTTGGCAAATGAGACGCAGAAATGCTTTCCAGCCATTTTCCAGAGTTCGCTTCGCGGGGTGAGCGGCGTGCCATGATAGTGAATAGTCATGCCGCCTGCTCCTGCGCCGGAAATTCAGTTTCAAAATACCAGCCGCGCCCGATGACATGGCCGTGGTCATCCTTGAGGTCCATTGCGTTGAACCGCCGCCCGGTTCGTTTCCAAGCATCCCAAGCTGGGGAGCCTTCCCTGACCATCACGCGGCTGACAGCGGCCTTCGTAGGCTCCTGTGGCAGCCATTCCCGCCAGAAGTCGCCGTTGAGCCATGACCGGGCCTGCTTCACGAACTCGGTGCCAATCTTGCCCTTTTCCCGGCAATGGGCTGCATAGCGGGCGGCAGCGCGGGTGACGAGGCTGTGATCACCTGCCCGCTTTGCGGCTGGCGCAAACGCCTTCACCGCGCCCTTGCGGTCTGCATTGCCGTCCCGCTTTGGGTACGCCGACCAAAAGGCATCGAAGCCGTCTGGCTCCTGCTCTGAGGCGCGCGGATTGGTGCCGACCGCTCGGGGGTTGGTGCCGTTCAGCCGAGAGCCGCCAGCCGTGGGGGGTTGGGGGGTAATTTCTAAAACCTGAGTATTAGTAATATTATCTCTAGGGGGTGTGGGGGAATTTTCGTTATCCGTAACGTTACAGGTAACGTTACTAGTAACGTCACTCGTAACGCTTTCATTTTTCTTTTTCGCCCTGAAGCGGGCCTGACGCTCGGCAGCACCAGAACGAACTCCCTTGTGCGCCAACTCCACAGCCAGCACATCAAGAACGCCTGCCATCTGCTCAGTGGACAAGCCAAGGGAAATCAACTTCTGGAAACTCTCAAGCGAACACTTCACGCGGCCACCTCGGAGTCAATCCCAAGTGCCTCTAGGACGTAGCCAATTCGCTCCCGATACTCAGGAAAGTGAACGTCTATCTTCATAACGCCGTGCATCACAGTCGAGTGATCTTTGTCACCGCAGTGCTTGCCGATTTGCGGAAAGCTGTAAGTTGTAAACTTTCGCGCAACCCAAAAATAAACGTGTCTTGCCTCGCACACCTTCTTTACGCGCCGACCACTTGTGATGTCGTTCTTGCCGATGCCGTAAATCAAGCATACCGCGTCGACAATTTCACAAAGCAAAAGCCTGCCGGATTGGCTGGGAAGGTTATTCAGGGAGAATATAGCCTGTTCCGTGGCCGAAGCGGTGTTGACAATCTCTGCCATCAGTACTGCTCCAGCTTCTTTTTTGAAGCCATGTATCGGTTGAAATAGTCAAGAACTTGATAGGCAGGACGGCCTGTCAGTTCCGCAATTTCCCCGAAACTATGTCCTTGGCTGCGGAGTGCTACGATTTCGCGCTTGGCTTCTGATGTAAGCATCGGCGCATGGGAGGACGAAGTTAACAATGCCTCAATTCCGCGCTCGCCGCATATCTTTAGATACCGCTCTTTGATTGACCTTTCGCCGCGCTGCATAATCTTGCGGATCGACTCCCACTTCATGCCACGCGCACGCATCGCGATCAGTTTTTCGTCTTCTTCGGGCAACCAAGACTTGGCTTTGATTTCGGCCAAAGCAACGCTGAGTGCGCTGAAATCGTTTCCAAAAATCGGCTTGTGTTCCGGTATGTGATCCACACCCACTGACTTCATCATTGTTCGGCCAGAGTGCTGGTCCACGAAGAAGAACTTGCCGTCTAGATTGGCCTTAATGATTTCCTCCGCGTTCATACAAGCACCACTGCGCCGCCCTTCGTCGGCTCACCCTTGGCAATCTTGAGACTGAACTTGCTGTCATCGACGCCGCAGACTTCGGACAAGGCGTCAATCCCGGCCTTGAAGGCGGAAAGCGCGTTGTCGAGATCGCGGCGGTGCCGATCAGGCGGCAGGAAGCGCAATTCAAAGCTATCCCTGCCCCACAAGGCGGGCCTGTGCTGGCTCAGAAGGGCTTGGCACTGGAACTTGTAGGCTTTGAACACACGGGCCTTCTGCGCCCAGTGGCAGCGGGAATTTGGCGACAGCTTGGCGGGAGGGTACGGTAGCGAGATCATGCGGCCTCGCTGTGGTTGCCGCGCGTCTCAAAGAAGCCGGGGCAATTCCGCAATTTCATGTAGGCGCGGGCAATCGCAGCCTGCCAATTGTTATTGATGATGAAGTCCCGGTTTCCGGCATCAATGACCTGATTGTGCCGGATCACCTCAAGGATCGTCCGTGCTCCATAATGGTCGCGGCCAGAAGCACGAACCTTGTCTGCCTCACGGATAAACAAATTCCAGACATCTTCCGGTACGCCCTGCGGGCAGTGAGTAAAGAGGGAAAGCTGGCTCATGCTGCTGCCTCAATCCTTTCTGCTGCGCGGGCCAGATAGATTCCCATCTGGAAGCAAGACCGCGCCAGCAGCTTCAATGACCCCGCGATAAAAGTCCGGGTCAGTCGTCTGCATCGTGCTAATCGCTTCAATAATGGATCGTTTGAGTGAGCGGTCATGGTGTCGTGCTTTTTCCCTGATCTGATCGGCCACATAGGCCGGAATGGTTGACCACTCTCGGTACCAAAGTCGTTTCACTTGGCCCTGTGGTAAGCCCGCCCGCATTGATGCGCGGCGGATACACGCTTTGACGCTCTCACCTGCTACGACCGGATCGGCTAACCTCCGAAGGAGGGTGCTGATCTCGTCTTGAACTTGTTCGGCTGTTGTCATTTGTCTGCCCTCACGGACGATAATTCCGCCAATGCGGAACGGTGTGCGGCTACCTTCACTTCAGAAAGGAGAACCGCATGAACGTGATTGATTTTGATCTTTGGAAACGGGCGCGACTTGGCAGGGGCCAGCCTAATAGTCGCCGCGCCCGCCCTATCCGCAGCAGGGAGGCCACCAGCGGATTTCGTGGGATTGGTGAAGTAAGCGTCCAGATGCTTGAGCGGCTGACTGAAAGAAAAATGGCCCGCGCGGGTGGAGAAAGCGCGTGCCAAGTAGCCGCCGCCCGGTGTGTGAACGGGTTCGCTGCCGGGAGGTTGGATAAAGCAGCAGGCGGGGTTCAGCGAAGGAGCAACAGCATGGACCGGAACATCACGGGCGGCGCTACGGTCAGCTTGCCAGACGGGCATCAACTGCGTGGCTCGGCGTGGATATACGTTCCTGCTGGAAGAAATGGCTTCGGCACATTCACGGTGATGTGGGGCGATCCGCGCCGGGTGCTGGAAAACGGCAACGTAACCCTCACCTTTGACAGCGGCAGAACAGCCAAGATCGTCGCTAAGGAGGCTGACATCATGCGCTTGCACTTTGAACTGGATGGCGAGGGCTAACATCAGGCAACCCTCGTGTGCATGTTGACTAATGTTTCATAAGAAACACCGCTGATGCCTTGTGCATCACAAGCACTTACCAACTGCGGCCAATACTTTACGGGTATTGATCCACGGCGCTTCATTTCGGAAGCAGTCGTGAAACCGACCCCTAAAATGTTGGCAACCTTTGTCGGCCCACCGAGTTGTTCAAAAAGTGAGGATACGCACTGCATGACCCCGAATTAACACCGTTCGTGTTAATCGTCAAACATTATTTGTGTTAAGCAAATCGGTATGCCCGCCGTATGAGCGAGATAAGCGAACGACTGCGAAAAGCCAGATTGGCAAGTGGTCACCGGACGGCCAGCGGAGCAGCCAAAGCTCACGGTTGGGCAATTTCGACCTACATAGCGCACGAAAACGGCCAAAACGATTATGACGCCGAACGCGCAGAAGTTTATGCAAAAGCCTTTAAGACTACACCGGAATGGCTCTTATTAGGCAAAGACAATCTTTCAGCAGGTATTGACGCCCAGCTTCGCACCTTGCCGCCCGAAGATGCTCGGCGGTTAATTGAGAAATTTTCAGCCATGATTGAAGGCGTCAAAATCGTCGGTAAACTCAAATAAAGGCTGTGGGCTATTTTTTTGTCCTCTTTTAACACGATTCGTGTTGACAGTGATCGTGTTAACATGCATCATGTTTTTATTAACACGGGAGGATACCATGACAGAAGCTGAATTTATTAAGCGAGTAGAGACTGCACTTTCTACGCATGTAACCCCGGCTTCTACGGCTATGAGCATTTATCGCATTTGTTGCGATGCTGCCGATGCTTGGGGAATGAAGCCTGAGATCGAGGTGGCCTACCGCAAGCCGGGACAGCCGCGTCATCACTCGTTTGTAAATTGCTATTCTGTTGCTTTTGAAGCTGGCCCGCCAGAGTGGGCTGCAAGAGCTTCAATGAACACGACTACAAAGGCGCGGGTATTAGCAGAACCCTATTACGGGTTCGATCTCTGCATCTCCAAGGGTCATTAAAGGGGTTTCGGCCCCTCCCATTTCAGCCGGGAGAAGCATCATGACACGCAAACAATTCAGGAAATTGCTGGGTGACTATTGCGGGTGGATTGACGGCGAATTTCTACGCTTTCCAACACCGCACCAAATGAGCCTCTTTGAGAAAGCTGTCGCAGCTCTTGCTGAAAAGGAGGGCCGATAATGCTCACACTCGCAGCAGCCGCCCGCAGAGACGCCCTTGAGATGCTCAGACCCGATCACCTTGTTCGGTGGCGGGCCGACGTTAAGGCTAAGTGCCTTGCTTTCATCCAAGCCGAATTTGAGAATTCTCTGTTCGCAGAGCTTGGCGACATCGACCTGAAAGCCATGGACGGCCCGCTCGACGATGGCCTGTCAGATGCCACCTACAAATTGATTTGGGAGATGGAATAATGCCGCGTGATTATTTCACGGCGGGAGCCGCTGGCGCGTACATCGCCCGCTACGCTTCCATGATGTCGGTGGTCCGTTCGCGCGGCGAACATTCACCCGCTTACGAACGTCTGGTCGAGGAAGAACTAGCCCGCTTGGCTGACGCCCTTGGCTACGACTTGGTTGAGCGCACGGATGCAGCCGAAGCTGCTTCACTAGCCAATCAGGAGGCTGCGTGATGACCCTATACGACCGCGTGGTAATTGGCCTCACCGTGTTCCTGTTTAGCTTTTGGATTGCGGTGGAAGCCTGCCGCGATGCGCTCCCGGTGTAATGATGGATCGAAAACTGCAACTCGAAATCGACGCCGCCCAGCGCCTCAAGGAAAAGCTGGTCGCTGCCTATGGCGAAGATGCTGACCTGATCCGCGACATGGTCGAAGGCGAAACCAGCCTCCACGAAGCCATCGGGAAAGCCGCGCTAGAACTGGCTGCCGTTGAAGGCGAGATTGAAGGCGTCAAGATCGCCAAGACCAAGCTGGAGGAACGCCTTGAGCGCCACTGCGACCGCGCAAAAGGCATCCGTGAAGCTATACAGACGGCAATGGAAACGGCAGAACTGACGAGCCTTAAAACCCCAGCCGCCACACTGTCCATGCGGGCCTCACCGCCCCGCGTCGAGATTGCCGACCTCTCGCTGATCCCGTCCTGCCTCATGGTGCAGCCGCCGCCATCGCCTGACAAGCGGGCCATCGGTGCCGCGCTGAAAGCTGGCGAGGCAGTTCCCGGCGCTTCCCTGTCCAATCAACCCCCCGCCCTTTCCGTGAGGTTCACATGAGAACGTCTGAAACCATTTCCGACCTCGCCGCTGCGTTGGCCGCCGCACAGGCCGAAATGAAAAATGCAAAGCTGAACAAGGTCAATCCGCACTTTAAGTCGCGGTATGCTGACCTTGCCGAAATCCGTGACACGGTAACGCCTGCACTGTCCAAGCACGGCCTTGCCGTTGCTCACGGCATGGACCCGACTGAAAAAGGCATCGAAGTAGTTACGCGCATCATTCACGCGTCGGGCCAGTGGATCGAAAGCCGCTTTCCGATTGCCTATGATAAGCCCCAAGCAATGGGCAGTGCCATCACTTATGGCCGTCGCTATAACCTTTCCGCAATAACGAACATCGCCGCCGATGACGATGACGACGCAAACGCGGCAAACGATAAGCCAGCCATAGCGAAAGCCAAAGCCATTGCGCCGACTTCGGAATTGAATGTCGCTGGAACGCCCGGAGCATCTAAAGGCGCATCACGCAGCCTTTACGAAAAGCTGATTGCCGAAATGGAACAGGCAAAGACGCCGGAAGCCTTGAAGGAATGGGCAGCGCTCCGCACTGGTGAAATCGAACAACTGCCCGCTGATTGGATGCCAGAATTCCGCGAGGCTTATTCCTTTCGTCGCAACAGTTTTGCGGGTGTTCAATGACCCAGCGCGACAAAAGCCCGTTGGTACTGCGTCGGACAGAGCGCGGCTTGGAAGCCCGCTCGCGTCTGGCCGCAGACGCGCTGGCGCAATACGCTTTGCATAGCGATGTTGAGGTTACGGTAAAAAAGCGCCGCAGCCTTCCGCAGCTTCGCATGTTTTGGGCCATGCTTCAGAACGTGGTCGAGGCCACCGGAGCCTATCCAACAGCCGAACACCTCCTCGACGCCATGAAGGTGGAGATGGGATACACGACGCCAATGCGATTGCTGTCTGGTGAAGTTGTGTTCGTGCCGGATTCCATCGCCCTTGGCCGCATGGATAGCGCACAGTTCCGGGGCTTCTTTGATCGCGCCGTTGAATTGCTGGCCCGCACCTATGGATTCGATCCTCTTGCGGTCACTGAAAAGGAAGCCGCATGACCGCGCTTGCCATTGATACCGTCCCGGCGTTTCCGCTTGGCTTACCGACAGACGGCACACTGCGCTACGGCATGACGCCCGAACAAGCAATCCTTTACTGCTGGCTGGTGAAGCATAAGCCGCACACGGAAGCGTTTCAGATCAACAGCCGGATCATTGCATCGCTGTTCCTGACATCTCACAGCCTGATACACGACAGGATTTCAGCACTTGTCGAGCGTGGATGGCTCAGGAAACAGGGTAGACAGTATGTGTTTGTTCTGCCCATCCAACATTACGGAGAGCGCCGGAATGCGGCGTGAGTTCTCAGCGAAGGTGAAGCTGGCGGCGTGGGAACGCTGCGGCGGCAACTGTGAAGGCTGCCATGCCCGCATCATAGGGCGTGCCGAGTACGATCACATACTGCCGGATGCCCTTGGCGGCGAGGCTACGCTTGAGAACTGCGCCGTCCTTTGCAGCAAATGCCATCGCATCAAGACCAGCACCGGGGACGTTCCCCGTATCGCCAAGGCCAAGCGTCAACAGCGCAAGGCAATTGGCGCGTGGCCTAAGACTTCCCGTCCGTTGCGTTCGCGTGGATTCCAAAAGCAAACAGTGTCTCACGACAGCGAGGTCTAGAATGGAGATATTTCTAATCGGCTGCGGAATAGGCTGCCTGATTGGCGTTGCCACCGCTTACCTGATCGTCAGCAAGCCCCAGCGCCAAGAGCCGCCAAGCTGGCTTGCTTTGCTGGATGAGCAACACGAAGCCATTGAACGCTTCGCTGAACACCAGAACCAGCCTCGCGCCTTAACCCGTTTGACCGCACATTCAAGGACCATTGAAATATGAGCCTGATATTTTTGATTGAAGCCATCGAAGAAGTGAAACAGACACTCAATGCAGTGGCCGCAGCCCTCTGCCACGACGAAGACGTTAAGATCGCCCAATCTGAACAGAAGAAGACTGAGATCAAGATTGAGTTCAGTGCCGCGATTGAACGGCTGACGCGCCTGATTGAAGGTGATCCGGTGCCGAACATCACCGAAAAGGAAGCCGAAAAGACGGATGAGGATTTATCAGATGCCGCATGATTGGATTAACTGGATTTTCTTCGGCTGGTTCTTCGCAGGTGCGGCTGGCGGCTGGCTTCTGCTTGGCATCCTTGCCAGCGAAGTCTGGCGGAAGTGGAAGGGTTGAGATGATCATTGTCTATGTTCGTGAAATAGAGACAAAGCAATTCACGGGTTTATTCTGGGCACCAAATCACGATGAACTTTGGTGGCTTGTGGATCAATATGGCGATCCATCAGGTTTTGAATATTGCAAGGTAGACAAACGCGGCGGATCTATTGTGCTGTCAGATAATGAAAACACCGACGTTTGGATGAAGGATGACGACAAACCATTTGATGAAAATCACGTTGAAAACGACGATGAAGACGACGAAGGGCCATTCCGTTCTTTTAGCGCGTCATTTGATGAATACGCGATAAGCAGTCTGGAAAAATCAAAGAAAATGAATTGGAAGCGTTTTGACTTTGCAGATGTAGGGCACGGTGGAGTTGCCCAGATATTCCGCGAGGTTGATGTAGAATGACACCTTTCAGCGTCAAAACACTGTCCGAACGCTGGGGATGCTCGGAGCGCACCATTCGGAACATGCTCAAAGAAGGCAAGTTGCGCTCGTTTGTGGTAGGCGGAACCTTAATCCGCATTTCCCATGAGGAGGTCGAAAAGTGGGAGACGAACCAAAACTTGTCTGGCACCGAGGAAAACTCTCAGTCAGCTTCACCGAAAACGGACGCCGATTCCGCCGTGCGCTTGGCACGGATGACATTGCCGTCGGCAAGGCAAGGCTTGTCGAGTTCACGCGTCAGCTATCTTCACAGGTCCAAGGCGGCCCCGTAACCGTTGCCGCGATCTACCAATCATACGTTGCCGACCGCCGATCCGAAGGCAAACGAACAGAACGCATCCAAGACGCTTGGAAGCGTCTAGCCCCTACATTCGGGGAAATGCTTCCCGTCTACATCGACAAGGAGATGTGCCGGAAATACGCCAAGAACCGCCTCAAGGATGGCGTCTCAAACGGCACAATCCACCTCGAACTTGGCTACCTCAGATCGGCCTTGATCCTTGCCGAGCGCGAAAACTGGATCACGAAAGCGCCGTTCGTCTGGCTCCCTGAGAAGCCGCCGCCGCGTGAACACCACCTGACCCGCGAGGAAGCCGAGAAGCTGCTTCTGGCCGCTGCCTTCCCGCACCTGAAGCTATTCATAATCTTGGCCCTATCAACAGCCGGGCGGGCCGAGTCAATCCTTGACCTGACATGGGACCGGGTGGACTTTGACCGCCGCAGGATCAACCTCCGCGATCCGGGGAAGTCAGCCACGCCTAAAGGCCGGGCCATTACCCCAATGAACGAAACCGCCGCCAAAGCCCTACAGGAAGCCCGGCAGGGCGCTCTGACGCCGTTCGTGATCGAGTGGGCAGGGAAGCCCGTGGATTCCGTCAAGAAGGGCATTGGCGCGGCTGGGGAACGGATCGGCGTGAAGGTATCGCCCCATGTCCTACGGCACACGGCAGCCGTCTGGATGGCCGAAGCTGGCGTCCCAATGGATGAGATCGCCCAGTACCTAGGCCACAGCAGCCCGGCCACTACCTACCGAGTGTACGCCCGGTACTCCCCGGACTACTTGCAGAAAGCCGCGAAATCATTGGAGCTTAAAGGCGGCTTATAATACAGTTCTCCTTTGTACGATATGTACCAGTGACTAGAACCTTAACGGCACAAAAAGGCATCAAATGTCGAACAAAAGCAACGATGATTCAACGCAAGTCATTGATTTCCCGTCAAGCCCCGGCGTTCACATCGCAGGGGTCACATGTTCGAGTCATGTATCGCCCACCACCTCTTTTCAAACACTTAGCCGAAATCCAGACCCAGAAAATACAGTGGCACATGGTACAGATGTACCAAGCCGCTTCTGGGAGCGTGTGGCGGTAAAAGCCCCGTCTGAGTGCTGGCCTTGGCTTGGTTCGGTAGATCGGGATGGATACGGACGCACAAGCTACATGGGGCGGCCTATGGTTGCGTCCCGGCTGGCCTTTATCTTAGCAACCGGGAAAGAGCCGGATGGCTTGCTAGTTTGCCACCACTGCGACAATCCGCCGTGCTGCAACCCCTCCCACCTGTACGCCGGAACCAAAAGCGACAACGAACGCGACAAATTCAAGCGCGGCAAAACCCATCGCGGGACAAAAAACCCGGCGGTGAAACTTTCCGAAGATCAAGTCCAAAACATCCGCCGCCTGTTCGATCAGGGGATGACCAACGTTGCCATTGGCAAGATGATGGGCGTCCATCATAGCACGATCAGCAAGATAAGGACGGGCGGGTCTTGGGGAACGCGGAGATAGCCATGCGTGAACCCGGCCTTGAAGCGGTGAACCGCGCCCTTTCCGTTACCGTCCAGAAGCAAGCTGCCGAACTCAAGCAGGCAGACCGCCGGATCGCCACGCTGTGCCTTTTGATCCGCGAGATAGCCGATATTCTCGACCGGGCTGGCTACAGACAGACGGCGGAACAGGCCAGAGAGGCGGCGCGATGAAGGAAAGAACAGTTAGCCCAGCTTTACCATGCCCATTTTATCGGATGCCCTGCGAATATGTTCCGATGGCGAACCGCACCAATGCGCTGGCGGCAGAGAACGCCAAACTGCGGTCGGCGCTGGCCTTTCTCTACGATGCCACAACAAACCCAGAGGCCAACACCGTGATACCAGCCGCCATCAGAGAAGCCCGCGCTGCCCTTGGAGGAGAGAATGGCTGACATAGTCGAGAAGCTGCGCGGTTACGCAAGAGATGACCATGAACGTGGTTGCCAAGGTCGTGAATATGACTGTTCGTGTGGGTATGATGGGAAGCGCGACACTCTTCTTGTTGAGGCTGCTGATGAGATTGAGCGGCTGCGGATGGCGCTGACGGAAATCCGTGACGCTGGCCCGATGACCTTGGACGACCAGCGGTGGCGCATTGCGCTTGCTGCCCTTGGAGGTGAGAATGAACCCTGAAGTATTGATTGTGGTGGCCGCCATCGGGATGGGTGTCAGTTTTGCCTGTCTTGTCATGGCAGGCAGGCAGTAGTTGGAGGTGCCAATGACTAAAATTGAGAAGATTGATGTTGCGAGCCGCATTGCCAAGCGAAATCTGGAATTGCTGGCAGAGTTGGAGGCTGCCCGCAAAGACATATCCACCCTTTTGGGTATAGCGAATGAGAACATGCGTGAGGCTGATAAGCTGCGGGCTGCGCTGGAGGAAGTAATGCCGTTTGTTGAGTTTCAGCTTCACAAGATGATGGAGGAAAGGAACACGATTCCGATCACCCGCGCTCTTGGCCTCGCCCGCGCTGCCCTTGGAGGTGACAATGGCTGACATAGTGGAAAAGCTGCGGGATTTTGCCCTTTCGCGTCAAATATACGGCGAGGAAGTTAATACGCTTGAGGAAGCCGCCGACGAGATCGAACAG
>JACCDW010185502.1_pt1 | contig 38735 bp, 37 predicted proteins | sample 7449781 | NCBI WGS metagenome assembly JACCDW01 (sample SAMN15323449, study PRJNA562643) | freshwater metagenome | isolation source: river surface water | place: USA:Blue River Watershed | collected 2017-08-18 | reverse complement strand
TCCTATCGGAATGGTTCGGATCCGTCACCCAAACCTGTTGCGTGTATAAGTGTGACGGAAATGCGGAAATTTCGCCAGTACATAGTGGCAAATATTGGAGCGCGTGTCGCAGATTATTTTTTTCGATGTCATATGCATATTCGCGAAATTCTTCAAAAAAATATTGCGAAAAATTCCTCAACCCATCCTTGATGGTAGAAATTTGGCGAAAATTTACTTACGGATTGGTATTTTCGGGAGAATTTTCCCGTTCAGCCCGTCTTTTTCTCTCTGCAACGGCATATTCGTTGGTTTCGGCATCATATTTCCGCAATTTGGGGAAGAAAATTGCCAGAATTCCGACGAAAATCACGCAGGAAATCCCGCCCGAAGTTACCGAAATAGTCAATGTAGTAGCACTGGCCATCGATGCCGCCCGAAGTTGTCCGACTAGCGGTCCAATTGTGTAAGAGAGCAATTCGATTCCGGCTAACCGACCCCGAAGATGATCTGGGATTGTCTGATTCCAAATTGCCCCGCGGAATAAAACGCTGACCATGTCAGCCCCGCCGGCAATGGCGAGAAAGAGCAGGACCAAGAACAGGTAATCGGTGGCTCCTGCCAGAGCGATCGCTGCGCCCCACCCAGCAGCTGCCCACATAAATGCTCGACCGTGGAATCGATATGTTCTTGTCCATCCACTTGTCAGAGTTACTACGAGTGCTCCGATTGTTCCGGCTGAATAGAAGAGGCCGAGTGCCCACGGTGCCTTTACTTGATCAACCCAAAATGGGAAAAGTGCAATTGGCATTGCAAGAAACATCGCAGCTAAATCGATGATGTATGTGCCCTTGAGATCTTGGCGACTGCGGGCGTAGGCCACACCCTCCCATAACGCTGCCAGGGATGGCTTTTCGGCCTCTCGAGATGGTGGCACTTTTCCAACGCGAATTAATAACGCAAGCGAAATAATGTAAGTACCAATATCAACTGCATACGCTAAAGAGACACCGGATGAGGCAATTAAAATTCCGCCTATCGTCGGACCGACGATGATTCCAAACTGTCGACGAAGACTCATGAGTGCGGTCGCGCTAGGAATATCTTTATGGCCAACAACGCGCGGCAAGATCGCATCAGCACTTGGCCCATGTAAACCGTTGACCGCGGCGAAGGCGGCACCGACGATGTAGATGATGTAGAGCTTGGGTTCTGGCGAGAGAGCGTTGAGTAACAAGATCAGCGAGAGGACCGCGGCGGCTGCCTCGGTAAACCAGATCATCTTTTTGCGATCAATGGCATCTGCCAAGACTCCGCCGTAGAGACCGAAAACAATCAGCGGTACAAGTTCGACCAACCCACTGATGCCGACGGCGAGGTAGGAATTGGTCAGCTCTTTGACCTGAAAGGGAATCGCGACATAGGTGATCATCGAGCCAAGATTTGAGATGAGCCCCGAACTCCATAGGTACCTAAAGTCGCGGTACTTTCGGATTGGCGTGAGATCGATCGCCAGATTCTTCATCTGCAGGATCTTACTTGGCGATTAGCGAGATCTGGCTAGTGAAATGTCTGATCTTGTGATGGAAATGTCCCGTTGCGAACTTCATCTGCAAATTCACGGGCAGCACCAAGAATTTCACCACGAAGGTTGCGATAAGCCTTCGCCAATTTTGGTGCATTCTTTGTCAGCCCCACCATGTCAGTCCAGACCAGCACTTGGGCATCGCAGCCAGCGCCAGCACCGATTCCAATAGTTGGAATAGAAAGCGCTGCAGTAATGCGTGCTGCTAATTCGGCCGGAACAAGCTCGAGAACAATGGCAAATGCACCAGCCTTTTCAAGGGCGAGTGCGGCTTCCACAATGGCATCGCCATCGCTGCGACCCTGCACTCGATAGCCACCTAATTGATAAAGTGATTGAGGAGTAAGGCCGAGATGTCCCATCACTGGAATTCCAGAAGATGTTAACTTTTCAACGGTAGCCAAATGTGCGCCCTCTAGCTTTACCGCCATCGCCCCAGCCTCTTTAAAAAAGCGGACAGATGTCTCGAGGGCTTGCTCGGGTGAAATCTCATAACTTCCAAAGGGAAGATCTGCCACGACCATGGCGCGAGTTGAACCTCGGACTACTGCTCGGACAAGTGGGAGTAACTCATCGACTGTGACAGGGATGGTGTTCTCTTCGCCTAGGAAATTACTTCCGGCGGAATCACCAACAAGTAGGACTGGAATATCGGCTTCATCAAATATCGCGGCAGTCATCTGCTCATATGAAGTGAGCATCGCCCATTTTTCTCCAGCCACCTTGGCGGCCTTGAGATCAAGGATTGTGACTCTGCGATGGCGTGAACCGCCATAAAGGGATGTAGACATAAGAACTTCTCCTCACCTCGAGGCTTACGGCGCTTACTGCGCTAACGGCGATTGCCGTTGAAGTCCCCGGGTACAGATAAAAGGGTAGTACAAGTAGGCTTAGGTTATGAAGTCGGCAGCCGGCCAGTATCGCCTGCGTATTGCCCTGGCTGCGATCAATCCCACGGTTGGAGATCTCGCCGGCAATAGCGCAGAGGTGGCACGCGCAGCAGCAGCTGCAGCAGCTGAAGGCGCTCACCTGATTGTCTTTCCAGAAATGGTTTTAACTGGATACCCGATTGAAGATCTTGCTCTCCGTTCTTCATTTCGCCATGCCAGCAAAAAAGCTATCGCTGCCTTGGCCACAGATTTGGCAGAGCAAGGTCACGGAGATCTCGTAGCAATTGTTGGTTATCTCGATGAGACGCCCGATGGCCGTCCACAAAATGTTGCAGCCGTTATTCATGGTGGCCAGGTTAAGGCCCGCTATATCAAGACCCATCTTCCGAACTTCGGCGTCTTTGATGAATATAGAAATTTTGTCGCTGGTGATTCAACCCTGGTAGTTCGCATTCATGGCGTTGATGTTGGAGTTTTAATCTGCCAGGACATCTGGCATCCAGATGGCGTGCTTTCCGAACTCGCAAAGCGCTCGCCGGGACTTGTTATTGTTCCTAATGGTTCGCCCTTCGAGCGAAATAAAGATGATGTGCGCCTAGCCCTGGTGAGCAGAGAAGCCGAGCGAATGGATGCGCCATTTGTTTACGTCAACATGGTCGGTGGCCAGGATGACCTCGTCTTCGATGGCGACTCAATGGTTGTTGATCGCACTGGTGCACTGATTGCGCGCACGCCACATTGTGATGAAGGTTTGATGATTGTTGATCTCGATTGTGACGGTCAGACAAGTAGCCCGGATGTGATCATTAGCGAAGATGTCATTGCGCACACGACTCCGATTGTTTCTGCGATTGCAGAGCGTGCATCGATAGAAGAGCAGATCTGGAAGGTACTCGTTACTGGCCTTCGTGATTATGTAGAGAAGAATGGCTTTAGAAGTGTGGTCCTAGGGCTATCAGGTGGAATTGATTCAGCGCTCGTCGCAGCGATTGCCGTGGATGCGATCGGAGCCAAATGTGTCAATGGTGTCGCTCTGCCAAGTAAGTACTCTTCCGATCACTCACTGGCAGATGCTGCGCAGTTGGCGAAAAACACCGGTCTACACTTTCGGACAATTCCGATTGCTCCGATGGTCGATGCCTTTACGAGCAACGTTGTACTCAAGGGTTTGGCGGAAGAGAATGTGCAAGCCCGTGTTCGTGGAACAACGCTGATGGGAATTTCAAATCAAGAAGGCCACTTGGTGCTAGCAACTGGCAATAAATCAGAGCTGGCCGTTGGTTATTCAACACTTTATGGCGATGCGGTCGGTGGCTACGCCCCGATTAAAGATATTTACAAGACAGATGTGTGGGCACTTTCCAGATGGCGCAATGCCAGAGCCATTGAGTTGGGTGAAGTCCCTCCAATTCCAGTGAGCTCGATAGAGAAAGAACCGAGTGCAGAGCTGCGCCCAGATCAGAAAGATTCTGACTCGCTTCCCGATTACACAATCCTTGATGAGGTGTTGACCGAGTATGTGGACCACGATCGTGGCTTTGAAGAACTTGTTGCTGCCGGCTTTGATAGCGCACTCGTTGCACGGGTGATCGGGTTGGTCGATATGGCCGAATACAAGCGCCGCCAGTATCCGCCTGGCACAAAGGTCTCAGCCCGCGCCTTTGGAAAGGACCGTCGCTTGCCGATGACTACACGCTGGCGCGAAGGCAACGAGGGTAAGTAGAGACTGGTTTTGTAACACTGCCGTAATTATCAGTTGGCAGTATTGCCCCCATGGCCGAACAGATTAGCAAGCAGCAAGAGTTCGTTCTTCGCACTATTGAAGAGCGCAATATTCGCTTTATCCGTTTGTGGTTTAGCGATGTATTAGGGACTCTGAAATCAGTTGCAATTGCACCGGCCGAACTTGAAAATGCCTTTGATGAAGGTATTGGCTTTGATGGTTCTGCCATTGAAGGATTTGCTCGCATTACTGAATCAGATATGTTGGCAAAGCCAGACCCTGCAACATTTTCAATCTTGCCTTGGCGCACAGAAGCTCCGGGCGCTGCTCGCATGTTCTGCGATATCACGATGCCAGATGGTTCACCGTCACATTCTGATCCGCGCAATGTTCTTCGTCGCACCTTAGATAAAGCAGCCAAGATGGGATACACCTGTTACACCCATCCAGAGATTGAATTCTTCTTGTTTAAATCACAACCCGAAAAAGGCGTTGCACCAGTTCCTGTAGATCAGGGCGGGTATTTCGATCACACACCAGCAGTTGTTGGACACGACTTTAGACGCCAAGCAATTACCTTGCTGGAGGCGATGGGAATCTCTGTTGAGTTCAGCCATCATGAAGGTGCACCTGGACAGCAAGAGATTGATCTTCGTTACGCCGATGCCTTAAGCACTGCAGATAACATCATGACATTTAGACATGTCATTAAAGAGGTTGCACTCGAACAAGGTTTCTACGCATCCTTTATGCCAAAGCCATTTACCGATCACCCAGGCAGCGGAATGCATACACACGTCTCACTCTTTGAGGGCGAGAAGAATGCATTTTTTGATGCCAGCGCTGAATTCAATTTATCCAAGACCGGTCGCTCATTTATTACGGGTATTTTGAAACATGCAGCTGAGATGAGCGCGATTACAAATCAGTGGGTCAACTCTTATAAGCGTCTCCAAGGTGGAGGAGAAGCACCATCGCTAATTAACTGGGGTCAGAGTGATCGCGGGGCGCTGGTACGTATTCCTATGTATAAGCCAAATAAAGAAAATTCAACGCGGATCGAACTTCGCTCACTTGATTCTGCATGTAATCCATATCTTGCATTTGCCGTGATGTTAGCAGCGGGCCTAAAGGGAATCGAAGAAGGTTACGTCCTAGAGCCAAGTAGGGACCCTGCACCACTTCCAGCAAATCTGCACGAGGCAATCGTCGCGATGGAAGAGAGCGAACTCATTCGCCAGACTTTAGGTGAACATGTCTTTGAATTCGTCCTACGCAATAAGCGTGCTGAATGGCAGGACTATCGCCGTCAGGTAAGTGCCTACGAACTCGATAGGTATTTACCCGTTCTTTAGGCTCTGCAGTATTACCCTTGCACTATGGCTAAAGAGATCACATCAGGTAGTTTGCGTCGCATCAATATCATCGCGGGTGTCCTGCACTTTGCACAGATGGCGGCAGTCCTTGCACTTTCATCAGACTTCACGCTTCCAATTACAGCGCGATATATGTCTGGTCCTCCAGGAAGCACCTACGGCGATCTCTTTATTCTTTGGGATGCACCGCTTGCAATTGGCGTTGCCATATTTCTTGGGCTTTCTTCCCTTGCCCACTTCATTGTTGTCAGCCCAAAGTTCTTCCCTCGATACATCGCAGGACTTGCAGCTCATCGCAACTTCTTCCGTTGGGTTGAGTATTCAATTAGCTCATCTGTCATGATCGTTTTGATTGCACAGGTCACAGGTATTTCAGATATCACATCACTTATTGCAATCTTTGGCGTGAATGCCTCAATGATCCTCTTCGGTTGGCTTCAGGAAAAATATGAAGAGCCAGGCAATGGCGGATGGATCCCATTTATCTTCGGATGCATTACAGGAATCGTTCCTTGGATTGCACTTGCCTTCTATGTATTTGCAATTGGTGGAGCCGGCGAGAATAAAGCGCCTACATTCGTTTACTTCGTCGTGCTTACCATCTTCCTCTTCTTCAACTCATTCGCCCTCGTGCAGTGGCTGCAATACAAGAAGGTTGGAAAGTGGTCGAATTATCTTGTGGGTGAGCGCACCTACATCACGCTTTCATTGATTGCTAAATCAGCCCTTGCGTGGCAGATCTTTGCAAATACTCTGATCCCAGCCTGACCTTGAAGAATAAATAGCAAAGGGTTACCCTTAACCCATGCAACAACGTGGACTCCTTCTTCGCAGCCGCTGCGAGGCCAATTAACCGGTCTCCTCGCCGCGGGGTTTGGTGTTGCCGGTAAACCACTACGGCCCCAACCTCAAGGAGTAAGAAATGAATTTTCCACAGCAACAACCATCGCAGATGCCGGTGCATCGCTACAGTTCATTTATTCCAGTCGATTTACCAGATCGCACCTGGCCCAATAAGAAGATCACAGTTACCCCTAAGTGGTGCTCTGTCGATTTACGCGATGGCAACCAAGCGCTCATTGATCCAATGGATACCCCACGCAAGTTAGCGATGTTTAAGTTACTCGTTGCCATGGGCTACAAAGAGATTGAAGTTGGATTCCCTAGCGCGAGCCAGACAGACTTTGATTTCGTCCGCAAGATTATTGATGAAGACCTCATACCTGATGATGTTGTCATACAAGTTCTCACCCAAGCGCGCGAACCGCTCATACGCCGTACCTATGAAGCGATCAAGGGATCAAAGCAGGCGATTGTTCACTTGTATAACTCGACCTCAACTTTGCAGCGTCGCGTCGTCTTCGGTCTAGATAAAGAGGGCATAAAGAAGATTGCCACCGATGGCGCACAACTTTGTCTTGATCTCATGAAGACGGTTCCTGAAACGAAAGTCTCTTTTGAGTATTCACCTGAGTCCTATACCGGCACCGAACTCGAATTTGCAGTTGAAGTGTGTAACGCCGTCAATGCAATCTGGAAGCCAACTCCAACTTGGAAGACGATCATGAATCTTCCTGCAACCGTAGAGATGGCCACTCCAAATATTTATGCTGATTCCATTGAGTGGATGTGTCGCAATCTTGAAAACCGCGAGAGCGTGATTGTTTCACTCCACCCACATAACGACCGCGGTACTGGTGTTGCGGCAGCAGAGCTTGGATATTTGGCAGGTGCTGATCGAATTGAAGGAACTCTCTTCGGTAATGGAGAGCGCACCGGAAACGTCTGTCTTGTAACTCTTGGTATGAACTTGGTTAGCCACGGAGTTGATCCGCACATTGATTTTTCAAATATCGATGAGATTCGCCGCACCGTTGAGTATGCAAACCAACTTAAGGTTCCAGAGCGCCACCCATATGGCGGCGACTTAGTCTTCACCGCTTTCTCTGGCTCGCATCAGGATGCAATTAAGAAGGGTTTTGAGCACCTTGAAAGAGATGCCAAAGCTGCTGGTGTAGCAGTTGATCAGCACACCTGGGCAGTTCCTTACCTACCGATTGATCCAAAAGATATTGGTCGCTCATACGAAGCCGTGATTCGTGTGAATTCACAATCAGGTAAGGGAGGCGTTGCTTACCTCATGAAGACAGAGCACCACCTTGATCTTCCACGTCGTCTCCAGATTGAGTTTTCAAAGATCGTACAAGAAAAAACAGATACGCAAGGCGGCGAAGTTTCAGCCGATGAGCTATGGGCAATCTTTGAAGATGAATATCTTCCAACCGATGGCGCTCCGTGGGGTCGATTCCGCTTGAAGGGATTGTCACAAACTTCTGTGATGAATCAAGATGTTCAGTTGACTGTTGTAATCACTGATCGCGGTCAAGAAGTTGAACTATCAGGTCATGGAAATGGACCGATCGCAGCTTTCTGCAATATCTTGCAGAATTACGGCGTTGATGTGCGCGTTCTTGATTTCCACGAACACGCGCTCTCTGCAGGAGGCGATGCATCCGCTGCTGCCTATCTGGAGTGTGCAATTGGTGGGGATGTCTATTGGGGCGTCGGTGTTGACCCAAATACAACAACCGCTTCACTTAAGGCCGTTGTGTCTGCAATAAATCGCGCCATTCGCTGACTACCGTAACCCCGTGAGCCTCTACCGTGATGAAGCGATAGTTCTGCGCACCCAGAAGTTGGGTGAAGCCGATCGAATCATCACCATGCTGACTCGCGAACACGGTCGCATTCGCGGTGTTGCAAAAGGTGTTCGTCGCACGATGTCTAAATTTGGGGCACGTCTTGAACCCGGCAGCCATGTCGATATTCAGTTATATACCGGCAAAACTTTTGACACGATCACACAAGTCGAAGCAATCATGAACTACGGAGAAGCAATCTCTAATGATTACCAGCGTTGGACTATCGCATCAGCGATCCTAGAAACGGCTGAACGATTTACCGCTCAAGAAAATGAACCAGCGCTCCAAGAATTTCAATTAGTCGTTGGTGGAATGAAGGCTCTGGCAGAAAACCGCTATGACTCCTCCCTTATTCTCGATGCATTTCTGCTGCGCTCATTAGCAATTGGCGGATACGCACCGTCTATGAGTCAGTGTTCACGTTGTGAAAAACCCGGACCACACCGCTACTTCTCACTTGTTGGTGGCGGATCGGTCTGTATGGAGTGTCGTCCTTCCGCATCTGCCACCCCTGCGGCAGAAACTTTAGAACTCATGGGTGATTTGATTAGCGGAAATTGGGATCGCGCCCAAAATAGTGAACTCCGTTTTCGGCGAGAGGCTAGTGGCTTAGTTGCCGCATACCTACAATGGCACCTTGAACGCGGACTACGGAGTCTGCCGATGGTGGAGCGTGCATGAGTAAGAAGGCTGCGATTGAAATTCCACGCCACGTTGCAGTGGTGATGGATGGCAACGGTCGTTGGGCAAAAGATCGCGGATTACCTCGCACTGCAGGACATGAAGCAGGGGAGAAAGCACTCTTTGATGTTGTTGAGGGTGCCATCGAATTTGGCGTTAAAGAGCTAAGTGCATACGCGTTCTCAACTGAAAACTGGAAGCGCTCACCCGAAGAGGTGCGTTTTTTGATGAACTTTAATCGCGATGTACTGCGCCGCCGTCGCGATCAAATGAATGAAATGGGTGTAAAGATTCAATGGATCGGTCGCCCGAAGCGCTTATGGTCCTCAGTAATCAAAGAGCTAGAAGAGGCGCAGGATTTAACAAAGAAAAATAAAGTATTGACCCTAAATATGTGTGTGAACTATGGCGGGCGATCTGAGATCGTTGATGCCGCTACCGAACTTGCGCGTGATGTAAAACGTGGCAAGGTAAAAGCAGATTCAATTACTGAAAAGACCCTGGCTTCATATCTCTACGATCCAAAGATGAGCGATGTGGACTTGTTCCTACGTTCATCAGGGGAGCAGCGCACCAGCAACTTCTTGCCATGGCAATCTGTCTATGCTGAGTTTGTCTTTATGGATGTCTTATGGCCTGATGTCACGCGTAAAACATTATGGAAGGCGATCGAAGAATATTCAGATCGCGATAGAAGGTTTGGGAAAGCTTAAAAGTTAGCACTTGCTGCAGAGGCCAAAGATCTCTGCAGTGTGTCCTACCTCGCGAAATCCATGTTCTTCGGCCACATCCCTGGCCCACTTTTCAATTGCTCCGCCCTCAATTTCAACGGTTTCCCCGCAGCTTTTACATACGAGGTGATGATGGTGGGCATCTCCACAGAGGCGATAGATAGCTTCACCATCATCACGTCGCAGTACATCGACAATCTTGTCATTTACTAGAGACTGCAGGGAACGATAAACAGTTGTAAGTCCGATGCTCTGGCCTTCACGTTGCATCAAGCGATAGATCTCTTGCGCACTAGCAAAGCCGCCAGCACGTTCGAGAGTACTTAGTACTCGAGGATTAGAACGGGACATTTATCGCTTACTCATGTCCGTGATCTTTATGATCTTTATGGTCCTTGTGATCTTTATGGTCCTTATGATCACTGTGATCTTCATGATGCATCTCTTCATGTATAGATGAGTCGTGTGAATGACCATGAGAATCTCCAGAGTGGAGAATACTAACCAGAGCCCACATAATTCCTACGCCAACTAGCGTTGCCGCAATTGTCCAGCGAGATGAGTGACGAGCGTGAGCTTCCGGCAAGATATGTGATGTAGCAAGATAGATGACGATTCCAGCAAAACCTGCCAAATAAATCGCAATGAGATCATCACTCAAGACAAGGCTTGCACCAAGGGCAGCACCACTGACTCGTGCTAGCGCATCGACGGCTAGTAGCCAGATTCCCTTCTTGCCCCACTTTCCACTTTTAATCAGAAATGAAACTGTGTTGAGTCCATCGCTAAATGCGTGAACAAGGAGTGCGACGAAAACTACAAATCCCAAATCGGAACTTACTTTGAATGCAACGCCGAGTGCCAGCCCATCGAGAAAAACATGGCCACCCATTGCGATCGCACCAAGTACACCAGAGACATTGGCAGAGTGTTTATGGTCGTGGCCATAATCAGATTCCGCTGGTTCGTGTGAGCCAAAGAGTTGCTCGTAGAAATGAAGAAGTAAAAATCCTGCAATGAGCGCGACAGATGTTGCTGGGGCGTGAAGGATTTCCTTGCTACTCATTTCAAATACTTCAGGCAAGAGATCAAATGCGACGAGGCCAAGGAGTAATCCAGCTGAAAGACCGAGGACTAAATGGAGGCGATCCTTGGATTTAATAGCCAGAGTTCCACCGGCGAAGGTGGCCAGTGCTGTTGCTGCTGCGAGGGCGATTGCGATATTCATAGCAGGACCGTATCATAAATGAAAATGATTTTCATTCCCATACCCCAGGCTATAGCCTTACCCCATGATTGCAGTCGCCAGATTTGAAGTTCCGCTCGCCTCAGCCAACGGTTTTCGCACCGAACTCGAGGGTGTACGTGATGTTTTGGCAGAAGCGGCTGGCTTTGTCGGCGGGGAAGTTGGCCAGAATCTTGATGAGCCAACCTTGTGGGTTCTCACCACTCGTTGGGAGAACGTTGGTTCATATCGTCGGGCTTTGAGTTCAACGCGGGCAAAGCTTGAGGCGATCCCAGTGCTTGCTCGGGCAATCGATGAAGCCGGGGCTTACGAATAATCCGCAGCAGGTAAACTTTGCACTGTGAGCAACGTCCGTTGCTTTTCGCCGACAGCCAGCCGGATGGGAATTGAAAATGGCCGTAGATCGTTTAGAAAATATCGTTTCACTTGCAAAGCGTCGTGGATTTGTTTATCCATCATCTGAAATTTATGGCGGATTACGCGCCTCATGGGATTACGGCCCACTCGGAGTCGAGTTAAAAAATAACGTCAAGCGCCAGTGGTGGAAATCCATGGTCATGGGACGTGAAGATGTTGTCGGTCTTGATTCCTGTGTGATCTTGGCTCGCGAAGTCTGGGAAGCATCTGGCCATGTTGCAACATTTAGCGATCCATTGACTGAGTGCACAGCATGTCACAAGCGTTATCGCGCAGATCATCTTGAAGAAGCTTATGAAGCAAAGCATAAGAAAAAGCTTGAATCTCTTACAGAAATGAACTGTCCTGCTTGCGGAAACAAGGGACAGTTCACTACACCTAAGCAATTCTCAGGGTTACTCAAGACATTCCTTGGTCCAGTTGAAGATGAATCAGGTCTTGCCTATCTTCGCCCTGAGACCGCGCAGGGAATCTTTATTAACTTTGATCAAGTGATGACAACATCGCGCAAGAAGCCACCTTTTGGCATTGGCCAAATCGGTAAGTCTTTCCGTAACGAAATCACTCCTGGAAACTTCATCTTCCGTACGCGTGAATTTGAGCAGATGGAGATGGAGTTCTTTGTAGTCCCTGGAACAGATGAGGATTGGCATCAATACTGGATTGATACTCGCCTTGCTTGGTATAAAGATCTGGGAATTAATCCAGAGCGTCTTCGCATTTATGATCATCCAAAAGAGAAGCTCTCACATTATTCAAAGCGCACCGCAGATATTGAGTACAAATTTGAATTTGCTGGAACTGAATGGGGCGAGCTCGAAGGCATTGCCAACCGAACAGATTTCGATCTCAAGGCACACTCTTCTGCTTCTGGAAAAGATCTCTCTTACTTTGATCAAGAGAAGAATGAGCGTTGGACGCCATTTGTTATTGAACCTGCGGCAGGTGTGGATCGTTGCGCACTGACATTCTTGATGGATGCCTATACAGAAGATGAAGCGCCAAACGCTAAGGGTGAGATGGAGAAGCGAGTTGTACTTAAGCTCGATTACCGTCTCGCACCAGTCAAAGTCGCAGTACTTCCTTTGTCACGTAATGCTGATCTTTCGCCTAAGGCTCGTGACCTAGCAGAGCAACTTCGCAAGAACTGGAATATTGACTTTGATGATGCTGGTGCAATTGGTCGCCGTTATCGTCGTCAAGATGAAATCGGAACTCCGTACTGCATCACTATCGACTTTGAAACACTAGAAGATAATGCAGTCACCATCCGCGATCGCGACACCATGGCGCAAGAGCGCATCTCACTTGATCAGGTGCAGGCATGGTTAGCTCCACGTCTACTGGGTTGCTAACACTTCCTTTATCAAGCGGTACGTATCAGCTTGATTCACCTGTAGTTCTAGCCCCGATGGCTGGAATTACCAATGCACCTTTCCGCATGTTATGTCGCGAACAAGGTGCCGGACTCTTTGTCTCGGAGATGGTGACAGCGCGTGCGCTCTTAGAACGCATTCCAGAAACACTTCGCATGATTGAACCAGGCCCGGGTGAATGGCCACGTTCGATCCAGCTATATAGCGTTGATCCTCACCACATGAGTGAAGCGGTGAAAATGATTGGTCGAGAAAATTTAGCTGATCACATCGATATGAATTTTGGATGTCCGGTTCCAAAGGTAACTCGCAAAGGTGGGGGAGCAGCGCTTCCCTATAAGCGCAGACTCTTCTCTTCCATTGTTGAAGCAGCAGTCAGCGCTGCAAAACCTTTTGGAATTCCAGTGACGGTAAAGATGCGCATTGGCATCGATAGCGATCACATCACCTATTTAGATGCGGCGAAATCTGCCGCTGACTTGGGTGTTTCGTGGGTAGCACTTCATGCGCGCACTGCTGCGCAAATGTATGAGGGTAAAGCAGATTGGTCCGCGATTACTCAGTTAGTCGAGCATCTTGCACCAACAGGAGTTCCTGTTCTTGGCAACGGTGACATCTGGTCAGGTGGCGACGGTGTTTCCATGATGGAGCAGACAGGTTGTGCCGGCGTTGTCGTAGGTCGTGGATGTCTAGGGCGACCATGGCTGTTTACTGATTTAACTAAATCAATGTCAGGAAATAGCGAACGGGTTATGCCATCTCTACACGAAGTTCGCGAAGTGATGTTCCGACATGGTGAATTAATTGTTGATTACTTTGAATCTGAAGATCGTGGTTGTCGCGACCTACGCAAACATATGGCTTGGTACCTCAAAGGATTTAGAGTTCATAGTGAGCTACGCAGACAATTTGGAATGATCGCCTCCCTTGCAGAATTCCGCACATTGCTTGATCAACTAGATGATCAGCCATATCCAGTTGAAGTCGCAGAGAAACCTCGCGGACGCACCAGTCATGGGCGTCCACCAACTTTGCCTGATGGTTGGCTCAATGATCCAGATGAACTGATTCAACTCGACGCTGAAGATATGTTCTCAGGTGGATGATGTTTAAATTTATCTTTCGCGCCATCGCACTTCTCATGGCTGTCATTGTTGCAATTCCTACCTATGCGCTCTTTATGACGTGGAACTCGGCTAATAATCCTTCAGTGCGGACATCTGCTGATGTCATCGTGATTCCAGGTGCTGCACAATTAGATGGCACGCCAGGTGAAGTTCTACAGGCACGCCTTGAGCAAGCGGTGCGACTCTTTCGTGCCGGTGTAGCACCACTTGTATTCACCGTGGGATCAGGTGCACCTGGTGATCGCACCACTGAAGCAGATTCTGGCCGTCGTTGGTTGATCAACAACGGAGTTCCACGCAGCGCCGTTATTGCACTACCGAAGGGGCGCGACACATTGACCCAGACCAAGGTGTATGTGAAAGAGATGCGCGAGCGAAAGTTAAAAATTGTTGTCATTGCAACTGATCCTTATCACTGCCAACGTTCTATGACGATGGCGCGCGATCTTGATGCGGACCCATTCTGTGCTCCCGTTCCAGATGGTCCTAACTCACTTGCAGGATCGACAAACCGCTACTTAATTCGCGAAGCTGGGGCATATCTTGCTTACATCACGCTTGGGCGCAGAGGAATTCATCTCAGCGATCACTTAGGCTAGGCCTCATGCGATACAGCGATAGCGATCAAGAGCGCTTCTTCTTCGAACCAGCCAAGCGCGCTGGTCGAACAGAATTCATGCGCGATCGTGCCCGAGTAATTCACTCTGCAGCACTTCGCAGGTTAGCCGCAAAGACACAAGTTGCAGTTCCCTGGGAGAACGATTTTCAACGCACGCGATTGTCACATTCAATGGAGTGCGCACAGATTGGTCGCGAACTTGGTGAATCACTCGGAGCAGATCCAGATCTGCTTGAGACTGCATGTCTTTCTCACGATTTAGGACATCCACCTTTTGGTCATAATGGCGAAGAAGCACTTGCCGATATTGCGCAAGAGTTCGGTGGTTTCGAAGGAAATGCACAGAGCTTTAGATTGTTAACTCGCATTGAGGCAAAGACAGTTGATTCAAATGGAAAATCTGTTGGACTCAATCTGACGCGTGCAAGCCTTGATGCAGCGACAAAATATCCATGGCCACGTAGCGTTAACCCTCGCAAGTTTGGTGTTTATGATGACGATGTTGAGATTTTCAACTGGGTTCGCCAAAGTGCACCGGAAGGTCGTCAATGTATTGAGGCGCAAATTATGGATTGGTCTGATGATTGCGCGTACTCAGTACACGATCTTGAAGATGCAATCTTTGTAGGTACGGTCAAGGTTGCAGATTTTGAGAGAGATTTCGATACTTTATATGCAGAGATGATTACAAGTTATAAGAGCGATGCTACAAAAGATGAGGTTGCTGCAGCGCTGACACGTCTTGAGTCACTTTCATGTTGGCCTCGCACCTACGATCGTTCACATCGATCACTTGCCCGCCTGAAGGATTCAACATCTCAACTAATTGGTCGCTTTGTATTGGCTGCAGAGATGCGCACTCGCGAAGTTCATGGTGCTGGATCGCTCATGCGATACCAAGCAAACTTAGAGATTCCACGCGAACAACGAGTCGAAGTTGATTTCCTCAAAGCCATTGCTGGCCACTACCTCATCAGCGCCGATGCATCACAAGAGCGTTATATCGGGCAACAAAAGCTGATTGCAGAACTTGTAGAGATGCTCTTTGCTAAAGCACCTGCAGCCCTTGATCCGATATTTCTCGATGATTGGGTGCTGGCCGATAATGAGATTGCACGGATGCGCGTTGTCATCGATCAGATTTCTTGTCTGACTGATCCTGGGGCATACGCCTTGCACGCTCACCTACTCGATAATTAGATAGAGTGGGGATATGGCCGGTCGCATAAAAGATGAGGATGTTCAACACATCCGCGACCACGCGCCTATCGATGATGTCGTAGGCGAATACGTTCAACTCAAATCTGCTGGAGGTGGACAGAAAAAAGGTCTCTGCCCATTCCATGATGAAAAGTCGCCGTCATTTCACGTAACTCCTAGCAAGGGCTACTTCCACTGCTTTGGTTGCCAGACCGGCGGCGATGTCATTGCCTTCTTGATGAAGATTGATCACCTCACCTTTACCGAAACAATCGAACGTCTTGCAGATCGCATTGGATACACGCTGCGCTATGAAGAAAGTGGCAGCGCACCTTCTGGTCCATCAGTAAATCGCTCACGTTTAGTCGCAGCAAATGCACTCGCCGCAACATTCTTCCAAGAACAACTCAACACTTCACCAGATGCTGCGCATGGTCGAGATTTACTCACTAAACGTGGATTCGATAAGAGCGCGTGCCAGACTTTTGGAGTTGGCTACGCACCTGACTCTTGGGATGCACTCACCAAACATCTCCGAGCAGCCGGCTACACCATTGAAGAGCTTGAACTTGCGGGGCTATCCAAGATGGGTGAACGCGGGCCGATAGATAAATTTAGAAACCGATTAACGTGGCCGATTCGAGACATTTCAGGTGATGTTGTTGGTTTTGGTGCTCGTAAGTTAGCTAGCGATGAAGAAGATCAAGGCCCTAAATATCTCAACACATCAGAGACGCCTATTTATAAAAAGAGCCAAGTTCTCTATGGGCTCGATATGGCGAAGAAAGAGATTGCAAAGAAGCGCCAGGTAGTCATTGTTGAAGGCTATACGGATGTGATGGCAGCGCACTTGGCAGGAATCACAACAGCGGTTGCAACGTGTGGAACCGCATTCGGCGCAGAGCACATTCGAATTATTCGCCGTTTGCTTATGGATGATGATGCTTTCCGCGGCGAAGTGATCTTTACCTTTGACGGTGATGCGGCAGGCCAGAAAGCTGCGATGCGTGCTTTCAGCGAGGATCAGAAGTTTGTTACGCAGACCTTTGTTGCCGTTGAACCGGATGGTTTAGATCCTTGCGATTTACGTCAGATCAAGGGAGACCTTGCCCTACGTGATCTCATTGCAAAGCGCGTCCCACTCTTTGAATTTGCGATTCGTACCGAACTTAAACTGCATAACTTAACGACCGCTGAAGGGCGAGTGAATGCACTCAATGCAACAGCGCCACTGGTTGCACAGATTCGCGATAAATCTTTACGCCCCGAATATTCTCGTCTGTTGGCAGGCTGGCTAGGAATTGAAGTTGAAATTGTTACCTCTGCTGTCTCTCAAGGTGCACGTCGTTCCGCACCAGCGGCTTCAGTAGAAACCGAGGCAGATCAGGTCGATCAATCGTGGCGTCCACATCCACAGGAGCCACGTTTATTACTTGAACGTGAAGTATTGAAAGCACGTTTGCAAATGCCCGATTTGGTAACGACGTGGTCAGAGATTGAAGAGGCCGCATTTACACACCCTGCATATCTTGAGATGAAGCGCGTAATTGATGCGCATGCATCATCTACTATTCAAATTGATGAAATTTCTGATGAACGAATGAAGACTATTTTTACGGAATTAACAGTCGAGCCAATTCGTTCAGATGGTGAAGTTTCAGCGCGATACATTGAATCAATCGTTGCGCGATTGCGAGAAGTGGGAATTAGTCGTGCGATCGCAGACCTCAAATCAAATCTGCAACGCCTTAATCCAGTAGAAAATCCTGACGAGTACAACGCCGCCTTTGCCTCCCTCGTTGCCCTTGAAACCACCCGTCGCGGACTTCACGATTTGGCTATAGGCTCGCTCTAAATACTTCGATTTTTCCCCATCCTCATAGGTGCGGTAGAGTCTGCGCTCTGCACTATTCCCTCATAGCTCAACGGCAGAGCAGCCGACTGTTAATCGGCAGGTTCTTGGTTCGAATCCAAGTGAGGGAGCAAGACCCACTAGGGTCGCTCAGAAAAAACACAGAGAAATTTCAGCATCGAGACACAAGATGGTGAGTATGAACCAGATGAGAATAAAGAGCCCAGCGAAGATCATCAGCGCATTTGTCGCCGGAGCAATTGTTGCCGGTGGCGTCGCAACGGCGGCGACCACGGGACCGTCCTCAGTAATTACTGCCTGTGCTGATAAGCGAACTGGAGCCCTCTTCCTCTCATCGACAGGTACCTGTTCATCCAATCGAACTCTGGTTCAAATTGGCAGTAACGGTATGAACACCAAGGCGATCTCTGCTCTAGTAACCCCAACCGTAGTTTCAATTTCAGTAACTGCACAAGGTGGTAGTGGCACAGGTTCAGGCTCTATATACAAGAGCAATGCGAGCACGAGTTACATCATTACCAATAACCATGTTATTGAATCTGCAGCTACCTCCGGAACCATAAAGGTAGAATTTACAAATGGCGATGAGGTAAATGCAACTATCGTTGGACGCGATCCAATGTATGACCTCGCGGTGCTTGCAATCAAGACTGGAAATCTTCCAACGATTGCTATCGGTGATTCATCCAAAGTAAGTGTTGGCGATCCTGTTCTTGCTATTGGCTCACCTCTTGGACTTGCTAGCACCGTAACAAGCGGCATCGTCTCTGCGCTCAATCGCCCCGTAACAACAGGTGATGAAGGCAGCCAGTCATATGTAAATGCAATCCAGACGGATGCGGCAATTAATCCTGGAAACTCTGGTGGTGCACTCGTTGATTCGCAGGGGCGCATCATCGGTGTCAATTCAGCAATCGCAACGCTCTCATCTGGAGGAACAAGCGGATCCATTGGTCTTGGATTTTCAATTCCAATCAACGAAGCAAAGCGAGTGATCGAAGAGATTATTGCAACTGGAAAATCAACGCGACCACTTCTTGGAGTCTTCTTTGATACAGAATTCACAGGAGTTGGCGCACGCATTCTTCGCCTCAGTCCTGGAGAGGGTGCCGACAAGGCTGGAATTCCAGTGGGCTCAGTAATCCGAACCATTGATGGAGTCAAAATTCCTGATGAAGTTGCAGCGATCGTAAAGATTCGCTCGTATGCCCCAGGATCAACCATCACAGTGGTTGTTGATCTTCCTAATGGTGGTGGCAGCAAGTCATTTAAAGTCACACTCGGCACTGCTCCATCCATGTAGAGTGCATCTATGGCGCTCTATCAATTAAAGATTTCTCTACCAGATCGTCCTGGTTCGCTCGGAACAATTGCATCTGCTATCGGTGCAGCAGGATGCGATATTCGAAGTCTGAGCGTTTTGGAATCAAGTGATGGAGTTGGCTACGACGACATTCTCGTTGCAGTGCCTGGAACTGATCCCACTGATCTTGTTGATGTTCTCTCATCAATCGGTGGCGTTACAGTAATTTCTATCGATCCAGTCGCTTAATCACCTTCGCACCCTCTGATGGGAGCGAAGTAAAGAATCGTGGCTCTCTAAATGAAGCTGATTTAAATGCTTCTGCGATCGCACCCTTAATCTCTTCGATCTGACTTTGCCCAGCCAGAGCTATTGCACTTCCACCAAATCCTCCGCCAACCATGCGCGCACCGAGTGCACCATGGGCAAGAGCCACATCTACGGCGCAATTGAGTTCAGCACAAGAGATTTCATAGTCATCACGCAGAGATACGTGGGATTGAGTGATCAATCTGCCGAGTGCAACGAAATCTTTCTGCCGCAGGACAACGACTGCTTCCAGCGTTCTTGCCATCTCAGATACTGCATGATGAGCTCGCTTAAACTCTTCATCATTGAGTGAGTCTCTATCTGCGATCAGTGTCGCTAGATCTAGATCCCGAAGTGATGCAATCTGAAGTTTTGTGCAAGCGCTTTCACATGCCTGGCGACGTTTAGCATATTCACCATCGACGAGCGCGTGATGTGCTTGGGTATCAATAATCAGTAACTCAAGACCAGATGCACCCAAATCAAATGGAACAAGCGTGGTTGAAAGATCACGACAATCGAGTAACAGCGCTGCACCAGCCTCTGCCATCAATGAGACAGATTGATCCATGATCCCGCACGGCACTCCTACGTATTGATTCTCAGCTTTCTGAGTAAGGAGCGCAAGTTCCTTTTTGCTCAGACCTAGTGAAAACATTTCGCTGAGTCCAATGGCAACTGCGCACTCAAGTGCTGCAGAAGAAGAAAGCCCTGCTCCAAGTGGAACATCGCCATCTATTTCAATATCAACACCTTCTTTGATGCCAAGTGACCAGATAACTCCTAAAACGTAACGCTCCCAACCACCTTGAGATCCTGGAGCTAACTCAGAGATAGAAGATGTGACTACATCATCTAAACGCTGTTTAGAACGTACGCGAATTACTTGGTCATCACGTCGGCGTAGCGAGGCCGTGGTGCGATAGGAAATTGCAAAAGGAAGTACAAACCCTTGGCTGTAATCAATATGCTCACCGATGAGATTTACTCGACCAGGAGCTGATGCAATCACATCAGGAGATAACCACTCCGACATTTAAAGAACAACATCACGCAATTGACCAGCTGATTGCTCTGGCTTGAGATCCATAATGAATGCCCCCATCGCCGATTCACTTCCGGCTAAATACTTCAACTTTCCTGGAGCACGGCGCACACTTGTGATCTGCCAATGAAGACGAAGAAGATCTCTTCCTTCGCGAACGGGTGCTTGATGCCACGTCGCGATATAGGCCATTGCGATTCCAAAGACTCCATCAAGTCTGCGCATGACTTCAATCGAGATTGCTGGGAAAGCATCGGCTTGCTCGGCTGTGAGTGTGGCCAAATCAGGAACGGGTATCAGCGGAGCAACATGTATTTCAAATGGATAACGCGCTGCATATGGAACGAAAGCCACCCAATGCTCGTTGCGAGCGATGATGCGAACCTCGTCGCGTAACTCGCGAGCCACAACATCATCAAAGAGAACTCGACCGGTGGTTTCAAAATGTGCCTGTGCAACTTCGAGCATTTTGATCACCCGAGGCGGCAAATATGAATATGCATAAATCTGGCCGTGTGGGTGGAATAAGGTAACGCCCACTTCTTCGCCACGATTTTCAAATGGCGCAATATGGCGGATGTAACTGTGCGTTGAAAGCTCCCTTACGCGATCACGCCAGGCTTCCATCAACGTGCGCACCTGTCGTTGCGAGAGTTCACCAAAAGAGCCACCGTGATTATCGGTAAAGCAGACGACTTCACACTTTCCAGCAGCAGTTCCTGGATCTGTATCAGTTCCAACTAAGTCAGGTAGCGCCCAATCACCCTCTGGAGCACGCAACGATGGGGAGCGGTTATCGAATACAACAACTTCGTAGTCGCTATCTGGAATCTCACTTAAAAGATCAGAACGAGTAGGACAGAGAGGACACAATTCTTTTGGTGGCAGGAACACTCGACCCTGTCGATGAGCCGCCATAACAACCCACTCATTGAGAAGTGGATCAAGTCGTAATTCACCAATGCCAGGTTGCTCTTCTACTGGCCGTAAATCTTTTGCTTCTCGCACACGATCTGTGCTGTCGTAGTAGCGAATAGTGCGACCATCTGACATCGGCAGATCGCTGCGAACTACACCCGCATCGAGATTTTTGGTCTGGCTCATAATGGCACTACTGTACCCGTCCTTTACTCTGTCACCCCTTAATTCTTAATCTGCTTGGCACAGCTATCTACTGCAGGTTTTGGTGCAATCGGCTTCTGTGTAGGTGATGGAGTTGGTGAAGGTGTTGGTCCCTGAGTAATGACAAATTCAAGAGGGGTACGAACCTTTGCATGTGTGCCAGTTGTATCCACAAAGCCAATTTCGCCAGGCCAAGTACCTGCAGGAAGTCCCTTAATTGTCAGTGTCCATGCGCCACTAGTTGAGCGGACAACGGTCTGCTGCAACATGTTCTCTGGGCGATTTTTTGGATCTGGATAGAAGCGAACAGTTCCAGTTACCACGGGAAGCCCCGTCGGCCTAAACACTTCAATTTTTACAATTGCATTTTTATCAGTCGATGTTGCATTTACTGACTTAATCACGACGGTTGTTGACTCGTTCTTCGGCATGAAATCACTCTCAGATGGTTTCCACGTGCCGGTTGCTAGCGATAGGAAATCATCTTGAGTTCCGCGGAAGACATTTAAATCGAGTCTATTTCCAGGAACGCCATATTTAGGAGCAATTCCGCACGACGAGTACTGCCAAATAATCCATTGAGACGAACAGTTGGCAGAAGTCCAAGAGTGCACATAACAACCACCTGGCTTAAGCCCTGGTTGGCCAAGCGGATCAGCAGGATCGATTCCATACTGAGCGAGCCACAGTGGATACGTTGCAAGCTCTTCATCTCGGACCATAGCGTTTTCAAGGAAAGCTGGGTAAGAGTAAAGGATCGGAGTGCGTCCAGTCTTCTCCTTAACAATTCTAAGGAATGTCTTCGCCCATAAAGTTACCGCTTGCCTACTCGCATATTTTGCACAGCCATTGTTGTCATAACGTACGCAGTTATTTTCTAGATCCAACGCGTAGGGGAGATCCATTTCGTTATATCCGCCCAGGGCTGCCAATCGCCAAAGAACTTTCTGGGCTTGAGCTGCTGCATCTTGTTGAATAACTGCAGGATCTTTAGAGTCAGGTGTAACCGCGTAGTGATAGAAACCTGTATAAATACCTGCAGCCTGTGCAGCGCTTCTATCCATAATCACATACTTAAGTGCAAGCGCGTCGGCCTCATCACGAGTATCTGAAGCCTTAATCATTACAAAGCGCAGCCCAGCTTTGTACTTCTTTACGAAATCGATTGGTTCATCATTGGGATGCTGCCATCTGCTGACATCAGAGCCATGTATTCGTCCGCCAGGACCAAGTGGTTCGACTCTAAATGAAGCACCATCAGACATCTCAGGAATTGGTTTAATCACAATCTCGCGCGTTGTCGAGTAAACAACTCTGCCTGCGACATTTGCCTTCGCGCGATACTTCACCTTTGCATTGAGAGCGGTAGCAACTGCCACTACTCGCCATGTTCCAACGGCAGCGGTCTTACTAACAAAGCGAGTGTCTTGCCATTTTCCTTTGAGGTAAATCTGAACCGTGATGGGGATTGACTTCTTCGCTGGCTTTAATTGGCCAAATAAAGTTACTACTGGTTCAGATCTCCCTGGTGTCTGATTGAGTGCCATCGTTAAATTGATTCCGGCAGCATATGTGGGTGTTGCATAAAGCAAGCCAGCGATGAGCGCTAATGAGATTCCAATGAGCGTTTTCTTCATTGCTTTTGTTCTATTTCGATCTCAACGCCACACACATCTTTAACTGAGGCCTTCAAAAGATTGAGTTGGCGTTCACGAGTCTCGGGGAATTGATGCGAACCGCCAAATTTGCCGCTGTCGGAGTAATCGAGGGTAAGGACCTTGCCATTAAATGCGGCCAGTCGTGCATCAAAGAATGCCATCCACGTAATGCGATCCTGACGTTCGACCAAATCAAGAACGTCATTCCAGCGTTGACGAAGCTCCTCCAAGGTGAGGGTGGTATCCATGCGCCAACTCTAGCAAGAGCAATCTGACTATATGTGTCGAGGAGCGCCGATCCATTTGAAGTACTCGCCGGTGATTACAACGCGAAGGTTTTTACTTCGATCAGGAGTTACCTTTAAATGTTGAGCGATACGAGCAACAATTTGTTCTACTGACTTTTCGCTCACAAATCTGACTTTAGCAATCTCCGAATTACTCAATCCTTGTGCGACTAGACGCAAAGTTGCGACTTGAATATCAGTGAAGTCGCTTAAAACAGTGAGAAATGCATTTTCATGGAGCGAGGCATGTGCCCTGACCCACTGAGCACTTGAATTCATAGAAGAAGATTCTAGAGATTGTGTGAGTGCAAAACTCAAGACTGCCAAGTCAGCAACAGATCTCTTGAGAACAATTTGAACCCCGCATGGAAGGGTTTTTTCAGAGACACCCATAAGTCGAAGATCTGGGCAAGCCGTCACTAGAACAACGCCAAGCTTTGGGTTTACCTTCCTCAGCTCATCAATGATTCCAACTGCGCCGGTACTGGCAAAGATTAAATCAATGATTAGTACTTCTGGTTGCAGCGATCTAAATGTATTTTCTGCGATTAATTGATTACTTGCTTCTCCGACAACATTCACCCCATGAAGTCGAAGCGCCGCGCTCATTGTTGCTAACTCAAATGCATCATCGCTAGCGATCATTACTCGAGGTAATGCAGTAGCGAGCATGAATCAAGGTATCGCTATTTGACTCGTTAAGCGAGAAGGGCTATCGATCTACAAGATCTTTCTAATTGCCTCAGGAATCATCTCAATTACTAGAGAGGCTGAGGTTGGGGCATCCCTAGAGGCAAGGAGTGCTGCAGAATTGTGAATATATGCAGCGCTAGCAGCAACTTCACTCAACCGAGTTCTATCGTTGAGAATCTCTATGTAATTTGTGGCGACAAGAGCGCCGACAATTCCGGCAAGCACATCACCTGTTCCAGCTGTTGCTAACCAAGGTGTTGAAACTGGAAGTTCAATAATTGAGCCACCATCTGCAACGACTGTATGAGAACCTTTAAGCAGGACAACAACGCTAAGTCTCTCCGAAGCAACAACGGCCCATTTCTTTGGATTACCTTCAATCGCCTCAGATGTAACAGTTACTCCACGCTGAGTCAGTAGCTGGGCAAGTTCTCCTGCATGTGGAGTAATCAAAGTGGGTTGGTTTAACTTTCCTGCGAGATGAAGCGCACCAGCATCTAGAACTGTGGGAACGCTCTGTTTCGGTAGAAGTGTGAACCAACGATGACGCAACCATGTGGTGATATCGCTATAGCGCTTTCCATCAATTCCAGATCCAGCAAGCCATGCAGTCACAGCCCCTGGCTGAACAACGACTTCTGGATTTGAATGAAGTACAAGATGAGCAAGTCCTGAGTTGCTATGAAAACGGATCATTCCTAGGCCAGTTGCAGATGCGCTGGCAGTGCTGAGTACAGCTGCACCAGGATATTTCGCTGAACCGCTAATGACACCCAATACTCCACGAGAATATTTGTTATCTAGCTCGCTTGGAATGATGATGCATTTCTTTGCATCGCGGGCCTTCCAGGTACGTGTATTCATCTACCCACTCTAACTCTGGAACCAATGAAGTGTTAAATCCGCTTGAACCTGAGCCAGACAGAAGGGAATTTTTTTAATTCATCTACTTCAGGGGGATTGAATCGTGCTGGATCTCAGGTATAGCATGATGAGAATTTCCCGAGCCAAGGAGTTGTAAAGTGAAAAGGATTGCTATCGCTGGAATTTTGACCGAATGCAATGACTTTACAAGCGCACTTATAACTGAAGATGACTTTGAGCGAGTTGAATTACTACGTGGCCCGCAGATGCTAGAACGAACTGATGGTGTTGTCGGGGGAACACTCAGTGAGCTAGCTAAGCATCCTGATTTTGTCCCAGTACCGTTACTTTTTACATCAACAATTCCCGGAGGAGCGCTCACGGACCAGTGCTTCAACAAATTCCATGACGAGATAATTGAACTTACAAAAAATGCTGGACATCTTGATGGAGTTTTATTACTGCTTCATGGAGCAGCCGTGTCGGTTAGCGTGGCTGATATAGAAGGTGAACTTTTGGAATCAGTACGCAAAGTAGTCGGTAATGAGATTCCAATTATGGTTACTCTTGATCTACATGCACATATCACTGAGCAGATGGTTGCTTTATCGACTGCATTGTTTGGTTGGGAAACGTACCCACACATGGACTCATTCACGACTGGTGCTCGAGCAGCTGACCTCATGGTCAGAACACTTAAGAAAGAAGTATCTCCGGTGCAAGTCATGGCGCGCGTTCCGGTCCTCACGAGTGCAATAAATGCTTCTACTGAGAGGCCTGGACCATTTTTTGATTTGATGAGAAAAGCGAAGAGTTGGGAGCACGCAGGAAAGTGCCTCTCTAGCAGCGTTTTCTTAGTGCATCCTTATATCGACCGTCCCGAGATGGGTAGTGGTGCGCTTATCGTCACCGATGGTGATCCGGATGGCGCTGCCACGATGGCGCGAGAGCTTGCGCAGGAGTATTGGGATCGTCGTCAAGAATTCGAACCCGAAGTTTGGAAACCTGATGCCGCAATTCGTGATGCAATCAAAAAAGGTTCCAGCAGATCTGTCCTTACGGAAGTGGCTGACACCTGCGGTGGTGGATCAGCCGGGGATTGTGTTGCAGTACTTCGCTCCTTATTAGAAATTGACCCGAATATAAAGGCTATCTATCCAGTTGTGTCACCCAGTGCAGCGGCTTCAGCGATTGCTGCGGGCATTGGATCGAAAGTTGAATTATCCATAGGGGCAGAGATAGATAAAAAGTGGGGACCACCAGTAAAAATTAATGGTCATGTTTTAAATATAACCGACGGAAACTTCATTTATCAGGGTGGAGTCTGGGATGGTGCTGGTGGACATATGGGCGCAACTGCTGTTGTTCGAGTGGGTGCAGTAGATATCGTCATTGCAACTTTTCCAACATATGAGTGGCGCGATGAACAATATCGTTCAGTGGGATTAGATCCAGCAGATTATCAGCTGATAGTTGTAAAGAATCCTATGAATTACTTTATGACATATAGTCCAATTGCAGACCATTTCTATGTGATTGATTCTCCAGGACCCACTCCTGCTACCTGTAAATCACTCACCTATCGGCAGATGCAACGTCCCTTTTTCCCTTTTGATGATTCACTGCCTGGTGATCCAGTTAGAATCTTTGGGGATTTATTGCACTAAGATTTTTAATGAAGTGTTAAATCCGCTTCGCCATGAGTCCAATGCGTAAATGTGACATCCAGTGAGGTACTCACTGGGCTAGCGCAATGAGGGCCACCTCTCCATGAAAGTGTTGGATCAATGGGTGCAAGTCGAATGAGTAAATCATCTTGACCGCATCGCGCACGAATGGTGAGCGCATCTGTTGTTCGACTTGCACGGACAGTTACTTCTCTCCCCATCCATTGCGGTACTGGCGCTAACGACCAATCAGAGTTAATTGATGTGACTACAGCGCCAACCTGAGGTGAACCATCTGCACTCTCTACTCCAGCTTTTATCCAGTGTTGACTATCGCTATAAACAATAATTCCAGCCTGATCAAATTGTCCTGAGTAATCTAGAACAAAAGTTACTTCCATTGAGGAATCCGCAGGAAAATCAGTGAGTAGCGCATGACCTGAATCATGAACAAATCCGTAGGAAGTATTCCTCCAAAAATCACTTTCGTGAACGGTAGTAACTTTAAGTTGATCGTTTTCTTGCAAGGTACTCACCGGTGGATTGAGCCAAACACCGTTACTCCAGGAGATCTCTTTCATTGTTTGATCTTACCGAGGCAAACTTTTCATGGCACTATTGACCCATGCGTATCGCCGTGTTCTGTTCAGCCTCGACAAAAATTGATGCCAAGTATGTTGATTTTGCCTTCGAGGTAGGCAAAGCAATTGCTGAACAAGGCTGGGATGTTGCCTGGGGTGGGGGAACGCTCTCCATGATGGGCTCTGTTTCTCGAGGTGCGCGAAGTGTTGGTGGAAAGACTTTTGGAGTGATTCCACAGAGGCTTGTAGGCAAAGAATTCGCTGATGAAGAAGCTACCGAATTGTTTATTACTGAATCGATGCGATCACGCAAAGCGATGCTAGAAGATCTTTCTAACGGATTCCTTGTTTTGCCTGGCGGGCTCGGAACGATGGAAGAGTTCATGGAGATCTGGGTGGCTAGGCACCTTGGATACCATCAGAAGCCAATCGTGGTCTGTGACCCCTTTGACGTGTATAAAGATCTGCATACCTTCTTACATAAGTTAAAGGATGAAAAGTTTATTAACGATGCCCACGATGATTTGGTCACATGGACCCGCGAAATTCCTGCCGCCCTCAAGGCATTTAAACTCTCAATAAAGCCGCCTAACCTCATCTAGGGCGGGCTTGGATCGAACCCTGATCCTATATTTTGGCAAAAAAATCCTATATTTTTTTCCGCAAGTCCATTGACACTCCCTCAGGTCGCACCTACCTTTACCGCATGAGCACAAAGACGGTTGTTGGTGCACCGCTGCGCGGATTCAAATCAATTCTTGAAGGTAAATACTTCGCTTGGATCTTGCTTGCTCCAAGCCTCGTCTTGGTTATTGCCTTTATCTTCTACCCACTCTATCGAGGTCTGTACTTAAGCTTTACCAGAACAGTTTTACTTGAAGGGCCTGATTCAACATTTATTGGTCTCGAAAACTTCAGGCAGATGTTCCGAGACTCACTCTTTCTGCTCGCAGCTAAAAATACTCTGATCTTCATGGTCGTTGGTTTGATTACACAACTTGCAGTTGGCCTTGGTGCAGCGATGCTATTAAGCCAAGATCGTAAATACATCGGTCTCATCAGAGTGCTAGTCGTTCTGCCTTGGTTTACGCCTCCAGTTGTTACTGCGTACATGTGGCGCTTTATTCTTGATCAGAATTCAGGTGTTTTGATCAAAATGTTGGACGGCATTGGCATCTCCTTTGGGCCAGCTGGTCTATGGAGTAACCCTGAACTTGCGATCTACGCCGTTCTCTTTGTGGACCTTTGGGCTTCCTATCCATTCTTTATGCTCTTCTTACTTGCGGCGATTCAAGGAATTCCGAAGGATATGCGAGAGTCGACTGCAGTTGATGGCGCAAATAGTTGGCAACATTTTAGATATGTGGTTCTTCCGCTAATTTCTCCAGTGATTGTAGTTTCATCAATTCTGGGCGTGATTCACCTGATTAACTCACCTACCTTGGTCTTGCTGATGACCAATGGTGGGCCAGGAGATGCCACAACAGTGCTGCCGCTTCTTGCCTTCCAAGTTGCTTTCTTGAGTTATGACTTTGGTTACTCAGCAGCCATATCCGTAGCCGTGTTGGCTGCAATCGCTGGCTTTGCCATGGTCTATATCCGCTTTGCTCGTTTTGGAAAGGAAGATTGATGTCTACCACCAAGAAGAAGAAACGTCCGATTTCATATCACCTTGTTAATTTTGGTATTGGATTTTTGGCCCTATTTGCAATTCTTCCTATCGTTTGGACTTTCTATACATCGCTGCGGACGAATGTGGATATCAATAAGTTTCCAACAAAAATCGGTCTCTCTAATCTAAGTTTTGACGCTTACCTTGGAGTTTGGCGAGATACCAATTTCCCAATGCTGATGAAAAATAGTCTTATCGTCAGCACGCTGACCGTGATTATAAGTTTGAGCCTAGGTACATTCGCAGGCTACGCACTATCAAGAAGTAAATTCCGCGGGCGCCAAGGCGTGCTCTTGGTTTATCTTGCAATTCGCTTAGTGCCCGGAGTCTTGCTACTGATCCCTATGTACCTCTTTATGAATAGATTGGGTCTGCTCGATAGCTACATCGGATTAACACTTGCGTATACAACCTTTACTTTGCCGGCAACGATCTGGCTGATGAAGGGTTTCTTTGATTCCTTGCCACCTGATCTTGAAAATGCAGCTCGCATTGATGGCTGTTCACGTATGGGTGCAATGTGGCGCATTTCGATTCCGTTAGTTCTGCCTGGCCTTGCCGCAACGGGAACGTTAACTGCGATCACCGCCTGGAACGACGTGCTCTTTGCCATGCTTCTAACCTCTTCCGACCGCACCAGAACTTGGCCGGTCGGCTTGCGCGAGATGATCGGAGAGTTCCAGCTTCCGTGGGAGGCTCTCACAGCCACATCTATGCTGAGCCTTATGCCCGTTGTCATCGGCTTCGCCCTCGTGGGACGCAAGATGGTCGCTGGCATAACCGCTGGAAGCCTCAAGGACTGACCTTTTCCCAAACTTTCGATCCTATAGGTTTCTTGAAAAATCCTATATTTTCCCCCAAATTTGCTTGACGTTCATTGAGCGTGTTACTAACCTCACTCTAAGCCTTACAACGGGTGGGGCCACGCTTAGAAAGTTGATATATATGCAGGACTTTATCGGCAATCTTTCCCGCAGAACACTCTTTAAGATCAGCGCCATCGCTGGTGCAGTTGCTTCAGTGGGATCTTCTACAACCTCCGCATTTGCCGCTCGTGTCAATAAAAAGGGCACCGGCAAGATGACGTACTGGAACCACTTCACTGGTGCTCCAGAGCGCGCAGCATTTGCTGAGACAACTGAGGCATTCAAGAAAGCTTCTCCAGCAATTGAAGCTGATATTCAGACAGTTACCAACGATGACTGGATGGCTAAGTACATCGCATCGACAACAGCAAAGAGTGGTCCAGATGCTGTAATGATCGATGTCAGCCGCTTCACCGACATGCAACGCATTGGTGGATTGCGCGATATCACAACCTATAATAAGCAGTGGCCAGGTGCCGCTTCTGTTGCAGGAGATACCAAAGCATTCACGGCAAACCGCAAGGTCTACGGCGTTCCATTCTTTACATTCATTGACTGGATGTATTACCGCAAAGACTTCTTTGAGGCTGCAGGAATTAAGAAAGAGCCAACAACTCTCGAAGAGTTCCGTGCTGCTGCAATTGCATGTACCAACCCAAGCAAGGGTCAGTACGGATTTGCAATGCGCGGTGGATCAGGTGGCGGTGGATTTATCGTCAACGTCCTCCATGCGTACAACGGTTCACTCATCTCACCTTCATTTAAGGCAACTTTGTCACTTGATGCTGCAGTTGAAGCGATGCGTTTCTGGGTTAACTTGGCTGTTAAAGATAAGGCAGTTGTTCCAACTGTTGCGACAGATGGATATGCCCAGATCTTTAGCAACTTCTACACCGGCAAAGCAGCGATGGTCATGCACCATGGCGGAAGCTTTATTGATGTCGGCAAGAATCTAAAGTATGGATCCGAAGTACAAACTGCTGCGCGACCAAAGGGTCCAAAGGATCAACTTGGCTTCCAAGCGCCTCTTGCAAATGGTGTCTTCCTACACTCGAAGAACCCAGATGCAGCCTTTGAATATGCTTCATTCCTAGGTAGCCCAGCTGCCCAGACAATATTCCTTAAGGCGACAGGTTACTTCCCAACCTCAACCGACGCGGCGAAGGATAAGTTCATTGCCGACAACCGCCAGTTCGATACTGCGGTTTCAAGCCTTGGAACTTTGCCAAAGACATACACATTCCCAGGCCTTACAGCTTGGCGTGATCTGACATGTCTTCCTGAGTTCCAGAAGTGCCTCACAGGGTCACAGACTCCTGAAGGTGCTGCAAAGGTCATCGTCGAGAGACTCAATACAGTTGCAAAGGCAGCAGCCGTTGCTAACCGTAAGTACTACGAGAATAAGCGTGGATAACAAGTAATACTGCTTAGACAAACCCCTCGTGCGAAGGCACGGGGGGTTTGTCTTTGTTAGAAGTTTTATCGCAGTGCAAGAATTGCAGTAGCTAACCCGTGGAAAGATCCGAATTCAGAAGCGTTCATCTTTCTTATTCTTGAGTCATTCACCAGAAAGTCTTCATCACCAACGCCACCTGTACCGATTAGAAGAATCTGTTTCGCAGCAATTTCCTGATGGTCAAAACTCTCCCGATCCTTCAAGAAGAATCCCGTCTGGTTTGAGACAAGATCAATCAAGAAAGTGATAAGGACAGGGTTGGCAGGAACAAGACAAATTTCCTCGGCATCGGCAACGTCATTAAGTGATGGCAGATTACTTTCAAAGAGAGGCTCATAGATACCTAGTGACTCACTGATAGTCGGGATCATTCCGAAGACATCCTGAACTTTCTGCACGATTTCTTCGACAGAGCTGTCATGGTTGAGATCAAATTCGGTGGATATTGCCCGATGGAATTCCGAATCACTGGCCACATTGATCACTGGTGTAACTAACGATCCAGATGGATACTGATCTGCCGCCTCGAATGAGAGGATCGCATGTGAGCCTTCCATCGCTAGCGCCGCCATTTCGCCTTTATCCGTTGGGCTCATCTGATGAATGCGCAGAGCAAACTTTTTCTTCTGCAAGTTGGCTACGAGTTCAACCAAGCATGCTGGTTCTTCTTGATAGACAATAGTGAGATCACCCTGTTCGATGAGATCTATCCCTGATAGCGCCATCGTTTTTAACTCTTGCGCTGTTCCTAGAGCCAGATTTGTTGCCATCTCCATATCCGGAAAATCAGTGATCACTAGGTACTCGCACGGTGTGCCTAGCGCTTGAATCCTTGCGGCAATATCCTGAACCGGTGTGGGTTCATCGCCGACTGCAATTATCAAGATTCCTGCTGTATGTCGATGCTGGGCAAGTTGGGGCAAGAATTTTTCGGCGATCACAGCGATTGCTGTGGGATCACTTGATTCGGCTTTATTCTCGATGAGTGTCATCGATGCATCTTCGGCGAGGGCGCGAGTAAATCCAGATGCTCCGCGAGAAAGTGGCATAACGTAGTACTTGCTTCGGATTCCAATGCCATGTGCATGTCTAAATCCAAAGAAGGATGAAGCGCGGCTCTCATTGCGCGAGAACAATCGACGTAGGGATTTCATTGGCGTGATTATTCCATGACCAGTCCAAATTCACTATTGGATGATCAAGGCCTCAGAGAACTCTTTTCACTAGTTGGGGCTGGAAGTACTATGACTCAAGTTTCCAAGGAGATGTTATGAGGGCTTCAAAGTTTGTCACCGTTTCTCTTGTCATGACACTAGTTATGCAGCTTTCTCTGGCAGAAGCCGGTGCAAATACGATTTCAGATGAACAATTCCAAGTACCAGCGCCAACAGAACAACAAATGCGTGGCTACTATGTAAATGAATTAGCAGAATCAACCCAATCCACATCAACTTTTATTAGCACATGGGTGGGAGACAGGGTTGGTTGGAAGAATAATGAGGAAGCGCCCACTGATGTGGTTGTCTGTTCATCTACTGGGGCTCCTGAGTGTGATTTACGAATCATGCAACAATTCTTAGCACTTCTTCCAATGTGCGAAAGTGCCACAACATTGACGTGTATCGAAGACCTATATGCTGAAAAAAATGGTCAGGCTCTCAAAGTGGAGAAAATTGGAAGATTTCCACTTACGGGACCAACTGACTTTGTAGCAGATGAGAAAGTTGGATTACCTGATGGAGTGCAACCAATTTTGGTTCGCATCCCGGATGCTCCACACGAAAAAGGAAACACATACATATTTAGAGGCCAGCTCACTGGGGTCCGATCAGCGAAGGGGAACGCAACCGAGAAATTCTGGTACCGCGGCTTTCAGGCAGGAGTTTTTGCCGTCGATGTCGTGAATCAAAGTTACCTAAACAGCTCGGGTGCTTGCGGATATCTTCGCACTCCATTAGAGCCCGGTAAATCCTTTAGATTCGATGCGACTAAAAAAGTAGAAGGTGCGGGTTGTTTCTACGATGAAGTTTCTCGGTTTGGCCCATCAGATACAACTCGTGGTTGTGTGAGTAACTCTTCAACTCAATGTGCTGCCCCATATCCATTACCAGAGGATGTCACTTTCGGAATGAAGGTTCGCTTCCAATATTCAATGACAGGTTGGCTCCACGGTCGAGTTGAGAATCCAACAGTTTCTTATCAATCAACGCCCACAGGGGGTTCTCTCATAACAATGAGAGCACAACCCACGAAAGTTCCTGTGTTCCAGGTGTGGAAGAAGTACAGCGAAATCACTCCCGAATTAAAGTCACTACTGGCAGAGAGATCTTATGCTCGAATTTCCAGTTGGTTTACGGGACCAGGTGGTGCAAGTAACGAAGATTTAGCCACAGATACTCAGAAATCCATCACCCGTCATGGTGGAGAAAATTTTGATGAGACCGAGATGAAGAATATGTTGGCTTGGATGCCATATGCGCAAGATAAAGCGGCGGCGCTCCCAACGGTATGGGCGGTTAGGACTATGAATGGAAATATGCAGCAGATGAATCCTTGTCTGCGTGAAGCCTCAACGCTCAATGGAGTCGTAACTACAAATTCAACGCTCTACATCGATGGCCCGCCAACTCTTAACTCAGCAACGAATACATTGGATTACAAAGTTGCCTCCCCTCACCTGACACCTAAGGGAGATGTCTTTAAGGGGTCGTATAACTTGCTCTTAAAGAGCTCAGTGGCCAGATGTCTCTATAACTTCACAAATGCGCCAATTTCGGCATCTATCTCGATTCTGAATGAATCAGGTTTGAGTTCGATTGCAACGACTGTAGTTAACGAAAAGGATGGTTGGCTACGACTTAGCGCATCCGGATTTACGTTTTCGTCTCCAACTATAAAAGTAAAACTCACTCAAGAGAAGACGCAGGTTGCGACTCCTGCCAAACCGGCAATCAAGAAGATAACGTGCGTGAAAGGTAAATCAACAAAGACTTTCACCAGTACTAAGTGCCCATCCGGTTGGAAGAAGAAGTAAGTCGGGCAGGTCGGGCTCTAACCAGGACTATTCCTTAACCATCGATTCAATCGCTGCCTCGATAATCGGAAGCGCCTCATCAACGGTTTGAAGGAAACTCGCCCCCACCTGAATCCAGACATCATTAATCAGGAGATTAATCGCCCACACATGCATTTCATCGGCGCTGGTGGAGCCTTCTTTGAGAATCACTGCATCAGTCTCGTTGAGACCGGGAAGATCAATTTCAACTTGGCCTTGTTCGAGCCATTGGGCTTTCTTGGTGTCCCAGAGATTATCTATATTCGATGCCCACATTACTGTTCCGCCGACTTCGGCAACTTGGATGCCATAGGTGCAAGCAATTCCTCCGACTTCGTAAACATCAAAAAGATCAGTACCGGGAGATGGTTGCCATTCAGTTGGGACGTAACGCGAACCCTCAACTTGATCGGCAAATGCTTGGACGACAAGTTTTTGCTCACATGATGTTGGGGGAGTTAATTGCATCATTTTTGGAGCAGAAGTTTCTGTTGAATTAGATGAGCAGCCCGAAACCAGGAGAGCGGTGAGCAGGACAAGTGCTTTGATTCGCATGATGTGACAATAGCGCTGAAGTGTGAGAATTTCATGTGAAGTGAGAATTCAAAACTCAGGCTGGCCATTATTCCTTTACTGCGCCGCTGAAGATCCCACGAGCAATCGTTTTGTTAGCTGCGAGAAAAAGTAAGACCGAGGGAATTACCATCACGATAGCAATGAGCGCCGTATCTAGACCATAGAACGCTTCGATTCCAATGGACAGGATTGATTGTGATGGGTCAGCGAGAAGTACGTTCGGCAGATGGTAGCTATTCCACAGACTTACGAAACAGAAGAATGTCACTACTGAAATAAGTGACTTTGAAAGTGGGATTCCAAGATAGCGATAGAGTCCAAAATCTCCCAGGCCATCAATTCGTCCCATACTCACTAGGTCTTGCGGAAGTACTGATGTGAAATAAAGATAAGAGAGAAAGGCTCCGAATGGAAAGAAGGAGGATGCGAGAATTAAACCGAGCAGAGAGCCATTGAGGCCAAGTGCATCAACCATCACATAGAGCGGCATCGCCAGCGCAGTTATTGGAATGAGCATCGTTACTAGAGTGGCGAATAGCAGGAATCGGCGAAATGGCACGTCCAAGACGGCCAGAACGAATCCTGCAGTGATGCAGCAGACTACAGAGATAATTAGCGCGGATCCGACGAAAATTGAAGTATTTTTCAGTAGGGTGAAAAAGATTCCGTTATCGGAATAGATAATTGGCGCGAAGATTACTCTGCCTACATCTCGCAAAATCCATAACACTGGGAAGGAAGCCCAGAACGCCATAACAAGAAGCGTGAGCTTGATAAGACGACTATTGCGCCGTTGGCTTCCTAGTTCCATGAATTCTTACTCTTCTTCATGAAATCGGTATTTAGTACAAAGAGGAGAGCCAAAATCACACTGGGGACAAGCATGATCAGAGATAACGCCACTCCGCCAGAAAAATTTGCAGTTTTGAAGGCGTAAGTGAACGCAATTTGGCTGGGCGACCAATCTGTGGTCATGTTGGTATACATCAATAAATTTGGCTCATTAAATATTTGTAGAGCACCAACAATCAGGAGTATCACCATATAAGCCACGTATCGGCTGATTAACGGTAGCTTCAATCGCCAGGCTAATTGGAATCGATTGCACCCATCGATGACTCCTGCTTCAAGGATCTCTTGAGAGATAGAGCGGAGCGATCCATGTTGGATGATTATCCAACTTCCAATTCCCGTGGAGAATGAAATAGCACCGATCATCCATCGAATGTTGGACTGGTCCCACACAACATCATAACCAACCACTGAAGCCCAAAAGAGGACGGCAACTGCTACAGGAATCAAACTCGGAATAAGAAATACTAAGCGCGTTGCTCTGTCGTACTTGAAATTTACCGAATCAAGTAACAATGAGACTGATAAAACGGTGATGATCATTAAAGGAACAAATATTGCGATTAAGAACAAGACGTTGAATATCGCTGGTCCTACTCGAAAATCTTGAAGGACAAATAAGAATGTATCAAACCCGCCATCCCTATTTATCCGTGAGGGATAGCGCACTTCGAAAATCCCATAAACCACAGGAATAATTCCACAAAAAAACATGAAGACCACGTAAGGAAGAATTAATAGTGAGGCAATGACTCTATTTTTTCTTTTGAGCCTCACTACGAGAGCATAGCGTGTGCTCAATTTATTGATGATGTGGGGCGGGTCGGGCTCGAACCGACGACGACCGAATTATGAGTTCGGGGCTCTAACCAACTGAGCTACCGCCCCAGCAGTACTGGGTACGGGCAGAAGTCTATTGCACACTCAGAGTAGGTAAGGGCTAAGCCTTCTTCTTATAGCCGGCAGGACACTTGGTAGCCACGATCTTCTTAGTCACCTTGCCCTTCACGCAGGTTATCTTCTTAATGACAGGCTTTGGTGGAGTAACCACCGCCGGTGCATCCTGGGTGAGTTTGACTGAAACGGTTGGGCTTGAGAATGTGAAGTTGTAAGCACCAAGTGTCAGCCAATTATTCTTTTCGTTGACAACTACCGTGGCAACATTTGGCTCACCGTTTTCTGATGTCACGGTCACAGAAGCCTTTACGGGTGCGCTTGTAAATTTGTAAATACAGCGCGCAACAGATGATGACATCAAGAGTTCGTAGCTGCCTTTAAATTCTGTTTTGCCATCGGCTTCATAGTGAGTTGAAGCGACTTTGTAATCTAGGGAGCCTTGAGATGGATCATAAGTTGGAGGGCCATCGAGATACATGGTGGCATTTGTTGTCACAAGGCCGGCGAGAGTATTGGTCTGATTGAGGCATTCTTGAACTACACCTGAACCTCGGTCGGTCATCGTGGATACACGCCACTGAGTTGGCAGTGCAGCAGCCTTATCTCCTGCAATTGGAAGCCACTGCAAGAAATCCTTCATAGAGTAAGAATCAAATCGAGTGTTGATGAATTTAAAAGAGAGATTCTTAAGGCCGGTACGAGTTTTCTCACTCGCATCCACGCGAGTTCCCTGAACGCTTGTGGCAAGCGGATAACGCAGAGTTTCTCCAGCCCAGTCTAGTGAAGCAAAGTGGGTGAGGAGTGAATCAGGTAAGTCATCAACGCTCTTTACAACATCCAAAACCGGAACTTTAATCGGGCGAGCACTGACTGTGAGCAAACTTTCCTTGTCGGATTTCTTCTCTAATTTAATTGAGGCATCGCGCATACGTCCATGGAGCCAACCTGTCAGGTAGAAAGAGAAACGAGCAGAGAATCCGAAGGAGATATCTTGTGGAAGACCGTAGGGGAGTGCGCACTCTTTGGTCGAACTCATGATGCACGCTTGATAACGCGGATCGGGTTGTTCCCCTGGTGCCAGGTCAGTAAATCCTCTCACACTGATACCCGAGGCTCTCAAGTATGAAGCTGTATTTGTCTCGGTGCGATTGCCTTGAAATTTTCCTTCGACAATTTTGACAGCCATCATTGAAGCCGAGATAGATGGAACTCCATATACCCCGCTTGATTGAGGGGTTCTATTTGATGTGACAGTTAACTTCATCAAGTAGTTATCGCCACCAGCGTGCGGGGCTTCTGGAATTGAAACCAGCACTGCACCACTTCCACGTGGCACACCCTGGGTCAGATCACCCGCGAAATCTTCATATCGAAGGGTAGGAAAAGTCGAGAGAGTATTTACCTTCAGTGATTTTCCAGTCGAGTCAACAGCCGTAATCTCTGAGAGGCAATTTGTATCTGCTGCATCACTACAAGCTGGTAGGACGGCTCGATACATGGCATATACAGAGAATTCACATCCAGGCTCTTTACCCGTGTTGCAAATAGCAATGTTGGTGACTTTTCCTGTAGGGGTTCCATCACTTGTTGTGAAGTTAAACCAAGAAGAAACTTCAGTCTTCGAAAAGTTACTCTCATTTGCTTGAAACCCAAGAGAATTCGCACCCGGCATAGCAAGGCTTTGGAACTGTTCATCAACGGAATCTGCTGCGTGCGAGAGAGTGGGGGCCAGAAAGGCTGCAATCACTAAAGCAATGACAATTCGTGTTTTCATCTGAACATTCCCCGCGATCCTAGATTTGGTTGCGAGGCCTGATCCCTCATGACAACTCTCTAAGGGATCACCGAGATATTCAAGGGAATTTATGCACCAATTTTGGCCAAATGGCTACCACTGGCTACTTCTTACGAGGCGAAATCTTCTCGCGCTGGAATCCACGCCTGCCCCAGAACTCCCAGAGCCCCATCACGGACAAGATGAGAGCAAAGCCAAAGAGGAGATCCTCTACGGGAGCGCTGGCAATACGGGTGCCGACAATCGTGTCAGGGTCATACATCACGATCGCTTTTCCATCATCGCGTAAGTGTGTCAGCCACCAATTGGTAAGCAATTGGAATGGCAAGATGATTGAGTAAGAGAGCCAGAAAGCTAAACGAGTGAGTAATGAATTCTTAAAGACAAAGAGATCAACTACTACGGCGGCGAAAACGGCGGCGATGGCGATGTCGTTATAGGTCACTTCTCATCCTTTCCGAATTCTTTTTCGCGCAGATGAGGCTTAACTGTTGTTACGCCTTCGATAGTTA
>JACCDW010629438.1_pt1 | contig 38749 bp, 32 predicted proteins | sample 7449781 | NCBI WGS metagenome assembly JACCDW01 (sample SAMN15323449, study PRJNA562643) | freshwater metagenome | isolation source: river surface water | place: USA:Blue River Watershed | collected 2017-08-18 | reverse complement strand
CGTCCCGCACCCAAATGGTCCGGCCCGAAGCTGTGCGGCAGCAAGGCGCCCAAGGTGGTTCGCAAGCGCACCTCGCGTCCATCGGCCACGATCACCGGCAGTTCATCGCCGGCAAACTCGCGCAGCTTCTGGCGGCAACCGCCGCAGGGCGTCACCGCTTCGCGGCCCTCCCCCACCACCACGGCAGCCGTCACGCGCCGGCCCCCGGCCACCACCAGGTGCGCCAAGGCCGCCGCCTCGGCACACAAGCCTTGCGGATAGGCCGCGTTCTCGATGTTGGCGCCGGCGTGCACCCGGCCTTGCTCGTCCATCAGTGCAGCACCCACGGCAAAGTGAGAGTAAGGGGCGTGTGCGCGCAAGCGGGCGTCGCGCGCCACTTGCACCAGGTGGCGCTCCTGTTCTTCGCTCAAGTCGGATGGCCCAGACATCAACGCTCCTTCAAGTACGGCACGCCCAGCGCTGCGGGGGCCCTGGCCCGTCCAATGAAGCCGGCCAACAACACCACCGTCAGCAGGTAGGGCAGGGCCTGGATGGCCTGCACGGGAACGGTACCACCGCCCAGCGCCTCGGGCCAGGGCGCGCCCTGCAAGCGAATGGCCAAGGCATCCAGGAAGCCAAACAGCAGACAGGCGGCCATGGCACCCACCGGGTTCCACTTGCCGAAGATCAGGGCCGCCAGCGCCATGTAGCCACGCCCAGCCGTCATGTGCGGAATGAAGTTGGCGTTCAAGGCCAGCACCAGGTAGCTGCCGGCCAGGCCCGAGAGCAGCCCATTGAGGGCCAGGGCGCGGTAGCGCAGCCCCTGCACCGAGACACCCGCGGCGTCCACCATCAGCGGGTTCTCGCCCACGGCGCGCAAGCGCAGCCCCAAACGGGTGTGAAAGAGCAGCGCCCACACCAGCACCACGCACAGCAGGGCCAGGTACACCAGACCGTTGTGACCCAGCAGGCCCAGGCCCAACACCGGCCCCACGACCGGCACGCCTTGCACCGCCTGTGCAGCCGATGTGAACCAACCGGTCAGCCGAGCGGACTCCGCGATCTGGGGCGTTTGCCCACCCAGTCCGAACCAGGCCGCACCCAACACCACGGTCAGGCCTGCTGCCGTCATGGTCAGGGCCATGCCCATGACCACCTGGTCGCCACGGTGGCTGACGCAGCCCCATCCCTGCACCATCGACATCGACACCGCCAGCGCCAAGGCCACCATCATGGCGGGCACCCACGACCCCGTGGCAGCGGCCACGCTGGCCGCAGCGAAGGCCGACAGCAGCATCTTGCCTTCCAGCCCCAGGTCGACCACCCCCGAACGCTCGGCCAGGCAACCGGCCAAGGCGCACAGGATCAGGGGTGTGGCCCCGCGCAGGGTGGAGCCCAACAAGCTGCCCACCAACAGACTGAACTCGTGCAGGGCTTCCATCAGGTCTGCTCCACCCCAGCACCGTCCCGGGACGCGGGGCGCAGCCGCTGGTGCAGCCGGGCCAGGGGCCCCACCAGCACCGTGGACAAGGCACCGGCAAACAACACGATCAAGCCCTGAAGGGTGAACACCATGTCGCGGCTGAAGCCCGGCACCTCGAAGGCCAACTCGGCGCCCCCTTGGTACAAGGTGCCAAACAGCAGCGCCGCCAGGCCAATGCCCACCGGGTGGTTGCGCCCAATGAGCGACACCGCGATTCCGGCAAAGCCGGCGCCGGCCACGAAGTCGGGCAACAAGCGTTGGTGCACACCAGCGATCTCATTGACACCCACAAGCCCCGCCAAGGCACCGGAAACCACCATGGCCGCCATCACCTGGCGCTTGGGGTCCACACCGGCATACAGCGCCGCGGCGGGTGCATGCCCGCTGGCCCGCAACGCAAACCCGGTGCGGCTGCGCCACAGCAGCCAGCCCACCGCCACCAAGGCCAGCGCCGCCAGCACCACGCTCAGGTTCAGGGGCGTGGCCGGCCAGTCCACCCCCATGGCCAGCAGCACCTCATGCACCGCGGGCATGCGTGCGGCCGGCTCAAAGGCGCGGCTTTGCAGGTCCATGGTCCCGGGCTCCTTGAGCACCTCCACCAGCAAATAGCCCATGAGGGCCGCGGCGAGAAAATTGAACATGATGGTGGTGATCACCACATGGCTGCCCCGCCAAGCCTGCAGCGCACCCGGTACAGCCGCCCAGGCCGCGCCAAAGAGCATCGCCCCCAGGACCATCGCCGGCACCAGCACGGCCGCAGGCAATCCCGGCGCCAGGTGCAGCGCAGCCAAGGCCACCAGGCCTGTGCCCAGCCCACCCATGGCGGCTTGCCCTTCACCCCCGATGTTGAACAGCCCGGCATGGAAGGCCACGGCCACGGCCAAACCGGTGAACACGAAGGTGGTGGCGTAGTACAGCGTGTAGCTGACGCCCGCCGGGCTGCCCCAGGCGCCCTTGATCAGCAGGCCCAACACGCCCAGGGGCTCCAGCCCGATGGCCCACACCACCACGCCGGCGGCCACCAGGGCCATGGCCAGGTTCAAGACCGGCAGCAGGCCCAGATCGATCCAACGGGGCAAGGTGGGGTTCATCGAATGGCCATCCTCAGTGTGCGGCCCCGCCCATCAGCCGTCCCAAGGCGGCCTCATGACAGTCTTCGATGGGCAGCTCGCCGGCCACACGGCCCGCGTTCATCACCAACACCCGGTCTGAAATCGCCAAGATTTCATCAAGCTCGGAGGACACCACCAACACCGCGCCCCCCGCATCGCGGTGCGCCCGCAGGCGTGCATGGATGAACTCAATGGCCCCGATGTCCACGCCCCGGGTGGGCTGGCCCACCAGCAGCACCGAGGGCTGCGCCTGTGCCTCGCGCGCCAGCACCAGCTTTTGTTGGTTGCCACCGGAAAACTTCGATGAGCGCAGCTCGGGGTTGCGCGGCCGCACATCGTAGGCCTGCATCATGTCCAGCGTGGCCTCGCGCATGGCCCGTCGGTTCATCCAGGCCCAGCGCCCATAGCGTCGCCAGCCTTGGTAGCCCAGCACCGCCGATTCCCATGCCGCAAAGGGCAGGATCAGGGCACGGTGCAGCCGGTCCTCCGGCACATGGGCCAGGCGCCGCTGTCGGGCCTGTGCAGGGCTGAGCCATGCGGACGGCACAAAGGTGTCGCCCGCCAGCACCAAGGTGCCCGACTGCGGCACCTTCAGCCCCGACAGCACTTCCAACAGCTCCGTCTGCCCATTGCCCGTCACACCGGCCACACCCACGATCTCACCGGCCTTGAGCTCCAGGCTCACGTCGTCCAGGCGTGCCACACCGAACGCATCCGTCCAGCGCAGACCCTGGGCCTGCAACAGCGTGGGCCGCACCGCAGCCGCCGGCCGTTGTTCTTCGCTGGTGGGCGTGCGCCGTCCGGTGGCCACGCGCCGCCCCACCATCGCGTGGGCCAGGTCGTCCACGCTGGTCTGGGCGATCTCACGCTCCAACACCACCTCGCCGCCACGCATCACCGTCACGCGGTCGCACAGCGCCAGGATTTCTTTGAGCTTGTGCGTGATCAGCAGCACCGTGGTGCCCCGTTCACGCAGGCCGTGCAGGGCAGCGAACAGGGCCGTGGTCTCATCCGGGGTCAACACCGCCGTGGGCTCGTCCAAGATCAGCACACGGGCTCCGCGCACCAAAGCCTTGAGAATCTCCAGGCGCTGCCGTTCTCCCACAGGCAGGTCTTCCACCATCACATCCAGGCGAACCGAAAGGCCCGTCTGCGCCATCAAGGTGTTCAGGCGGGCCGTCAACGCCTCGCGCGCAGCGCCCAAGCGCCAGTCCGGCTCGGCCCCCAAGAGCACGTTGTCCAGCGCGGTCATGCTGTCCACCAGCATGAAGTGCTGGTGGACCATGCCGATGCCCAGGGCCATGGCCTCGCGCGAGTCGCGGATGCGCACCGGTTGGCCATCGATTTCAATCTGGCCTTCGTCGGCCTGATAGAAGCCGTACAGGATGGACATGAGGGTGCTCTTGCCCGCACCGTTCTCGCCCACGATGCCGTGCACCGTGCCCGCCTGCACACGCAGGTCCACCGCCCGGTTGGCCTGAACAGCACCAAAGCGTTTGCCGATGCCGACCATGTGCACCGCCAGGGGCGTCGCCGTGTCGGTCATGGCCGCGGTCACTTGCAGGCGTTGGCCGCCATGTAGTCGATCACCTTGATCTTGCCGGCGATGATGTCGGCCCGGGCCGCCTCCACACGCCGCTTCATCTCGGGCGTGATCAGCTTGGCGTTGTGTTCGTCTTGCGCATAGTCCACGGCGTTCTCGGCCAGGCCCAGCACCGTCAGGCCCGGCGTCACGCCCTTCATCGCACGGGCCACCGCCACGTCCACCCGCTTGACCATGGACGTCAACATCGTCCCGGGCTGCAGGTGGTTCTGGTTGCTGTCCACGCCGATGGCGTAGCGGCCACTGTCCTTGGCGGCCTGGTACACCCCAATCCCGGTGCCGCCCGCCGCAGCAAACACCACGTCCACGCCCTTGGCGAACTGCGCCTTGGCCAGCTCGCTGCCGCGAGTGGGGTCGTTCCACGCGGCTGGCGTGGTGCCGGTCATGTTCATGGTCACCTCCACCTTCGGGTTGGCGTAGCGTGCCCCTTGCTCATAGCCGCACTGAAACTTGCGGATCAGCGGGATGTCCATGCCGCCGATGAAGCCGACCTTACCGGTCTTGCTGGCCATGGCCGCGAGCATGCCCACCAGGAAGCTGCCCTCGTGCTCCTTGAACAGAATCGATTGCACGTTGGGCAGGGTCACCACCGCATCGATCAGGGCGAACTGCAGCTTGGGGTTCGCACGGGCCACCTTCTCCATGGGCGTTCCTTGCGAAAAGCCCACGCCCACAATCGGGTTGGCGCCACGCTCGGCCATGCGCCGCATGGCCTGTTCACGTTGGGCGGGATTGGCAATCTCAAACTCGAGATACGACTGCCCCGTCTCTTTCTTCCACGCCTCGGCACCCCGAAAGGCCGCTTCGTTGAAGGACTTGTCGAACTTGCCGCCCATGTCGAAGATGACCGCCGGCGTGGCCTGGGCAAGCGCCGAGCCGGCCAGCAGCAGGGCCGACACCACGCACCTGATGCGTGTGCTGTTCAAGGGCATCGTCAAACGCTTCATGCCGGGCATGCCTCACCTGTGTCCGCAAACGTAAACCAAGAAGGATAGCAAGCCGCGGGCCCTGGGCCTGCAATCCGGGTTTAGCATGGCGGTCATGCCCCGCGCGCGCTCCTCCCCCGAACTGCAGGCCATGCCCAAGGTGCTGTTGCACGACCACCTGGACGGCAGCCTGCGCATCAGCACCTTGATCGACCTGTGCCGCCGGCGTGGCTTGGCCCTGCCCACGCAAGACCCCGTCGCCCTGGCCCAATGGTTTGAACGCAATGCCATGGCCGGCAGCCTGGAGCGTTACCTGCAGGGATTTGGCTTGACGGTGGCCGCCATGGCTGATGTTCAAGCGCTGGAACAGGTGGCCTTTGAAGCGGCCGAGGATGCGCGAGCCGAAGGCTGCGTGCTGGCCGAGTTCCGCATGGCCCCACTGCTGCTGCAGCCGCATGGGGTGGAACCCGATGAGGCGGTGGCGGCCATGCTGGCGGGCCTGGCCCGCAGCGCCCTGCCCTGTGGGCTCATCGTGTGCGGCATGCGCCACGAACCCCCAGAGCGCGTGGCCCAAGCGGCCGAACTGGCCCTGCGCCACCGCGTGGGTCCCCTGCGCAGCGTGGGCGTGGTGGGCTTCGACCTGGCGGGCCCGGAGTTGGGTTGGCCCGCCACCCGACACGCCGCGGCCCTGGCCCGCGTGAGAGAGGCGGGGCTGCCCATCACCTTGCACGCCGGGGAGGCCGACGAGGGCCAGCGCGTGTTGGAGGCCGTTGCCCTGGGCGCGCAGCGCATCGGGCACGGGGTGCGCCTGGCCGACCTGCTGGGCACCGAGGCTGGCCCCCCCGCGCTGCAGGCGCTGAAGGAGGCGCAGGTGCACTTGGAGATTTGCCCAACGAGCAACGTCCAAACGGGCGCCGCGGCCTCGATCGCCCAGCACCCGATCCGCGCCCTGTGGAACGCCGGCGTCTCGCTGTCCTTCCACACCGACAATCACCTCATTTCCTGCACCGACCTCAACCAGGAAGCCCAAGCCCTGATGGACGAAGCCGGATTCCAATGGGCCGACCTGCTGGCGATGCAGGAACAGGCGCTGCAGGCCAGTTTTCTGCCCGCCCACCAAACCCAAGCAGCCGCTGCGGCCCTGCGTGCCTGGGCGCACGTTCGGGGCCTGCGGTGACCACCCGCGCCACCCGCCGCCTGTGCCTGCCAAACCCCACCAAGAGATCCCCATGCCCAACACCACACACCTGACACGGCGGGCCACCGCCCCCTTCCGGTTCACCTGGTCCACCAACAGCACCGCCGCCCTGGCCCTGGTTGCGCTCCTGGCCAGTGGCTGCGCCCAACGGCCACCGCAGGCCAGCGCCCCGCCGGCGCTGGAAACGGTCCAAGTGCGCGTCATCGCCTTCAACGACCTGCACGGCAACCTGGAAAGCGGCAACCTCAGCGTGCAAGTGGCCGACCCCACCCAGCCCGGTAACGCCCTGCGGGTGGCCGTGGGTGGCGCCGACGCGATGGCCGGATTGGTGCGCAGCCTGCGCCAGTCCGCACCCCACAGCCTGGTGGTCAGCAGCGGCGACCTGATCGGCGCCACGCCCTTGGTGTCGGCCCTGTTCCGACATGAATCCACCATCGACGTGGCCAACCTCATGGGCGTGAGCGTGGCCACGGCGGGCAACCACGAGTTCGACGCCGGTGCGGCCGAATTGATGCGCATCCTCAAAGGCGGCTGTGCCGAGCAACGCGCCGACGACCCGGTGCGCTCCTGCGCCCTGGGCCCCTACCGGGGTGCCCGGTTCCCCATGGTGTCGGCCAACGTGCGGCGAAGCACGGGGGGCACCCTGTTGCCGCCTTCGTGGGTGATGCAGGCCGGGCCGGTCAAGGTGGGGGTCATCGGCGCCGTGACCAAGGTCACGCCGCAGTTGGTGGTGCCCTCTGGCGTGCAAGGCCTTGAGTTCATGGACGAGGCCCAGGCCATCAACGAAGCCGCCCAGGCCCTCCAGGCCCAAGGCGTGCAGGCCCTGGTGGTCACGCTCCACGAGGGCGCCGAAATCGGCAGCCCCGGCAAGCCTGCGGACTGGAACGACACCGCTTGCCCGGGCTTGCGCGGAGACGCCGTGGACATCATCAAGCGGATCACTCCCGCGGTGGACCTCATCCTCACCGCCCACACCCACCAGGGCTACAACTGCCTGGTCGATGGGCGCCCGGTGATGCAGGCCGTGGCCCATGGGCGTGGCCTGTCGGTGGCCGACCTGCACATCAACCCCCGCAGCGGCGACGTGGACCGTGCCAAGACCGTGGCCCGCAACCTGCCGGTGTTCAACGCCCGCACCGACGCCACCCACCGCAGCAAGGTCCTGGGCGCTGAGCCGCCCGCCTTCCGCGCCGCCCTGCTGGCCGCGCAGCCGGATGCCGAAGTGGCCGCCCTGGTGCAACGCTACGCCCAGGCGGCGGCCCCGCAGGCCCAGCGCGTGGTGGGCCGTATCGCCCGCACCCTGGACCGCCGCGGCCCGGGCGACTCGCCCGCAGGGCGCCTGGTGGCCCAGGCCCAATGGGAGGCCACCCGCAGCCCCGCCACCGGCGGCGCCCACTTCGCCCTGATGAACCCCGGCGGCGTGCGGACCGATCTGGCCTGCCGGGGCACCCCCCCGTGTGAGGTGACCTATGGCGACCTGTTCACCATGCAGCCCTTTGGCAACAGCCTGGTGGTGATGAGCCTGACCGGCGCCGAGGTGCGCGAACTGCTCGAACAGCAGCAGCGCGGGGGCGCGGACGCCCCCCTGATGTCCCCATCCGAAGGGCTCACCTACCGCTGGGCCCGGCGGTCCCCGGTAGGACAGCGTGCACAGGACATCCGCATCCAGGGCCAGCCGCTGAACGAGGCCGCCACCTATCGCGTGACCGTCAACAGTTTCATGGCCGAGGGCGGGGACGGGTACACCGTTCTGAAGCGCGGCCGGGAGCGCCTGGGCGGCGCCCAGGACCTCGATGCCATGGTGGCCCAACTTCGCCGGGGGGTGGCCGATGCAGGCCCCGCACGGATCACCGTGGTGGATTAACCCCAGGGTGTTGTTCGGTTGTCACAGTCCGGTCACGGCACAGGGGCAAGATGTTGCGCAAGCCCCATATCCTCCGCGATAGTGCGCGAGTAACCCCACCCGCGGCGTTGTCAGCTGCGCGTGACGTTCCCTTGATCAGACACCCCTCGGGCGCCCTCGCTTCATGCAGGCGCGTGCGCCCTTTTCCGTCCCTTGGAGATCTCCCCATGACATCCCTGCGCCTGAACGCGTTCGCCCGCAGCGCCATCGGCTTGGCCATTGCCGCCGCCGTGGCCCCCGCCCTTGCCCAGAACACCACCGCCAGCGTGAGCGGCCGTGTGGTGGGTGCCGATGGCAAGCCGGTGGCCGGCGCCACCGTCACCGTGCTGCACGTCGAGTCCCGCACCGCCAGCAACCTCACCACCGACGCCGACGGCCGCTACAGCGCCCGCGGTCTGCGGGTGGGCGGCCCCTACACCGTCACGGTGACCAAGGGCGGCCAAAGTGAAAAGCGCGACAACGTGTTCCTGACCCTGGCCGAGACCGCCAGCCTGGACATCGCCATGCTGGGCAGCGCCGCCAGCGTCACCGTGACCGGCCGCGGCGCCTCGGACAAGTTCCAAAGCTCCAACATGGGCGCCGGCACCAACATCAGCAGCCGCGACCTGGCCGCACAGGCCTCCATCCAGCGCAGCTTGCAAGACTACGCGCGCTTTGACCCGCGCCTGGCCCAAACCGACAAGGAGCGTGGCGAAATCTCCGCCGCCGGCCAGAACACCCGCTTCAACTCCATCACCATCGACGGCGTCACCACCAACGACACCTTCGGCCTGGAGTCCAATAACCTGCCCACCATCAAGCAGCCGATCTCCATCGAGGCGATCCAAAGCGTGCAGGTCAACATCTCCAACTACGACGTCACCCAAAAGGGCTACACCGGCGCCAACATCAACGCCGTCACCAAGAGTGGCTCCAACGACGTCAAGGGCAGCGTGTACTACGTGACGCGCGACGACCGCCTCGTGGGCCAGCGCTACAACGCCACCACCGGCACCTACTTCGACGCCCCCAAGTTCACGGAAAACACCAAGGGCTTCACCCTGGGTGGCCCCATCGTTCAAGACAAGCTCTTCTTCTTCGTCAACCACGAAGCCTTCACCAGCTCGCGCACCCGTCCTGATTTCGCCCCCATCGGCGGCGCGGGCACCATCGTGGGCATCCGCCAGTCGACCATTGACCAGGCCATCGCCATCGGCCGCGACACCTACAAGGTCGACGTGGGCACCTCGGCTGTGCCCGAAGGTGTGGCCGTCAATGTGAAGGACAGCCTGCTCAAGCTGGACTGGAACATCAGCGACCAGCACCGCGCCAATGTGCGCTTCACCCGCACCGAACAGACCGAACCCTTCCTGGTGGGCTTCAACAGCACCGGCCTGTCGCTGAGCTCCTACTGGTACAACCAGCAAAAGTCTCTCAGGAGCGTGGTGGGCCAGCTGTTCTCCGACTGGACCGACAACTTCAGCACCGAGTTCAAGATCTCCAAGCGCGACTACGACAGCGCACCCACCCCGATCAACGGGGTGCGGCTGCCGCAAATCGCACTGGACTTCGCGGGTGCACTGCCCACCGACGCACCGGCCGGCACCAACGCCAACACCCGAACCCTGCTCATGGGTACCGAGCGCAGCCGCCACTTCAACATCCTTCGCACCAACACGCTGGACACCTACTTGGGTGCCAACTACCGCATCGGCCAGCATGAGCTGAAGTTCGGTCTCGACCGCGCGGACAACGATGTCTACAACGCCTTCCTGCAAGACACCAACGGCCGCTATGTCTTCCGGTGCGAAAACAGCAGCGCCACCCTGAGCTACAGCTTTGGCAGCATCAGCTGCGCCACCGCCACGGCCGACCAGGTGGCTTCGGCTGTGCTCGAAAACTTCCGCTTGGGCCGCCCCTCGCAGTACTTCGTGCAGGTACCCCAACCCGGTCGCGTGCTCGATGACGCCGTGGCGATCTGGAGCTACGCCAACACCGGCCTGTTCCTGCAAGACACCTTCAAGCCCAGCAAGAACCTGAGCCTGGTGGCCGGCTTGCGCCTGGACCGCCTGGCCATGCCCAACTCGCCCCTGGCCAATCCGGCTGCAGCCGCCGCTCCCGTGGCCGGCAACCCAGCCACCAACACACGCGCCAGCGGTGGCTTCGGCTTGGACAACACGCGCACCTTGGACGGCGCCACGCTCTTCCAACCGCGCGTGGGCTTCAACTGGAACCTGGGTACCCCTGACACCCGCCGCCAGCTGCGTGGCGGCTTTGGCCTGTTCCAGGGTGCTGCAGCCAACGTCTGGCTGAGCAACCCCTACTCCAACACCGGCCGTGCAGCCGTCACCTACAGCTGCACCACCTTCGCCACCTGCGTGAGCTCCAACGCACGCTTCAGCGCGAACCCGGATGCCCAACCGGTGCTCACGGGCACCATCCCCGCGGCCAACGTCGACTTCCTGGACCCCAGCCTGAAGCAGCCTTCGGTCTGGAAGTTCAACCTGGCTTTCGACACCGAACTGCCTGAGCTGCCCCTGATCGGCCGTACCACGGCTGGCGTGGAACTCCTGGGCACGCGCGTGAAGGACGGCATCACCTATGAGCACCTGAACCTGGGCGCGGCCACCCGCACCGGCCTGGACGGCCGCCAGCTGTTCTACACCGCATCGGGCTTCAACCCCGCCTGCTGGACGGCCACGGGCGGCACGGTGGGCGGCACGGCCTGCCCGGACCTGCGCAACCGCGCCTTGAGCAACCCCGCGTTCAACAACGTGTTGGTGGCCAAGGGCACCGACCAAGGTGGTGGCAACGCCGTCACGCTGTCGCTGAGCAAGATCATCCCGGGCGGCGCGGCGTGGTCCATGGGCTACACCCGCACCTCGGCCACCGAGATCAGCCCACTGACCTCCTCGGTGTCCAACTCCAACTGGCTCAACCGCAACATCTTCAATCCCAACGAGCAGGTGCTGCAGAACTCCAACTACCTGATCCGCGACCGTTTCAACGCCGCCTTCAGCCTGTCGCGCAGCTTCATTCCGAAGGCCCCGACCACCATCGGCGTGTTCTTTGAAGGCCGTCGCGGCAAGCCCTACAGCTGGACCTACATCAACGACCTCAACGGCGATGGTGTGAACGGCAACGACCTGATGTACATCCCCAGGGCTCCCGGCTCGGGTGAGGTGGTGTTCCGCGGCGGCGCGGCCGAAGAGACCCGCTTCTGGGAAATCGTCGATGCCAACCCGGCCCTTCGCAACGCCAAGGGCGGTGTGGTCGGCCGCAACAACGAGTTCGCTCCCTGGGTCAACAGCTTTGACGTGCGCCTGAGCCAACAGCTCCCGGGCTTTGGCAGCAAGCAGCGCGCCACCATCACGCTGGACATCCTGAACTTCGGCAACCTGCTCAACAAGAACTGGGGCCGCATCAACGAAATCGCCTTCCCCTCCAACCGCAGCTTCGTGAACTACGCGGGCCTCGATGCCCAGGGCCGCTATGTTTACAGCCTGGGCAGCACCGAGTCCCTGGTGACCCGCCAGGCTTCCGGCGAGTCGCAGTGGGCCGCCCAGCTCACGATGCGCTACGAGTTCTGATCACCACCGCGAGGGCTCGTCGGGCGCTCACGCGCCCTACGTCCCACGCAGGGTGACCCAACCCGTCAGAGCCCGGCCAAGACCATGGCCGGGCTTTTTTGTTGCCTTTTCCTTCGCCCGGGCCGAAGCCGGCCGGTAAACTTCTCCGCATGAAATTGATCGGTTCCCTGTCCAGTCCCTACGTGCGCAAGGTGCGCGTGGTGATGGCCGAAAAAAAGCTGGATTTCCAACTCGTCTTGGAAGATGTCTGGAACAGCGACCAGATTCTGGCCAGCAACCCCCTGGGCAAGGTGCCTTGCCTGATCATGGAAGGTGGCGAGGCGGTCTTCGATTCGCGCGTCATCGTCGAGTATCTCGACACGCTCAGCCCCGTGGGCAAGCTCATTCCCGGCACCGGCCGTGAGCGCGCTGAGGTGCGCACCTGGGAAGCCCTGGCCGATGGTGTGCTCGACGCGCTGATTGCCATCCGCTTGGAAAACACCTGGAGTGGGCGCCGCCCCGAACAGCGAAGCGCCGCTTGGTGTGAGCGGCAGATGACCAAGGTCCACACCAGCCTCAACGCGATGAACGCCGCCCTGGGCGACAAGCCCTGGTGCAGCGGCAACCACTACAGCCTGGCCGACATCGCCCTGGGCTGCGTCACCGGCTACCTGGACTTCCGCTTCCCGGATGTGAACTGGCGCGAAGGCCACCGGCACCTCGCCCGCCACCATGACAAGCTGGTCGCACGGCCGAGCTTCATCGACACCGCACCGCCCACCGCCTGAGCCACGCTGGGCGCTGGTCAGGCCTTCACGGCATCGCGCGCACTGCGGCTGGGGCGTCCGATCGGCCCGGCACGCTTGAGGTCCAGCCCCAGTCCAAACGAGTCGGCACTGGCCGGTGGCCAGAAGCTGCGGAAGACCTCATAGGGCCAGTCGGCTTCGCCGCGCTCGGCCGCCAAGATGGCCCCGTCCGCCACAAAGGGCAGTGAGCTGGCCAGTGGCTTCACGCCCTCTCCACTGCGCCGCACGATGTGCGAAGCGCTGATCTGCCCCGGGTGGGTCAAGCCAGCGGCCTGCACCAATTCCTGCAGGGCCTCCAGCGTATGCTGGTGGAACCGCCACACACGGTCGGTCTTGTCGGACACCACCAAGGCCTTCTGGCGGTCGGGGTCCTGCGTGGCCACGCCGGTGGGGCAGGCGCCGGTGTGGCAGCTCTGGGATTGGATGCAGCCCAGTGCGAACATGAAGCCGCGCGCAGCATTGCACCAGTCGGCCCCCAGGGCCATCATGCGGGCGATGTCGAAGGCACTCACCACCTTGCCGGCGCAGCCGATCTTGATGCGGTCGCGCAACTGAAGGCCCACCAGGGTGTTGTGGACCAACAGCAACCCCTCCTGCAGGGGCGCGCCCATGTGATCGGTGAACTCCAGCGGTGCCGCGCCGGTGCCCCCTTCGGCGCCGTCCACCACGATGAAGTCCGGCAGCAGGCCCGTCTCCAGCATGGCCTTGCAGATGCCAAACCACTCCCACGGATGACCGATGCACAACTTGAATCCCACGGGCTTGCCACCCGACAGGGTTCGCAGTTGCTCCACGAACTGCAGCAATTCACGCGGCGTGGAGAACGCGCTGTGCGCTGCTGGGCTCACGCAATCTTGGCCCACCGGCACGCCGCGCGCCTGGGCGATTTCGGGGGTGACCTTGGGTCCGGGCAAGACACCCCCATGGCCCGGCTTGGCCCCCTGGGACAGCTTGATCTCGATCATCTTGACCTGGGGGTCACACGCGTTCTCGACGAAGCGCTCAGGGCTGAAGGTGCCATCGTCATGGCGGCATCCGAAGTAGCCCGAGCCGATTTCCCAAATCAGATCGCCACCGTTGGCGCGGTGGTGCACGCTGATGGAACCTTCACCCGTGTCGTGGGCAAAGTTGCCCTTGCGCGCACCACCGTTGAGGGCGCGGATGGCGTTGGCCGACAAGGCCCCAAAGCTCATGGCCGAGATGTTGAAGACGCTGGCGCTGTAGGGCTGGGTGCAGCTGCTGCCGCCCTTGCCAATGTCCACCCGAAAGTCGTGGTGCGGCACCACCGACGGCTTGAGTGAGTGGTTGATCCACTCGTAACCCTGTGCGTGCACATCGAGCTGGGTGCCGAAAGGGCGCTTGTCTCCATCCCCTTTGGCACGCTGGTACACCAGCGAGCGCTGCTGGCGCGAGAAGGGCGCGGCCACGTTGTCGTCTTCCAGGAAGTACTGCCGGATCTCGGGCCGGATGTACTCGAACAGGAAGCGCATGTGCCCAATGAGCGGGTAGTTGCGCAGAATGGCCCGCTTGGTCTGCTGCACATCGCGCCAGCCCTGAACGGCGCCCCCCAGGCCCAGCAGGGCCAGCCACCACCAGGCTGCGCCCGCGCCTGAAAGCGCCAAGACCAAGCCCAGCAGCCCCGCTGCGCTGAACAGCAGCCAGGTGGAATAGCGCAGGGGCATCCAGCCATCGATCATTGCCAGCACTCGGGGCATGGTGTCCTCCCTCTGGGCGCCGAACCGCCGCGCCCTGTCCCAGGTGGGCGCAGGATAGGAGCAAGGCCGGACCGGGGCAACAGGAACACCCTGGTCGCGCCCGCCAGCGCGCGCGTCTATACTTCCGCGCTCAGCGCCGATTTGTCCAGATTGCGGGCGCTCAAGAAATGCCGCTAAAAGGGACACCCCGGTGTCCGCTTCAGCGGCACCGGGTTTTTTGTTGTCGGGAATCAGCACCACCGTGAGCGTTGGCGTCGTCACCCCCCAGAAGATGCAGTTCGACCAGCCCCTGCCCCTGCGCAGCGGCGCGCAACTGCCCGCCTATGAACTGGCCTACGAAACCTATGGCCAGCTCAATGCCCAACGCAGCAATGCGGTGTTGGTGTGCCACGCCCTGAACGCCAGCCACCATGTGGCCGGCACCTATGCCGACCAGCCCGCCAACACCGGTTGGTGGGACAACCTGGTGGGGCCGGGCAAACCGCTGGACACCAACCGCTTCTTCGTCATCGGCGTCAACAACCCTGGGTCCTGCTTCGGCTCCACCGGCCCCACACACCTCAACCCCGCCACCGGCCAGCCCTGGGGCTCTGATTTCCCCGTGGTCACGGTAGAAGATTGGGTGGATGCGCAGGCACGCTTGCTCGACCGTCTGGGCATTGGGCAACTGGCCGCGGTACTCGGGGGCAGCCTGGGCGGCATGCAGGCCTTGGCCTGGAGCCTGCGCCACCCCGAACGCCTGCGCCACTGCGTGGCCGTGGCCACGGCGCCCAACCTCTCGGCCCAAAACATCGCCTTCAATGAGGTGGCCCGCCGCGCCATCACCACCGACCCCGAGTTCCACGGTGGCCACTACCTGCGCCATGGCGCGATTCCCCGCCGCGGGCTGCGCGTGGCGCGCATGATCGGCCACATCACCTACCTGTCCGATGACTCCATGGAGGCCAAGTTCGGGCGCGAACTGCGCCATGGCGAACTGGCCTACACCACCCAGGACATCGAATTCCAGATTGAGAGCTACCTGCGGCACCAGGGCGACAAGTTCAGCGAGTACTTTGACGCCAACACCTACCTGCTCATCACCCGAGCCCTGGACTATTTCGACCCCGCACGCGAACACGGAGGCGACCTCAGCCGCGCCTTCGCCGTGGCCCGCGCGGTCCGCTTCCTGGTGGTGAGCTTCACCACCGACTGGCGCTTCTCGCCGGCGCGCTCACGTGAGATTGTCAAAGCCCTGGTCGACAACCAAACGGCGGTGAGCTACGCGGAAATCGACGCCCCGCACGGCCACGACGCCTTCCTGCTGGAAGACCCCCGCTATCACGCGGTGATGCGGCTGCGCTTTGAAGCCATTGCGCGCGAGGTGGGTGCATGAACGTGACAAAGGGATTGCCCGAACACCTGCGTGCCATTGCCGAGCTGGTTCCCCCGGGCTCTCGGGTGCTGGACCTGGGCTGCGGCAAGGGCGAGCTCTTGGCGCATCTGATCGAGCAGCGCGGCTGCAGCGGCTACGGCGTGGAAATCGACGACAGCAACCTACAGGCCTGCGTGGCGCGTGGGGTCGACGTGATCCAACTCAACCTTGAAGACGGCTTGGCCATGTTCGCCGACCGCAGCTTCGATGTGGTGCTGCAGCTGCAGACGCTGCAACACCTGAAGAACACCGAGACCATGCTGCGCGAAACCGCCCGCGTGGGCCGCATGGGCATCGTCAGCTTTCCCAACTTTGCCCATTGGCCCAACCGGCTGTCGGTGCTGCGTGGGCGCATGCCGGTGACCAAAGCCCTGCCCTACCAGTGGTACGACACGCCCAACATCCGCGTGTCCACCTGCCAAGACTTCCAGGAGCTGGCCCAGCGCAACGGTCTGCGCATCCTGCAGCACTTCGGTGTGCAGGCCGGGCGCCGGGTGGACTGGTGGCCCAACCTGCGGGCCAGCGTGGCCGTCTTTCAGTTCGACAGCCCGTTGAGCGCCGCGGGCTGATCCAGCCCGGGCGCCACGGCCCCCTCAGGCGACTTGCGCCTGCTGCACCGTCAGGCGGCTGACGCCTGCCTCACGCTCAAGCCGTTTGCGCCTTCTTCACCTTCAGGCGCCAAGCGTGCAGCAAGGGCTCGGTGTAGCCATTGGGTTGCTCCAAACCCTTGAACACCAGGTCGCAAGCGGCCTTGAAGGCCATGGACTTGGACAGGTCGTCGGACATGCGACGGTAGCTCGCGTCGCCTGAGTTCTGCCAATCCACGACGGCGGCCATGCGCTTGAAGGTGTCCATCACCTGCTGGCGGGTGACCACACCATGCAGCAGCCAGTTGGCGATGTGCTGGCTGGAAATGCGCAGCGTGGCGCGGTCTTCCATCAGGCCCACGTTGTGGATGTCGGGCACCTTGGAGCAGCCCACGCCCTGGTCGACCCAGCGCACCACATAGCCCAAGATGCCCTGCACGTTGTTGTCGAGCTCGGCTTGCTTCTCCGCGTCCGTCCAAAAGGGCACCAGGGCACAGGGAATCTGCAGAATCGCGTCCAGCAGGTTTTCCTCCATCGCGCGCGACTTGTCGGTTCGCACGAACACATCCATGCTCTTGAGCAGGCTGGCCACGTCGACTTGGTGGTAGTGCAGCGCATGCAGGGTGGCCGCGGTGGGCGACGGCACCCAGGCGGTGTTGGCACCGGACTGCGGGTGGGCGATCTTCTGCTTGAGCATGTCCGACATCAGGTCGGGCATGGCCCACATGCCCTTGCCGATCTGCGCACGGCCGCGCAGGCCGCAGGCCAAGCCGATCTGCACATTGTTGAGCTCATAGGCGCGCAGCCACTGCGCGTTCTTCATCAAGGGCTTGCGCACCATGGCGCCCGAGTGCATGGCGGTGTGGATCTCGTCGCCGGTGCGGTCAAGGAAGCCGGTGTTGATGAAGGCCACGCGGTGGCGCGCGGCGTTGATGCAAGCCGCCAGGTTGATGCTGGTGCGGCGCTCTTCGTCCATGATGCCCAGCTTCACCGTGTGGGGCTTCAAGCCCAACAGGGCTTCCACGCGGCTGAACAGTTCATCGGCAAAGGCCACTTCGGCAGGGCCGTGCATCTTGGGCTTGACGATGTAGACCGAACCCTTGCGCGAGTTGCGGATGGTCTGCCCCTTGGCGGGCTTGAGGTCGTGCATCGCAATGGCCACCGTCACCACCGCGTCCATGATGCCCTCGGGAATCTCCGAGCCCTTGTCGCCCCACAGAATGGCGGGGTTGGTCATCAGGTGGCCGACGTTGCGCACGAACAGCAGCGAGCGGCCGTGCAGCGTGACGGGCTTGCCCTTGGCGCCGGTGTAGGTGCGGTCTTCGTTCAAGCGGCGGATGAAGGTCTTGCCGCCTTTCTCGACCGCTTCGGTCAGCGTGCCCTTGAGGATGCCCAGCCAGTTGGCATAACCCGCCACCTTGTCGGCCGCGTCCACCGCGGCCACGGAGTCTTCCAGGTCCAGGATGGTGCTCAGCGCCGACTCCAGCACCAGGTCGCTCACGCCAGCGGGATCGGTCTTGCCGATGGGGTGGCTGCGGTTGACCTGGATTTCCAGGTGGATGCCGTTGTGGCGCAGCAGCACGGCCGAAGGCGCGGCCTCGCTGCCCTGGTGGCCGATGTAGCGCTCAGGCTGTGCCAGGCCGGTCACCGTGCCATCGCGCAGCGTGACCTGCAGCGCACCGGCCTTGATGCGGTAGAGCGTGCTGTTCTTGTGCGAGCCTTGCGCCAGCGGCGCCACGCGGTCCAGCACATAACGGGCGTACTCGATCACCTTGGCCCCGCGCACCGGGTTGTAGGCCGCGCCTCGGTCGGCCCCATTGGCCTCGCTGATGGCGTCGGTGCCGTACAAAGCGTCGTACAGCGAACCCCAGCGGGCGTTGGCTGCGTTGAGCGCGTAGCGGGCGTTGAGGATGGGCACCACCAGCTGCGGGCCGGCCAGTGTGGCCACCTCGTCGTCCACGTTCGCGGTCACGCACTGCACCTCTTCCGGTGCGGCCACCAGGTAGCCGATCTTCTTCAGAAAGGCCTTGTACTCAGGCATGTCCTTGATCGGGCCCGGGTGGGCCTTGTGCCACGCGTCCAGCTCCAATTGCAGGCGGTCGCGTTCGGCCAGCAGTGCGGCGTTTTTGGGCGCCAACTCGTGCACCAAAGCAGAGAAACCCTTCCAGAAAGCGGAAGCGTCGACGCCCGTTCCGGGCAGCACCTGTTGCTCGATGAACTGGTGCAATTCGCTGGCCACTTGAAGGCCGTTGATGGCAATGCGTGCGGTCATGTTGGGATCCTCGCGGGGAATCGGAACACAGGAAGGCTGGTACTGTATTCCAACCATAAAACCGTATTAATCGAAGATCTTGATAAGGATTCGTGCATAAAAGTCAATAATCAAACTTCATGGACCGCCTCAAGCAAATCGAATCATTCGTGGCCGTGGTGGCCAGGGGCAGCCTCACGGCCGCCGCTCAGGCCGAAGGCGTTGCACCGGCGGTGATCGGGCGCCGCTTGGATGCGCTGGAGGCTCGGCTGGGTGTGAAGCTGATGCAGCGCACCACGCGCCGTCTGAGCCTGACCCACGAGGGCAGCGCCTTCCTGGAAGACTGCCAACGGCTGCTGGGCGACCTGGCCAGCGCCGAGGCCAGCGTCAGTGCCGGTGGCGTCAAGGCCAGCGGCCACCTGCGGATCACCGCGCCGGCGGGCTACGGGCGCCGCCACGTGGCGCCACTGGTCCCACGCTTTCTGGCCGAACACCCCGAGGTGTCCTTGTCCCTGAACCTGGCCGACCGGGTCATCGACATCGTGCACGAAGGCTACGACTGCGCCATTCGGGTGGGCGACCTGCCCGACTCCAGCATGGTTTCCGTGCGCCTGGCCGACAACCGCCGCCTGTGTGTCGCTTCGCCGGCCTACCTGGCGCGCCGCGGCACACCCCAGGCCCCGCAAGACCTGCAGCACCACGACGCGCTGGTCTTGAGCAGTGAAGCCAGCCAAACCCGTGGTTGGGCCTTCCAGACCGGCGAGCACATCACCCACCTGCGCCCCCGCGGCCGCGTGGACTGCAGCGACGGGCAGGTGCTGCACGCCTGGTGCCTGGCCGGCCTGGGCATCGCCTGGCGCAGCGCCTGGGAGGTGCGCCAAGACCTGGCCGAAGGCCGCCTGGTGGAGGTGCTGTCCACCTATGCCGCACCACCCAACGGCGTCTACGCGGTGTTCGCCCATGCCCGCCACCTGCCCCTGAGGGTGCGCCTGTGGATTGACTTCCTCAAAGCCACCTGGGGTAACCCGCAGTACTGGGACGGCCCCACCTAGAATCGAGCCATGATCCAAGTGAAGCAAGCCCTGCAAGCCGCGCTGGAAGCGGCCGTGGGCTCGATTGCCCCCGGCCACGGCTTGGCCGTGGCCTTTGAATCGCCGCGCCAAGCCGCGCACGGCGACCTGGCCGTCACCGCGGCCATGGCCCTGGCCCGACCGCTCAAGCAGAACCCGCGCGCCCTGGCTCAGGCCCTGGTGGAGGCGCTCAAGGCGCAAGCCGCGGTGCAAACCTGGGTGCAAGACCTCGAGATTGCAGGCCCCGGGTTCATCAACCTGCGCCTGACGCCTGCGGCGCGCCAAACCGTGGTGACCGAGGTGCTGCAGCAAGGCGCGTGCTTTGGCCGCCGCGCCGACAAGGGCCAGCGCGTGATGGTGGAGTTCGTCTCGGCCAACCCCACCGGTCCCCTGCATGTGGGCCATGGCCGGCAAGCCGCGCTGGGTGATGCCTTGTGCAACCTGTTGGAGTCGCAGGGCGCACAGGTGCAGCGCGAGTTCTATTACAACGACGCCGGCGTCCAGATCGCCACACTGGCCACCTCGGTTCAGGCCCGCGCGCGAGGCCTCAAGCCTGGGGACGCGCAGTGGCCCGAAGCGGCCTACAACGGCGACTACATCGCCGACATCGCGCGCGACTTCCTGGCCGGTGCCACGGTCACGGCCGACGACCGTGCCTACACCGCCAGCGGCGACGTGAACGACCTCGAGTCGATCCGCCAGTTCGCCGTGGCCTATTTGCGCCACGAGCAAGACCTCGACCTGCAGGCCTTCGGCGTGCGCTTTGACCACTACTACCTGGAATCCAGCCTGTACAGCAGCGGCCGGGTCGAGCAGGCCGTGGAGCGCCTGGTGGCCGCGGGCAAGACCTATGAAGACGGGGGGGCGTTGTGGCTGCGTTCCACCGATTACGGTGACGACAAGGACCGCGTCATGCGCAAGTCTTCCACCGTGGATGCCGAAGGCCGCGAGATGCAGGGCGGCTACACCTATTTCGTGCCCGATGTGGCCTATCACATCCACAAGTGGGAACGCGGCTTCGGGCAGGTCATCAATGTGCAGGGCAGTGACCACCACGGCACCATCGCCCGTGTTCGCGCAGGCCTTCAGGCTGCAGGCGTGGGCATCCCCACGGGCTGGCCCGACTATGTGCTGCACAAGATGGTGACGGTGATGAAGGGCGGTCAGGAGGTGAAGATCTCCAAGCGGGCGGGCAGCTACGTCACGCTGCGCGACCTCATCGACTGGACCAGCCGTGACGCGGTGCGCTTTTTCCTCATCAGCCGAAAGGCCGACACCGAGTTCACCTTCGACGTCGACCTGGCCCTGCAGCAAAACGACGAGAACCCGGTGTTCTATGTGCAGTACGCGCATGCGCGCATCTGCTCGGTGCTGGAGCAGTACGTACAGGGCGGCGGCGATGTGACGGCCTTGGCCGGTGCTCAACTGTCCCTGCTCACCGCGCCCACCGAGGCCGCCCTCATGCTGAAGCTGGCGCAGTACCCCGACATGCTCACCGGTGCCGCACAAGACCTGGCGCCACACGATGTGGCCTTCTACGCGCGCGACCTGGCAGGCGCCTTCCACAGCTACTACGCCGCCGAGCGATTCCTGGTGCCCGACGCCGAGCTCGCCCGTGCGCGCCTGTCCCTGCTGCAGGCCACTCGACAGGTGCTGGCCAATGCCCTGGCGGTGGTGGGTGTGTCGGCCCCCCAACGCCTGGAGCGGGCCATCAGCGAAGAGGTGATCGCATGAAGTCCCAACGCGGCGGAACCCTCATCGGCCTGATCGTGGGCCTGGTGTTGGGCTTGGGCGTGGCCCTGGCCGTGGCGCTGTACGTGAGCAAGGTGCCCGTACCCTTTGTGGACAAGCTGCCCCAACGCACGGCCGACCAAGACAGCGCCGAAGCCGAACGCAACAAAAACTGGAACCCCAATGCGCCGCTGGCGGGCAAGGCCGGCGTGCCTGCGCCGGCGGCCTCGGCACCAGCGGCTGAGGGCGATGGCTCGGCGGCACCCACCGCTGCTGGCACCGCCGCAGCCGGCAGTGGCACACCGAACGCGGCGGCCCCGGCCGCCCCGGCAGCGGCCCCCGCCCGCACGCCGGCCGCCCCCGACCCACGGCCCGAGGTCACGGGCCTGTTCATCCAGGCCGGCGCCTTCAGCAAGGCCGAAGACGCAGAGCAACAACGCGCCCGTCTGGCGATGCTGGGCTTTGCCGCGCGCATCTCCGAACGCGAACAGGGTGGACGCCCCGTGTTCCGGGTGCGCGTGGGCCCCTACGAAACCCGCGATGAAACCCAGGGTCCTATGGACCGGCTGCAAGCCGCGGGCATTGAGGTCAGCCTGGTGCGCGTGGAGCGCAGCGCCACACCTTGACCAACGCATTTGGAGTCATCATGAAGCGACGCAAGTTCCTGCAACAACCCGCCCTGGGCGGCTGCGCCCTTCTGGCCGCCCAAGCCGCTGCTTGGGGCGGCCTGGCACCCCTGGCCCATGCCCAAGGCAGCGATTTCATTGAAGGCCGCGACTTCCGCCGGCTGACCAACCCGGCGCCGGTGCCGGGCCACGGCAAGATTGATGTGGTGGAGTTCTTTTGGTACGGCTGCCCTCACTGCCACGCGCTGGAACCCGCACTGGACGCCTGGTCGGCCAAGCTGGCCGCCGATGTGGCGTTTCGCCGCATGCCGGTGGTGTTCGGCGCACTTCACGAAGCCCATGCACGGATGTTCTTCGCCCTGGAGGCCTTGGGCCAGTTGCAGACGGTGCACAAGCGCATCTTCGCGGCCCTGCACGTGCAACGCCGACGGCTCGACAAATTCGACGACATCGCGGCCTTCGTGGCCGAACAGGGCGTGGACAAGCAGAAGTTCGGCGAGGCCTTCAACGCCTTCGGCGTGGCCTCCAAGGTCAAGCAGAGCCAGCAACTGGCCCAAGCGTATGCGCTGGAAGGCGTGCCCGCACTGGGGATCGCGGGCCGCTTCCTCACCGCCGGCTCCATGGCCGGCAGCAACGAGCGCGCCCTTCAGGTGGCCGACGCCCTCATCGCGCGTTCGCGTAGGCCGGCTTGAAGCAGGCCAGCGCCTGAGCCATCAGGCGCTCCAGGGCCTGCCAGGGGTCATGGGGCCAGGCGGGATCCCGCAGCCCCTTGACCACGCCGTCCACCACACTGGCGGCGTGCACCAAGGCGGCCAGTTCGTCGGGCGTGACCCGCGGGGCCACCCGCTCAAACAGGCGCTCCTTCAAGCCCCACACCCGCTGCTCGCGCAGCGCCATGGGCAGGGGCTTGCCCTGTTGAAGTGCGTCCTTGACCCGCCACAGCGCCCGCAGGTCTTCGGCCAGCGTCCAGTGCACCAGCACCGGCGCCTCGCCTGATGCCCGCAGCCCCTGCAGCATGCGCTGCGCACGCGCGGACTGGCAGGCCAGCACCGCTTCTGAGAGCTTGAACACATCGTAGCGGGCCACATTGAGCACCGCGTCTTCGACCTGCTGCCAGCTCAGCGTGCCCGGCGGGTGCAGCAGGGCCAGTTTCTGGATCTCCTGGTGGGCCGCCAACAGGTTGCCCTCCACGCGATCGGCCAAAAACGACAGGATGCGCTGGGCCTGCTCACCCTGCCCCACATCCAGCCCCTGCAAGGCCAGGCGCCGGGCCATCCAGGCCGGCAGGTCCTTGCGCTCCACCGGGTCTATGCGCAGGCTCACACCGGCGGCGTCCAAGGCGGTGAACCACGCGCTGGCCAGTTGCTCACGCCCCAAGCGCGGCAGAAACACCAAGGTGCACACGTCCTCGCTCAGCGCCTCACAGTACTGCTGCAAGGCCTGTGACCCGTCCTTGCCCGGCTTGCCCGATGGAATCCGAATCTCAATCAGTTGGCGCTGTGCGAACAGGCTCATGGCACGGGCGCTGGCCAGCACCGCACTCCAATCAAAGTGGGCCCCACTGACGGTGTGCACCTGGCGGTCGGTGTAGCCGGCCGCGCGCGCGGCCTGGCGCAGCGCATCACCGGCCTCCTGCGTGAGCAGGGGGTCGTCGCCGTGGATCACATACACGGGGCGCAGGCCACTGCCCACCTTGTCCAGGTGGGCGCCGAGTTGATCGCCGCGCAACTGCATGGTGGCTAGCGCGCCCCAGTGGCGCCAGACTCAGGCGGCAACACCACCGCCTCCAGGCGGCGAATGATCTGCAGCACCATGTCGCGCTCCAACACCCGAAAGATTTCCTCTTCCTCGCGCGCCTTGGCCAAGGCCGCACTCTCGTTGGTGGACAGGTCGCGCTGCAGAACCAGATCCGTGGGCTCGATCAGCACGCGACCCTGCGCTGTGGACAAGGAAAACCGCAAGCGCAGCCGCAGCACCAGCTCTCGCACCAGGCCCGCTGTGGTCAAGCCGGTGACGATCTTTTCACGCTGTGCACTTTCCAGGCGCAACACCACCTGTACCGGTGCAGGGGGGTCCACCAGCTGCACCCGCCCGCCCAACTGCTGACGCAGCTCGCGGCCCAGCGGCGTGGTGGCCGGCACACCCACCAACTGCAGGCGGGAAAAACCCATGGAGGCCGCGCCGCGCAGCTTGAAGCCGCAGCCCCCGAGCAGCGCGGCCGTGCCGCCCAGGGCCGGCCACGCCACCCAAGCACCCCACCCGCCCAAGAGGCCGGTGACGCCCGCCAGGCGCCTCAAGGCAGCCCGGCGCTGCGGCCCACAGGCCGTGTTTGGCGCGGGCGCAGCACGCTTCATCAAACCACCACGTTGACCAAGCGTCCGGGCACGATCACCACCTTGCGCGCGGGGCGGCCTTCGGAAAAGCGCGCGAACTCGGGGCTGGCCAAGGCCGCCGCTTCGATGGCGGCCTGGTCCGCCTGGGCCGGCACCCGCAGGCTGCCGCGCATCTTCCCGGCAATCTGCAGCACCAGCTCAATCTCGTCCTGCACCAGCGCGGTTTCGTCCACGGCCGGCCAGGCGGCGTCCAGCAGGTCGCCTTGGCGCGCGGCATAGCCCAGGCCCAACCACAGTCCATGGGTCAGATGCGGACAAGCCGGGTACAGCGCCCGAAGCAGCACCGACACGCCTTCACACAGGGCCGCGGCATCGCCATCGGCACCATCACCGGCCGAAGGCTCGAAGGCCTCCAAGGTGTTGAGCAGCTTCATGCAGCCCGACACCACGGTGTTGTATTGCATGCGCTCGTAGTCGTAGCTCACCTGTTTGAGCACCAGGTGCACCTCGCGGCGCAGCGCCTTGGCCTTCGCACCCAAGGCCGCACCGCTGAGATCACCTGCCGTGGCGCGCTGCAAGAGGGCTTCATGCTTGGCGGCCAGCGCCCATACCCGCTTGAGGAAGCGGTGCGAGCCCTCCACGCCGGCGTCGTTCCACTCCAGGGTCTGTTCGGGCGGAGAGGCGAACATCACGAACAGGCGTGCGGTGTCGGCCCCGTATCGGTCGATCAGCTCTTGGGGGTCCACGCCGTTGTTCTTCGACTTGGACATGGTGCCCACACCTTCGTAGGTGATGGGTGTGCCCGCCGGCCAATCGCCCTTGGCCTGCTTCAGCCGGGCCCCCACGATCTTGCCGCCTTCATCAAACACATTCTCGACCTCGTGGGGCCAGAAGTATTCGATGCCGCCCTTGTCCGTGCGGCGCGAGTAGATGTGGTTGAGCACCATGCCCTGCGTGAGCAGCTTGGTGAAGGGCTCGTCCACCTGCACCAAGCCCACATCGCGCATGACCTTGGTCCAAAAGCGCGCGTACAAGAGGTGCAGGATGGCGTGCTCAATGCCGCCGATGTACTGGTCCATGCCGGCGCTGCCACCGGCCGCGCCCTGGGCCTGCATCCAGTAGGCCGTGCCTGAGCCCACCATGCGCTGTGCGTCCTGCGGGTCGCAGTAGCGCATGTAGTACCACGATGAATCCACGAAGGTGTCCATCGTGTCGGTTTCGCGCCGTGCGGGCTTGCCGCAACTCGGGCAGCCCACCTTCAGGAAGGTCTCGCACTTGTTCAGGGGATTGCCACTGCCATCGGGAATGAGGTCTTCGGGCAGCACCACCGGCAGGTCGGCTTCGGGCACGGGCACAGCGCCGCAGTCGTCGCAATGGATGATGGGAATGGGGGTGCCCCAGTAGCGCTGGCGGCTGATGCCCCAATCGCGCAGGCGCCAGGTGGTGCGCTTCTCCCCCAGGCCCTTGCCTGCCAGGAAGCTGGCCACCTGGTCCACGGCCTGAGCATGGCCCAGGCCATCCAAAAAGCCTGAGTTCACGCAGCGGCCGGCCTGCTTGTCGGCGTACCACTCCTGCCACCGTGTGGTGTCGAAGGTTTGGCCGGGTACCGCCACCACCTGCTCGATGCGCAGGCCGTACTTCAGGGCAAAGGCGAAGTCGCGTTCGTCGTGTGCGGGCACACCCATCACAGCGCCGTCGCCGTAGCCCATCAATACATAGTTGCCCACCCACACCGGCACGGCTGCGCCCGTCACCGGGTGCGTCACCGACAAACCGGTGGGCACCCCTTCCTTGTCCTTGGTGGCCAGTTCCGCCTCGGTGGTGCCGCCTTGCTTGCAGGCCTCCACAAAGGCGGCCACTTTGGGGTCGCGCGCGGCGGCCACAGCCGCCAGCGGGTGTTCAGGTGCCACCGCACAGAAGGTCACACCCATCAGGGTGTCGGCCCTTGTGGTGAACACATACAGTCGGCCGTCTTGCACCAAAGCGCCATCTTGACCGCGGATGTCATGGGTAAAGGCAAAGCGCACACCGGCGCTCTTGCCGATCCAGTTCTCCTGCATGGCCTTGACCCGCTCGGGCCAGCCGGGCAAGCCGTCCTTGACGTGCTGCAGCAGTTCTTCGGCGTACTGGGTGATGCGCAGGTAGTAGCCCGGAATCTCGCGCTTTTCCACCAGGGCGCCCGAGCGCCAACCACGGCCATCGACCACCTGCTCATTGGCCAACACCGTCTGGTCCACCGGGTCCCAATTCACGACCTGCGTACGCCGCTCGGCGATGCCGGCCTTGAGCATCTTCAGGAACAGCCACTGGTTCCACCGGTAGTACTCGGGGCTGCAGGTGGCCACCTCGCGGCTCCAGTCGATGGCCAGGCCCATGGCCTTCATCTGCCCCTTCATATGGGCGATGTTGTCGTAGGTCCACTTCGCCGGTGGCACCTTGTTCTTCATCGCCGCGTTCTCAGCGGGCAGTCCGAAGGCGTCCCAGCCCATGGGCATCAGCACATTGAAGCCCTTCATCCGCAGATGACGGGTCAGCATGTCGTTGATGGTGTAGTTGCGCACATGCCCCATGTGCAGCTTGCCGCTGGGATAGGGCAGCATGGAGCAGGCGTAGAACTTGGGCTTGCGGGGGTCTTCGGTGACGCGGTAGGCGTCGTGCGCAGCCCAATGCGATTGGGCCGCGGCTTCCACCTCACCGGGCAGGTACTTGGGATTCATGGGGCGGAATTGTAGGAGGCCGCCCCCCGGCCGAGTCGGTGACAAAGGCCATGCGCGACAGGCCCGCCTTCTGCAGCACGCCGATGAGCTCGGCCACCTGGCCATAGGGCGCGCTGCGGTCGGCGCGCAACTGCACCTCCGTTTTGGGGTCGCGCTCGGCCGCCTGGGTGGCCAGGGCCACCAGCTGCTCGCGGTCGACGCGCTGCTCGCCCACATAGGTGCGCCCTTGCCCGTCCAGCGCCACCAACAGCGGCTTGGGGGCCTGGGAAGGGCCCGCCGCGTCGCTGCGCGGCAGGTCCAGCTTCAAGCTGTTGCTCATCAACGGCGCCGTCACCATGAAAATGACCACCAGCACCAGCATGACGTCGATCAGCGGCGTCATGTTGATCTCGCCCATGGGCTCGGACCGTGCGCGGCCCGGCAAACGCCCAAACGTCATGCGCGCGGCTCCGTCAGGGCGGCCAGGAGGTCGTGGGCGTAGCCTTCGAGCTGCTCTTCAGCCGCCGCAACCCACTTGCCCAGAAGGTTGTAGCCCAGCACCGCCGGTATGGCCACCGCCAGGCCCACAGCCGTCATGATCAAGGCCTCGCCCACCGGGCCGGAAATCTTGTCCACGGACACCGCGCCCGACAGCGACATCTCCACCAGCGCGTGGTAAATGCCCCAGACCGTGCCGAACAGGCCGATGAAGGGTGCGGTGCTGCCCACCGAAGCCAGCCACACCTGGCCCATGCGCAAATGGGCCAGGCTGGCCTGAAGCGCCTGGCGCAAGCGCCGGGTGCATTGCGCCGCAGCCGGAGTGCCTTGGGCCAGGCTGCCCGCCAATTCGTGGGCCTGTGCGGCGTCCAGAAGGGGCAGCACCACGCCTTCGCGGTCCAGGCTGGCCAGGCGCTCTCGCGCCAGAGCCCAATCCGGCGCAGCCCAGAAGGCCTGCAGCGCCCGGGGCACATCGTGGGACACGCGCCGCAGCACCCAAGCCTTCCAGAAGATGAGGGCCCAGCTCACCACCGACATCAGCAGCATGAGCAGGGCCACCGCGCGACCCACCGCGTCGGTCTGCCCCCAAAAGTCGTTGAAGCTGTCCATGGGTGGCCGCGGGCCTCAGGCTCGAAAGCCCAGAACCTGCGCCATGTCGAACAGCCCAGCGCCGCGTCCCATGAGGAAGCGTGCGGCCCGCAGGCTGCCCTGGGCATAGGTCACGCGGCTGCTGCTCTTGTGGGTGATCTCGATGCGCTCCCCGGTGCCCAGGTACAGGACGGTGTGGTCGCCCACGACATCCCCACCGCGCACGGTGGCAAAGCCAATGGTGGAGGGGTCGCGCTCGCCGGTCACGCCCTCGCGCCCGTACACCGCGCAGTCCTGCAGGCTGCGCCCCAGGGCCTGGGCCACCACCTCGCCCATGCGCAAGGCGGTGCCGCTGGGCGCATCGACCTTGTGACGGTGATGGGCCTCGACGATTTCGATGTCATAGCCTTCGCTCAGGGCTCGGGTGGCCATGTCCAGCAACTGCAGGACCACATTCACACCGACCGCCATGTTCGGTGCCATCACCACCCCGATGTGCTGGGCATGGGCGGCCACTTCGGCCTTTTGCTCGGCCGAAAAACCGGTGGTGCCAATGACCATGCGCGTACCGTGTGCACGGCAGGCCTGCAGATGGGCCAGCGTGCCTTCCGGGCGTGTGAAGTCGATCAGCACGTCGCTGGCCGCAGCAGCGGCCGGCAAGTCCGCACCCACCAGGATGCCGCTGGCACGGCCCAGCCACGCCGTGGCGTCGCTGCCCAGGGCGGGGCTGCCCGGAACATCCAGTGCAGCGCTGAGCACGCAGTCTGGTGCCTGCGCCACCGCTTCAATCAGCATGCGGCCCATGCGCCCACTGGCGCCAGCCACCGCCACGCGAATGGGGCGATCGCCCTGGGGAGCAGCGGCCATCAGCGCGGCTCCAGAGGCGGGTAGCTGCGCGCAGGGCCCTGGGGCTGGGGCGAAGCAGCCGCCTCACCCCGCACGGGCAAGGGCAGCTTGTCGCGCTGGGCTTGGGTCAACTCCAAAGCGGGCACCTTGGGTGCCGGGGCTCGGCGGTCCACCATGCCCGCCACGAACTGGTGCTCCGTGGGCAGCTCAGGCGCCACCACACGTTCCACCACACCATTCTTGAAGTGCACCGCCACGGCCAGACGCGTGGGCGACTTGTCGGTGCTGCCCGAGCGTTGGCTGACGAAGACGAAATCCCAACGGTTGGCGTGGAAGACATCGGTGAGCATGGGGCTGCCCAGGATGTCTCGCACGTCTTCGCGGGGCATGCCAGGCTTGATGAGTGCCAGCTGCTCGCGGGTGACGACATTGCCCTGTTGGATGTCCACCCGGTAGGGGGTCAGGCGCTCCAAAAGGCCCGGCGCGCGCAGGGCCACCGCATCCGGGCGCGAAGCGCAGCCGCCCAGCAGGACCAGCGCCAAGCACGCTGCTGCGCTCAACGATGGCTGGATGGCCCGGGGGGCACGCGGGGCTGCTGACAGCATAGGATGGGCTTGCATCGAAGGTGCGCCCGTGTAGGGCGTGCACTGGCTATGATGCGTCCATTCTAGTGGCCTGCCCCCGGCCCCGATGCCCCCAGGAAGAGGGCTCCCCCCATGTCCCACGCCGACGAACTCAAGAGCAGCGGCCTGAAGGCCACGCTGCCCCGCATCAAGATTCTGGAGGTATTCCAGAAGACCGCGCTGCGCCACATGACGGCCGAGGATGTGTACCGCGCCTTGTTGGCCGAGGACGCCGACATCGGCCTGGCCACGGTGTACCGGGTGCTGATGCAGTTCGAACAGGCCGGGCTGCTCACGCGCAGCAACTTCGAAAGCGGCAAGTCCGTCTTTGAACTCAACCAGGGCCAGCACCACGACCACCTGGTGTGCCTGAGCTGCGGCCGGGTTGAAGAGTTCTATGACCCCGCGATTGAGGCCCGCCAACGCGCGATTGCGCAGGAGCGCGGCTTTGAGCTGGCCGACCACAGCCTGTCGCTGTATGCGGAGTGTCTGAAGCGGGACTGCCCGCACCGCCCCCGCTGATCGCCGTTCACGCGGGTGCGGCCCGGTGGGCTGCACCGTCCCGGCTCAGTCGTCTTCGCCGCTTTCCATGGCCGCCTGGTGGCGGCTGAGGAACTCTTGATAGGTGTCGATGCCCCGCAGCTGCAGCACGGTGTTGCGCACGGCAGCCTCCACCAACACCGCCAGGTTGCGGCCGGCGTCCACGGCAATCACCACCTTGCGCACCGGCAGGCCCAGCACTTCCTCGTACAGTGGCTCATGGGGCAGGCGCTCGAATTCGCGCTCCATGGTCTCGCGGCGCACCAGGTGCACGATCAGCTTCAGGCGCATCTTGCGGCGCACTGCCGTTTCGCCAAAGATGGCCTTGATGTCCAGCAGGCCGATGCCGCGCACCTCCATGAGGTTCATCAGCAAGGCGGGGCACCGCCCCTCGATAGCGGTCTGCGACACACGAAAAAGATCCACCGCGTCGTCGGCCACCAGTCCATGCCCGCGGGACACCAGCTCCAAGCCGAGTTCGCTCTTGCCCAGGCCCGATTCGCCCGTGAGCAGCACCCCCAGGCCCAAGATGTCCATGAACACCCCATGCCGCGTGGTCCGCTCGGCCAGCAAGTGGCCCAAGTAGGTGCGCAGCACGTCGATCACATGGCCCGCGGAGCTGCTGGTTTGGAACAGGGGAATCTCGGCGCGGTCGCACATGGCCACCAGCCGGTCTGGCGGCGTCTGCGCATCGGCCACGATCAGCACTGGGGGCTCCAGGGTGACGATGCGGGAAATCCGCCGCTCGGCCACTTCGGCCGACGGGTGGCTGAGGTAGGCCACTTCGCGTGAACCCACCAGCTGCACCCGGTAGGGGTGGATGTAGTTGAGGTAGCCAATAAGGTCGGCCGCCGACCGCGCCTGGGCAATGGCCGACTCCGCAAAGTGGCGCTCAGGGTGGGCATGGCCGGCCACCCACTCCCAGCGCAGGGTGTCCCGGTGTTCCTCGAACAGCGCCTCGGCACTCAGCAGTGCCTGCCGGCGGCGGGAAGAAGAGCGCTCTGGGGGGTTCAAGCCACCGACTTCAAGGGTTGCCACTCCTGAATCAGCCGGTGTACCGTGGCCGCGTCGGGCTCGGTCTTGAGCCGTTCGCGCAAGGCGCGGTCGCTGAGCAGTTCGGCGATCTCAGACAAGATTTCCAAGTGCCGCTGCGTGGCGGCCTCGGGCACGAGCAGCACGATGAGCAGGCTCACCGGTTCGTCGTCAGGGGCATCGAAGGCGATGGGCTCGCGGGCCCGCAGCACCGCGGCCATGGGGTTCTTCAATCCCTTGATGCGCCCATGGGGAATGGCCACCCCGTGGCCCAATCCGGTGGAACCCAGGCGCTCACGGGCGAACAGGTTGTCGCTGACGGTGGCGCGCGGGATCGACTGCAGGTTCTCAAACAGCAGACCGGCATGCTCGAACACGCGCTTCTTGCTGGTGACGTCCACATCCACCAGCACATGGGCGGGTGGCAGGATGGCGGCGAGTCGGTTCATGGCGCTGGCGCGGCGAAATCGGTGGGAGATTATAGGAACGACACCGCCTGCGCGCCCGACTAAATGTGAGCCCATGCCCAAGGGCCGCGCGCCCAAGCAAAAGGGGTGGCCGAGCCACCCCTGGGTTTGCGCCGTCGCGGGCCCATGGCCCGCGGCTCAGCCGTTGATCGACAGGCTGCGCTTGGGGGAATCGTGGTGGTGGTCTTGCACCCGGTCCTTGTGGCGCACCACTTGCCGGTCTAGTTTGTCCATGAGCTGGTCAATGGCGGCGTAAAGGTCTTCGTGGCTCTGCTCCACAAAGATGTCGCGGCCCTTGACATGAAGCGTCACTTCCGCCTTTTGGCGCTGCTCCTTTTCCTTTTTCTTCTCCACGCTCAGGATCACGCTCACATCGACCACCTGGTCGAAGTGCCGCGTCACGCGGTCCAGCTTGTTGAGCACATATTCGCGCAGGGCCGGGGTGACCTCCAGATGATGGCCGCTGATCGTCAGGTTCATCCAGACCTCCTTCCAAGAGGGTTGATGAGGTTTAAACGCTTGCCCATCGGGCCCCAGCCGCGCCATCGTGTTTCTGGTCTGCCAGCTTGAAATGTCAGCCCGATGTCAGGCCCAGGGTACGCCCGAAACAACCGATTGGCAAGGGACCCGTGGCCCCTGAAAGCCCGCACCGGCAGCCCTGGGGTGACATAATCCAAACCAAGCGAACTACCGGAGCCACGCTTGGACCCCAGTCACCCTTGGTGACCGTCCCCTGCGCCGCGGTGGAGCCCTGTTGACCAGGCTCATCCCACCGCCCTGAGCCCTTGACGGCTCAGACCCAATCGCCGCGCGGGGTTGACGGATTTCACTTCCCTCACAACCCCGGCCGTACGAACCCGCCGCCCAAGCAGTGGCAGGTCCGTCAGGCAAAGCGGAGACGCGGCACATGCTCAATGTGTTCACGCTGGACAGCGACGGCCAACGCGGCCGGCTGCTGCAGCAGGAAATCCATGGACCCCACGACCTGGTGCGCCTGGCACCCGTGTGGGTCGACCTTGAAGCCCCCACTGCAGAGGAAAAGGCCTGGGTGTCGTCCCGCTATGGCCTGACGATTCCCGAGGATGCGGTGGACGACGACATCGAAGAGTCGGCCCGCTTCTATGAGGAGGACAACGGCGAACTGCACATCCGATCGGACTTTCTGGTCGACGATGCCGATGGCCCGCGCAACGTGCGGGTGGCCTTCATCATGCAGGCCGGCGTCCTGTTCTCGGTGCGCAAGGAGGACATTCCCGTCATTCGCCTGCTGCGCCTGCGCGCGCGTCGCACCCCCTCGCTGATCGAGGACGCCAAGGACGTGCTGCTCAAGCTCTACGATGCCGATGCCGAATATTCGGCCGACACCCTGGAGGGCATCTATGACCGGCTCGAGCTGGTCAGCGCACGGGTGCTCAAGCAAGACGTCAACGACGAGGCGGCGGCCCAGGTGCTGTCGGCCATCGCGCGCGAGGAAGACTTGAACGGCCGTATCCGCCGTAACGTCATGGACACCCGACGCGCCGTGAGCTTCATGATGCGCAGTCGGATGCTCGGTGCCGAGCAGTTCGAAGAAGCGCGCCAGATCCTGCGCGACATCGACTCGCTGGACTCACACACCGCCTTCCTGTTTGACAAGATCAACTTCCTGATGGATGCAACCGTCGGCTTCATCAACATCAACCAGAACAAGATCATCAAGATCTTCTCCGTGGCCAGTGTGGGGCTGTTGCCGCCCACGTTGATTGCCAGCATCTACGGCATGAATTTCCAGTTCATGCCCGAGCTGCAGTGGGAGTACGGCTACCCCTTTGGCATTGCGCTGATGTTGGCATCGGTGGCCGCACCCTTCATCTACTTCCGCCGCAAGGGCTGGCTGCGCTGATCAGGCCAAGGGTGCGGCATTGAAGCGCACCGAGAAGCGGGTGCCCGGGTGGGTCACGCCCGGGCCGCGGCTGCGGGTGTCCTCCACGCTGATCGTCCCCCCGTGCCGATCCACGATCTCGCGCACGATGGCCAGCCCCAGACCGGATCCATCAACCTCGGTCCCCAAGGCCCTGTAAAAGGGCTGGAACACGAGTTCACGCTCGGCCTCGGGTATGCCCACGCCGCTGTCCTCCACCTGCAGCACCGCCACGCGCCCGTAGTGGTCGTGCAGCACCCGAACGGTGACGGTGCCGCCAGCGGGTGTGTAGATCAAGGCGTTGTCCACCAGGTTGCGAAGCAGCTCGCGGATGAGCACCGGCTGGCCCAGCAGCTGCAGCGGGGCCCGTCCTGGCGGCGGCGGGGGCGGCGGCTCGTAACCGAGGTCGATGCGCAGGTCCAGGGCCCGTTGCACGAAATCTTCCACCGTCTCCAAGGCGATGGCCTGCAGGTCCACACGCTGGCGGCGCAGGGCCTGCTCAGGGTCCTCGGCACGCGCCATGGCCAGCAGCTGGTTGACCATACGGGTGGCGTTTTGCGAGGCCCTGGCGATCTGCTGCAGGCTGCGCCTGGCCTGCTCGGCATCCTGGCCCTGCAGCATCTCGCGCTGCGCCAACTCGGCCTGCATCCGCAGGCCCGCCAAGGGGGTCTTCAGCTGGTGAGCCGCATCGGCCAGAAAGCGCTTCTGTGTGGCCACCGACTGCTCCAGGCGCGACAACAGGTCGTTGACCGCATTGACCAGTGGGGTCACCTCTTCCGGCGCGTCACGGGGGTCGATGGGGGACAAATCCTGGCTGCGCCGCGCGCGAATCCGGCGCTGCAACACCTCCAGCGGGGCCAAGCCCCGGCTCAGCGCCATCCACACCAGCAAGACGGCCAAGGGCAGGATCGCGTACTGGGGCAGCAGCACGCCCTTGAGCACCTCGGTGGCCAAGAGGCTACGCTCGCCCAAGGTTTCAGCCACCTGGACCAGCGGCGGCTGCTCGCCGGACCGCTCCACCCGTTCGTACAGCCACATCCAGGCCACCCGCATGGGCACTTCGTCCACCTCGATGTCGGCCAAGAGAATACGGTCGTTGACCGTCCCCCGCTGCACAGGCTCCAAGGCCGACACCTCTTGGGGGGGCAATGGCAGCGCCGCATTGCCCACCACCAGTTCGCCGTGCAGCCCCAGCACTTGCACCTGCCGATGGCCATCGGCCTGGCCCACCAGCAACGCCTCCAGCGGGAAATCCAGGCCCACGCGCGTGGCGTTGGGCCCGTCTGGCAGGCGAACCAGCTCGCGCGCCACGGCCTGCACCAGGTACTCCAGTTCGCGGTCGTGCGGCTTGTTGGCGATGTTCTGCGAAATCAGCCAGGTCAGGGCGACGCTCAGCGGCCACAACAGCAGCAGGGGCACCAGCATCCAGTCCAACATCTCGCCGAACAGCGAGCGTTGGGATCCTCGGCGGCGTGGCGCCGGCGCTTTGGGCTCAGCCAGGGATCTTCTCCAGGCAGTAGCCCAAGCCACGGACGGTGGCAATGCGGATGGGGCCCTGCTCGATCTTCTTGCGCAAGCGGTGGATGTAGACCTCGATGGCGTTGTTGCTCACCTCGTCACCCCATTCGCAAAGGCGCTCCACCAACTGGTCCTTGCTGACCAAGCGACCGGCACGCTGCAGCAGCACCTCCAGCAGCCCCAGTTCACGCGCGCTGAGCTCCACCATCGCGTCGTTGATGTAGGCCACCCGCCCCGTGGTGTCGAAGGTCAAGGGGCCGTGCTTGATCACGTTGCTGGCCACCCCCATGCCGCGGCGCGCCAAGGCGCGCACGCGGGCCTCCAACTCCTGCAGGGAAAAGGGTTTGGCCATGTAGTCGTCGGCCCCCAGGTCCAGGCCCTTGACGCGCTGCTCCACGCTGTCGGCGGCGGTGAGGATGAGCACCGGGGTGGCGCTGCCACGCCCGCGCAGCTTCTTGAGCACCTCAAACCCGTGCAAACGGGGCAGACCCAGGTCCAAGATCAGCAAGTCGAACTCTTGGGTGGACAGCGCCGCGTCGGCTTCGGAGCCGCTGGCCACATGGTCCACCGCGTAGCCGTTGCCCCTCAGCGTGCGCAGAAGGCCATCGGCCAGTACCTGGTCGTCTTCGGCTATCAGGATGCGCATGGGGCTGTCTCCTCGCTCGCGCTTGAACGGTTCTCGCCGCTTGGCTGCGGTCGGTCTTTGGCGTTCATTCTAGGGAGGGGCCGTGCCACACCCCTTGCGGGTGTTCCAGGGGGTCTGGGGGCCCGCACCCACCCCTTGGGCGGGATTGACGGGCCGGCTATACTGTACGAATATCCAGTTCATGGAGTGGAGTCCGCCCAGCGCCCGGCAGCCAACATTCGCCGCCCAGCGCCCGTTTTTCAACCCCGCACAGGCTCACGCTATGAGCCTGAGAACCCGCAGACTTCCCACCATGCCCAGGGCGCAGGCCCTGTCCGCCACCCCTCAATCGAACCGGAGATTTCCATGGATGCACCCGTCAAAGCCCTGAACACCGAGAAGGCCAAAGCCCTGGCCGCCGCCCTGGCCCAGATCGAAAAGCAGTTCGGCAAGGGCTCCATCATGCGCCTGGGTGAAGGCGAAGCCGTCGAAGACATTCAAGTGGTGTCCACCGGCTCCTTGGGCCTGGACATTGCCTTGGGCGTGGGTGGCCTGCCCCGTGGCCGCGTCATCGAAATTTACGGGCCGGAATCCTCGGGCAAAACCACCCTCACCCTTCAGGTCGTGGCGCAAATGCAGGCCATTGGCGGCACCTGCGCCTTCATCGATGCCGAACACGCGCTGGACGTGCAGTACGCGCAAAAACTGGGCGTGAACCTGCAAGACCTGCTCATCAGCCAGCCCGACACGGGCGAGCAGGCCCTGGAGATCGTCGACTCGCTGGTGCGCTCCGGCGCCGTCGATCTGGTCATCGTCGACTCGGTGGCCGCGCTCACACCCAAGGCCGAACTCGAAGGCGAAATGGGCGATTCACTGCCCGGCTTGCAGGCCCGCCTGATGAGCCAGGCCCTGCGCAAGCTCACCGCCACCATCAAGAAGACCAACTGCACCGTCATCTTCATCAACCAGATCCGCATGAAGATCGGCGTCATGTTCGGCAGCCCGGAAACCACCACCGGGGGCAATGCCCTGAAGTTCTACGCCTCGGTGCGCCTGGACATCCGCCGCACCGGAAGCATCAAGAAGGGCGAGGAGGTCATCGGCTCGGAAACCAAGGTCAAGGTGGTGAAGAACAAGGTCAGCCCACCCTTCAAGACAGCCGAGTTCGACATCCTCTACGGCGAAGGCATCAGCCGCGAAGGCGAGATCATCGACATGGGCGTGCTGGCCCAGGTGGTCGACAAATCCGGCGCCTGGTACGCCTACAAGGGCGAAAAGATCGGCCAAGGCAAAGACAACGCCCGGGAGTTCCTGCGAGAGAACCCCGATGTGGCGGTGGAAATTGAAAACCGGATCCGTGAGTTCATGGGCATCCCGCCCCTGGAGGTCTCGGGCGACGCGGCCTAAGGGACTGGGCGCGCCCCGCGCCCGCCTCGCCCATGCCGTTCTCGCGCAAGCCCCCCTCCCTGAAGGCCCGGGCCCTGCAGGCCCTGGCGCTTCGGGAGCACAGCCGCAGCGAACTGCGGCGCAAACTCTTGCGCCCCGTGCGCCAAAGGCCCGGGGCGGGCAGCCCACCCGCTCAGGGGGGCGAGCCTGGCGGGCCCACCGAGCCTGGCCCAGCCACCAACCCCCACAGCACCAGCGCCGAAGTCGACGCGCTGCTCGATGAACTGCAAGCCCAAGGCCTGCTCAGCGCCGAACGCTTCATCGAGTCACGCGTGCATGCCCGCGCAGCCCGGTTCGGCAACCGGCGCATCCAGGCCGAGCTCGCACAGCACGGGCTGCAGCTCGACGCCCAAAGTGCCCAAGCCCTGCGCGCCAGCGAGCTTGATCGCGCCCGTGCGGTCTGGGAACGGCGCTATGGCGGCGCGCCCAGCGACCCGCCACCGCAACCGGCCGAGCGTGCCCGCCAGATGCGCTTCCTGGCGGCTCGAGGCTTCAGCCCCGAGGTGATCCGCCGGGTCGTCAAGGGCGGCTTGGAAGAGGAATGAGCCCGTTGGCGCGCCAAGCCTGCGTGGTACATTGACCAATTGACTGACCACTCGGTCGGCCAATTGCGCAGCATCTGCGTGGTTCAGCAGTGGCGGTTGACACCGCATCCGGCCACTGCCCGGTCGGTGTCAGTTCAGAGCCAAGTTCCGGGCACACAATCCGGGCCGTTTCAGGTCCGCACGGGTCGGCATCCGACCACAGTGAACGTCCGCAACGGGGCCGGCACATCCGCTACCAAGAGGGAACCATGAAGATCCACGAGTACCAAGGCAAGGAAATCCTGCGCCAATTCGGCGTCCCGGTGCCGCGCGGCTACCCCGCCTTCACCGTCCAGGAGGCCGTTGAAGCGGCCCAGAAACTGGGCACGCCCGTGTGCGTGGTCAAGGCCCAAATTCACGCCGGTGGCCGTGGCAAGGGCGGCGGCGTGAAGCTGGCCCGCTCGGTGGACGATGTCAAGACGCTGGCAGGGCAAATCCTGGGTATGCAGCTCAAGACCCACCAAACGGGTCCCGAGGGCCAGAAGGTGCGTCGCCTGTACATCGAAGAAGGCGCGGACATCGGCAAGGAGTACTACGTCTCGGTGGTGACCGACCGGGCCACGCAAAAGGTGGCGTTCATCGCCTCCAGCGAGGGCGGCATGGACATCGAAGAGGTGGCCCACAGCCACCCCGAGAAGATCTGCAAGGTCTTCGTCGACCCGCTCAAGGGCCTGACCGATGAGCAAGCCGGCGAAATCGCCCGCGGCATCCAGATGCCCGAAGGATCGGTGGCCCAGGCCAAGGACGTGTTCCAAAAGCTCTACCAGTGCTACATGGAAACCGATGCTTCACTGGTCGAGATCAACCCCCTGAACCGCGACAGCAAGGGCCAGATCATTGCCCTGGACGCCAAGTTCAACTTCGACTCCAACGCCCTGTTCCGTCACCCCGACATCGTCGCCCTGCGTGACCTCGACGAAGAAGACCCCGCCGAAATCGAAGCCTCGAAGTTCGACCTGGCCTACATCCAGCTCGACGGCAACATCGGCTGCCTGGTCAACGGCGCCGGCCTGGCCATGGCCACCATGGATATCATCAAGCTCTCCGGTGCCGCCCCCGCCAACTTCCTCGACGTCGGCGGCACGGCGGACGAAGCCCGCG
>JACCDW011322523.1_pt1 | contig 38753 bp, 38 predicted proteins | sample 7449781 | NCBI WGS metagenome assembly JACCDW01 (sample SAMN15323449, study PRJNA562643) | freshwater metagenome | isolation source: river surface water | place: USA:Blue River Watershed | collected 2017-08-18 | reverse complement strand
ACAGAATCAATATTTAATTTTTCTATTAATTCATTAGTTAATATATTAACATTAAATTCTTTAGATTTTAATTCGTACAATACAATATTATTGATTTCAGAAATATTATTTAATGTAATCTCTCTTTGGGAAGTCATTTTTTCATTAATATTTACTTTACTGTCATTTATAGTATACCCATCTTCAATAAATGGATCTATTGCATAACATATTTTATTTTTATTATTAATTGCAATTTCTTTAATTCCCTCACCAGAAAATATTCCTATTTCTAAATAATTATTAGGTAAAAAATTAATTAATTTTTTAATAATTGGATATCCATAATTTGCCATTTTTATTGCGCTCATATTTTTTAAAGATTGTTAATTATATTTAAATATTCAGATTCTGATGATGGATGTTTGTGATGCCATTCTGGATTATTTTCCATTATTTTGCATCCATATCCTTTAATTGTATTAAGCTGAATAAATTTAGGAGATTCATTGTCTTGTAAATTAGATAATGATTTTAATATTAAATTTTGATCATTTCCGTCTTTGATCAAATAAGTGTCCCATCCAAATGATTTGAATTTATCTATACATGTGTTTAATTTTATAGCTCTTTCTCCAGATAGATTAAAATCCATAATACATATAAGATTATCTAATTTATGTGTAGAAGCTGCTAATGCAGATTCCCATATTGTTCCTTCATTAGCTTCGCCATCGCCTATAATGCAGTAAACATTGCCATTTTCTTTTTTTATTTTTTTAGCTAAAGCTAATCCAACACAAAATGGCAAGCCATGTCCTAATGATCCAGTTGAAATATTAACCTGAGGCAATTTTTTAGAAGATGGATGTCCTCCAAGTTTTGAATTTTTTTGACAAAATGAATAAAATTCATCATCAGTTATATGACCTAATTCTAATAAAACTGCATAAAAAGCTAAACTAGCATGCCCTTTACTTAAAACAAATTTATCTTTATCGCCAATAATGTTAAAAAAAAGTACAGACATAACATCTAAAATAGAAAGGGCACTGGCTATATGACCTTCTTTATTTAAATAGGCTGTTTTTAAAATATTTTTTACTATTTTAGTTCTCATTTTTTTTACTATTTTTAGAATAGATTTCTCTAATTTTAGCAACTTCTTCAAATCCTTTTGTTTGAGAATTAGTAGAAAGTCCATGTGGATTATAATAGTATAAACCTATTATTTCATAAAACTTTTCAAAATTGGCCCCTCCAACTAAACATCTGAGCCAAAATTCATAATCAGAACAAATAGAATATTCTGTATTAAAATATCCAAATCTATTGTGCAATGATTTTCTCCACATTGGCATACAATGAGGAGAATTATGAGTCATCATTAAATCAAACGAACATTGATAACATGGATATATATTAAATAAATCATTTTCAATGAATTTTTCATTAGCAATATTGCTAACTGCTACATAGCCATATAAAATATCAATATGATTATTATTTTTTATAAAAGAAGTCATTTTAGATAGAGAATTTATATTTCTTCTATCATCAATATTCCATATAGTTAATATATCAGAACTAGCCAGCTTACATCCAAGATTCATAGTCTCAGTAACTGATATCCTTGAATCTATTTTTTTATAAATTAAACTTGGATGTTTATATTTTTTAATAATTTCTTCCGTACTATCATTTGAGTTTGCATCTAATAATAAAAATTCAAAATCATTTAAATTATCTTGTTCTAGTACATTTTCTAAAAATCCATGTAAAAATTTTTCTCCATTATAAATAGAGCATATTACTGAAAGTTTTTTCATGCTGATGCATGATTATACTATCAAACTTCATCATCTTCAAGAAAATCTATAACTTTTTCTAACTCTGGATTTTCAGTAAAAATATCAGCTTGTTCTACAAATGTAGAATCGTCCCAATCCCAATCCATGCCATCATCATCGCTCAAAAGAAATTCTTCTGATGCCATAGATGACACTGGCTTTTTGGACCAGAACTTGCAAGACCAATATCTTGCTTTCCATCTTGGTCCAACATTTGTATCGCATTGGTGACGCGCCCTAAAGTTTTTTCTGCGCTCTGGATCATCTCTGCGAATTTCCATATTTGGATCTCCAAACTTCACCATTACAGTATTGCCTTTATCATTTTTTACATAGACTCCAAATTTTTTGTTTGAACCACTTGGTAGTCTGAATGGTTTGCCTAAGGTTTTCTTTTCGGCTTCTGTATATTCGATATCAAATAGATCGATATCAGCTTCATTGTCCAAATCAACACTTGCTTTAATTAAATCAATGCGGGCAAGGTCAAAGTCAATGGATTCGAATTCCCAAAAAACATCTTCCGATTTCTGTTCATAATACAACTCTTCTCCTTTGGCAACGTCCTGATCTGCGGCTCGATACGAATCTTTCACTTTACCACCGCGCATCATTTTTAAAAACATATTAACTCTTGCCATGGCCCAACTATTTCTTGACTGACCTGGCCTATGAGAAGAAGAAAAAGCACCTAATCCTCTACGGTAAACTTTTTTCAATTGAGATAAAGTTACCTTCTTGTCGTATTTCTCATTGTGATCAGATACTTTTTGCTGCAAAGAATTAACAATCTTTTCAGTAAAACTAATCTTACCACCATCTTGACCAGCAGAACCAGCAGGATTCTTATCTGAACCTTTTCTCTGATCTGATTTTGGTGCTGGGGTTTGCGCTGCGCTTTTTGGACCTCTTCTCTTTGCAGAATGAGATTCAAAAAATTCAATAATTTTGGATGAGAGATCGACTTCCATTATAAAAGATATTACACGTTTTTTAATAAAAATTACATATTAGCTTTCACAATTTGAACAAAAAAGTATAGATCTGGCTAATTCTTGCGCTGGATTTGCACTTCTTTGATAGTAAAGCCCCTTGATGCCTTGTTCCCAAGCAAAAATCATAAGTTCATTTACATCTTTAGGTTTCGCTGTAGGAGGAATCATGATGTTCAAAGATTGGCCCTGATCAATATGTTTTTGTCTCTGAGCCGCTTGGATAATAATTTCTTTTTGAGAGATTTCGCCAAATGTCTTGAATACATCCTTTTCTTCTTCAGAAAGAAAATCAAGATGCTGAACTGATCCACCTTTGACCAAAATAGAACGCCATACATCTTCGGTGTCTTGCCCTTTCTGTTGAAGAAGTTTTTGAAGATGAGGATTTCTATATGTGAACTTTCCTTTAGCTAAGTCTTTAACAAAATAATTACTATTTAAAGGTTCAATACTAGGTGAGGCTTGACCAAGAATAAATGAACTGCTAGTTGTTGGTGCTACTGCAAGTGTAGTAGAATTACGTCTTCCATAACCTTGAAGCAATGGAGCTTCTCCAAAAATAGAAGCAAGCTTCTGACTCGCAGAATCACAACGGCTTCTAATTTCAGACCAGATGGTTGTATTCAACATCTTAGCTTGCATCGATTCAAAAGCAATCATGTTTGATTGTAGGAATGTATGCCAGCCAAGAACTCCAATGCCCAAAGCTCTCTGATTGATTGCAAACTTTCTGGGAGCTTCCATGAATTTAACTCCTTCAGTTTTATCAATGAATTCGCTCATTACAGCATCCAAAAAGAAAACAAGAGTTTCAACAGCATCGGTAAATTCAATCTCATTCCATTTTTCTAGATTAATAGAAGAAAGATTGCATACAAAAGATTCATCTTCAGAAGTCGAAAGAAAGATTTCATTGCAAAGATTTGATGCGTTAATTTTCAAGCCCTTATCTTTATAAACCTGAGGAGCCTGATTGTTTGCGTTATCAGAGAAGAATAGATACGGATAGCCAGATTCAAAACGCTTTTTGATAACCAAGCCCCAAATACGACGAGCCTCTTTATCACCATCAATCATCTTACGCATCCATTCATCAGATACGCATACACCGATTGACATTTCTTGAATTGAATTGCCCTCAGAACGGATCTTAAGAAACTCTTCAATATCTGGATGATCAATAGGAAGATAAGCGGCAAATGAACCGCGACGAACGCTGCCCTGAGATACTACATTCATCAGTCTATCAAATAGCTCCATGAAATGCACGGAACCCGTTGACTTGCCACCAGATGAGATAGACGAACCTCTTCCGCGAAGATCTCCAAAATAAGCACTAGTGCCACCACCAGATTTGGTCATCATACCAACCTCTGCAACCTTTTCTAGAATAGAAGACATGTTGTCAGCAACATAACTGCCAAAGCACGAAATAGGCAACCCTCTCTTACGTCCAAAATTACTCCAGATTGGGCTTGAAAGGGAGTAAAAGCCCTTGTGCATATAAGATTCAAACTTATCGGCAAAACCCTCTAAATTAAGATACTTCTGTGCAGTTTCTGCAATGCCCCTAATCCTCTCTTCTGGAGTTTCATTCTCCAGAAGATATCCTCGTTCAAGAAACTTTCTTGAATCTTTGTTCAACCAATAGATGTCTTTATTCATATTCACAAAATTTATTTCACTATAATACAATTAAAACAGGTCATCTTCAGAAAATGATTGAGATTTTTTTGAATACTCAACTGGTCGAGTATGAAAGAAATCCGTCATGTTGTTTCCAAAGAGTTCCTCGTCAAACCACATTGTAGACGAAATAAGATTTTGGTCAATTTCAAAAACAGTAGGGAAGGAGATTTGTGTCAAAGACTCATTAATCCTGCGCTTAATAAATTCTTTTAGAATTGCAGCAGAAAGACCTTCTTCATTGATGCCATTAACCATCCAATCAATAATTTTAGATTCAGCCTTAAATGCTTCTTCTGCTTCATGTAGAATCTTTTGCTCAAGTTCTTCATCAAAGAGTTCTGGATGCTCTTCTCTGATTGTATTTATGATCTTAATGCCAACAAGGGCATGAATATTTTCCTCATTTCTGGTGTACTTGACTTGCTGGTCAGTATCCTTTAGGACGTTTTTATGACGAGCAAACCAATTGATTACATAAAATTGAGAAAACAGAGAAACATTTTCGACAAAAAGAGTAAACAAGATCAGAGCATAAAGATATTGTTTTTTATGATCTTTGTAGAATTTGTGAGTATATTTCTTCAAGTACTTTACTCGACCTTGAATCCACTCAAGCTTAAGGTTTTCTTCGAATATATCTTCAAGATCAAGAGTGCTTAGGAGTCTTTCATAAGCATTATTATGAATAACCTCAACATTGGCCATGACATAGCCAAGATCCTGTAAAGATGGGTGTGGAAGGTTGTCTCCAAGTTTCGCCCAAAATGTCTTTACGGCGACTTCAATCTGTCCAACTGCTGATAATGTTCTAACAATTATTTCTCTTTCTTGATCTGAAAGTTCGGTCTTGAACTGCTGAACATCCGCTTTGAATGAGAATTCTTTATCTGTCCAAAAGCCATTGTGCATAGCTTCGACAAACTCTTCTGTCCACGGATAATGATTCGGCTTTCTTGAGACTTGTTCTTCAAAGATCATATTAGTATGCTTTACACCATATCACTGATGTCGAAATTTATCAATGAAAAATTTTCTGAAATTTTTTACTTGACATCTAGAAAAAAGCCCTTACGATAACGTAGTTGCTTTTCGATTAAAAACAACAACTTTGGATGAGACAATAGCGATACACGATCAAGAGACTACGAATACGATTAAATTAATTTTAAGTAGAGTTTATTCCTTAAGTTATTCGTGGTCCTAATATAAAGTAGATCAAAATTAATTTAATGCGTGATTTTTTTATTTTCTTGACAAAATTTTTAATAGATGCTAAACTTTGTACGATGTCGGAAGAATCTAACCTAAAAACTTATCTTTGCGCCAGTGCAGATTGGGAGGTTGTTGTAACGGCTTCCTCTCATGAAGAGGCGGCTTCTCTTGCCCTACAAGAACAGGTGAATAAAATGACTGATCGATTCTGTGTTGGCGCAGTTATATCTGTAGTTCCAATCAGAAAAGATTCTTCAGATATGCATCTAGTTTATGCGCCAACTATCTTGGCGGATATTGGTTTACATAGACACGCTTCAGAATTAATTAAACACATCGACGAAAACAATGGATAAAGTAAAAATAAACAATCCTGACTTTGTAAAGTCACCAGCAAAAGTTGGTGATTCTGGTTTTGATATTATTGCAAGTTCAAATCCTATTATTATTGGTCTAAAAGCAGATTCTATAGATGCGTATTATTCTATTGATTATATAGAATATGAAACAAATCTAGTTATTGAGCCTCCACATGGATATCATACTTATGTATTCCCAAGGTCATCTATTTCATCTACCAACTTGATTCTCTGCAATTCTGTTGGTTTAATCGACAATGGATATCGGGGAACGATTAAGCTTCGTTTTAAATATGTCGCACAACCTATTGACCTAGTGATGATTCATGGCATCAAGCCAGCAATTAGCCCAAATAAAAACAAGCTATACAGAAGTGGAGAAAAAATTGGACAACTAGTGTTTGCCCAAAGTTATACTCCAGAGTTAGTTTGCGGCATCGAAGATTTTAACACTGATAGAAAAGAAGGAGGCTTTGGAAGTACTGGACTATGAGCATTATAGGAATAAGCGGACCAGCTAGAAGTGGCAAGGATACACTTGCAGATCATCTTCATAAGATCTTAACTGAATCTGGAATAAAATGTGAAAAAACATCTTTTGCTAAACAATTGAGGCTTGAATGTCAAGATTTTGTAAAAAACACAATCGGTATTGATGTGTTTACAGAAAATGAAGAAGAGAAGAAAATAATTCGACCCTTTTTGGTAACTTGGGGAACTCACGTTCGTCGAAAATTAGATAGGGACGTTTGGGTTAAAGCTGTAGAAAAAAATCTAAATGAAAATGCTGTTACTATTGTAAGTGACGTTCGATTTGATAATGAGTTGGAGTGGATTCAGAAAAACAATGGATATTGCATTTTTGTAGATAGAGTTCTGCAAAATGGCACACTGGTTCAGCCAGCGAATGAAGATGAAGCGAAAAATACTATACCACTCAGAGAAAAGACAGATCACTTCTTTGTTTGGAATACTATTACTGAGCCGTCTTGGCTTTCTGCCATCGCATATGAAGTACTAACAAAAACAGTACCAGAAGAACAATTAGCATTATGGAAGAAGACTTATGTTTAATAAATAAAATTAAAACGGAAAACGATAGCCAAAGTCTTCAAGAACTTATCAATCGTCATTCTGGTATCTATGTTGATGCAGTAAATAGCACTGTATCTGACACATGTGTTTTTATGAATAAATCTGATATTTTATCAGATAAAGATTATTCAATATATAATGCTGCTTTAAAATACAACCCAGATAAAAATACAAAATTCTCTACATATTTGGCAAATGAAACAAGATGGAGATGCCTAAATATGTATAATAAAAACAAAAAAATGATCGAAGAGCCTTTGGAGGATTCTATCAAAGATAAAGCTTCAACAAAAGACTTTGTTGTAGATTTGCAGCATGAAGAAATTATAAAAAAAGTTCTTGAACTGGCTAAACAAAATCCAGATCAAAGGATCAAAAAAATTCTTGACATGAGATACGCTATCAACTATAATAAGGCACACTCATGGAGAGAGATATCAGATTCGCTAAACATGAGCATTCAAGGATGTATTGATATTCATAATAAATTCATCAACAAAATAAGAAAGGACATAAACAATGTATAACACAATCGTAGCTATGGGACATTTGGTAAAAGATCCTGAGTCTCGCCAAACCAATACTGGAAAAACTATTTGCACATTTCGTATGTGTATCTCTGACAGTAATGCAAAGAATAAGTGCTTTATTGATGTCGAGACTTGGGAAAGGACTGCGGAGGTTTGCATGCAGTACCTTAAGAAGGGGAGAGAAGTTATGATTGATGGAGAACTCAATCTTTCGGCTTGGACTGGAAAAGATGGTTCTAGCCAAAACAAAGTATTTATCAAGGCAGATAAGGTTAAGTTCTTAAATTCTGGTTCTAAAAAGGACTCAGACCAAGAAAGCAAGCCATCCAAAACGAAGGTAGAGCATAACGATGACTCTTCTGAAGATGAAATTCCATTCTAATGAAACTTTTATTACAAACTCCGCTTAACTCTCTGAGCTTTGGAAATGTTTCTATAAATATTTTAAAAGAGCTTTATAAAAAAGATGTAGAAGTTGGATTATTTCCAACTGGAAATATTGATATAAGAGCTTTCGATTTAAAAAAGGATTTTATAGATTGGATTCAGAAGTCAATTAATCAAAGGCTAGATTTTCTAGCAGAAAATACACCTTCTTTTAAACTTTGGCATCTCAGTGGAGGTGAAGACAGAAAGTCTTCAAAACAACATTTATTTACTTTTTATGAATGCAGTTCGCCAACTAAGCATGAACTTGCAGTTTGCAAGTCTCAGGATAAAACATTTTTTAGCTCTACATATTCAGCTAATCAATTCTCCAAACTTGGGTGCAACAATGTTAGTTATTTACCAATCGGATTTGATGATTACTTTCATGTTACTAACAAAAAGTATCTTGATGGAGTTATCCATTTTGGCTTAATGGGTAAGTTTGAAAAAAGAAAGCATACAGGTGCTATTATTCAAGCTTGGGCTAAAAAGTTTGGAAATGATAATCGCTATCAATTAACCTGCTGCGTTACTAATCCATTCTTTAAGCCTGAGCAGATGCAAGCAATTATTAAAAATGTATTGAATGGACAAAGATATGCTAATATTAATTTCTTGCCATATCTGACTACTAACTCCGAAGTGAATGAGCTTCTCAATGCTATTGATATTGACCTAACTGGACTAAGCGGCGGCGAGGGTTGGAACTTACCAGCATTTAACGCCACCTGCCTTGGCAAATGGTCTGTTGTTTTAAATGCGACATCTCATAAGGATTGGGCAAATGAAACCAACTCAATTCTTATTGAGCCTAATGGAACAATGCCAGTAGTAGATGGAGCCTTCTTTAGAGAAGGAGATGAATTTAATAATGGTCACTTCTTTACATGGTCTGAATCAGACGCTATTGAAGCTATGGTAAAAGCTTGTGGCAAAGTTGGATCAAAAAATGTTAACGGTCTAGAGCTTGGCAAAACTATGACATATTCTAAAACTGTTGATCAAATTATTGAGTCATTTTCCGCTTGATTTTATAATAAAAAAATATATAATATAATATGAGATACTATTTTTCAGAAATTAAAGCAAATGATTCGGCATATGAAATTCAATTCATTGTTCCTGGCTTTAAGAAAAATGAAATTACATTATCAGCAACACCGAGTTATTTATATGTTGCAGCAAGGAATAAAACAAATCTATATTCCGATAAAATTAAATTAAATAGCTCTGTTGATATTGAAAATATCACCTCAAAACTTGAGGATGGAATTTTATATATCACTGTTCCAAAAAAGACTCAAGAAGCTAAGAGCCTATCTATTGAGATTAAATAACAAAGGGGGGTTAAAATCCCCCTATACTTTTATGCCTGTATATATTTATCAAAATACTGAAACAGAAGAATATGTTGAGATATTTCAAGGCATGAATGATGTCCATGAATATTATGGAAAAGATGGAACAGAAAACTGTTGGAAAAGAGTTTATACAGTTCCGCAAGCTAGAATCGATGGCGAGGTTGATCCTTTTAGCTCTAAACAGTTTGTTGATAAAACTGGCAATAAAAAAGGAACATATGGCGATCTCCTTGACAGGAGCGCAGAAATGAGTGCCAAAAGAGCAGACTTAAATGGCGGCGTTGATCCAGTTAAGCAAAAGTATTACGAAGATTATGCTAAAGCTCGCAAAGGAGCAAAGCATCCAGATCAAATGAAGAAAAATTACGAAAGTAAAAATGTTTCTATTGACTGGGGTGCTAAATAATTAAGCAAATGCTCCGTATACACTGAATGGATTCAGTGGGTAAACATTCTTCATAAAGAATCCGTCTGTATCAGTTATCTGACATGAGAAACTCGCGCTAAACTGCATGGTATCATTTACTGCCATTGAAAATGATATGCTATCTAGAGTAGCATCTACAATTTTATAAAAACCTGTAGCGGATTTCATAAAATCGACATATTTAACTTCCATATCATATCCTGTTTCGTTGGTGAACAAAGAACTTAATATCCCAGTGCTTATTCCAGAGACTAAACATGTTACATCTACTTTCCCAACTACTGGATATGGAAATTTTCTATCATAAACATAGTTGCTCCCTAATCCATAAAAAGGAGTTCTTTCAAAATCTATATTTAAATTAAAAGATTGCAATATTGGATTGTCTACGCTTGATAAGCCAATGCCGCCAACTTGTAAATTTTCTAAAGTAAATTCACTAACATTTGGTATCGCCACAAGTGGATTAAAGTCTGTACGGCCATCATATCTTCCATTTCCACCGCTTGTGGTTATTGTTTGATAAACCCCAGACAAGTCAAGATATCCAGAATTTGTATTATTTCCAGATACGCTATTAATAGCTGGAATAGATATTTTGTTTCCAGTTACGTTTTCCATTCTGACATTTGAACCAACTAAATTTACCGAAACAATTGGTAATTGATTCAAACTAAATCCAACAGAATAGGAATTTAAATAGCAATTTCCAACTGATAATGCATTAAATCCACTAAAATTATAAGAACCACTAGACTTAAATAAATCAAAACCATCTCTTGTATGTTCAGTATCCATCAGGATATAGAAGTTGTGGTTTTTTGATTGTATATTTTGAATTGCTGGCGTGTATGTATTGTAGCCCCCAGTAAATCCAAGCAGGAACTCATTATTAGAATATGGCTCCAATATGTAATCAATAGATAGATTGACATCTGGAGATCTATTAACATGAGATACTGAATAAGACTGAGATCCAACTTGTCTTATATTTTGTCGTTCTGGAGAAATTGAAAGACTTGAGTTTTGAACTAATGAAAATAAATAACCAGAATCCTGCCCAGTTGTCCACGCTGGAGAATTTCCTATAAGCACTAAGGCACTATTGCTTTTTAAAATATTTCTTCTCATGATCCTGTTGGTACTATTCCTAGTGGGTCTTCAATTAGCGATACTTCAATATTATGTGAATTATCATAGTTCCAAGTGTGGCTCCAGCTTGGTGAGTAAAACACTTTTGGCCTATTATATACAGATGGCGGATTATGTAAAAATCTTCTATATCCACCTTTGTTTTCTAAAAAGTGCATGATTGATTTTGCTTCTTTTGTAGGAAGATTTGTGAATTTGTAATTAAAGTTGGTTGTAGCCAAATGTTTTCTTGTTTTCATTCTTTGAGTGAATGAATTTTTTAATTCTATTTTGTCTACTTTTAATTGTACATCATTGGTCATACCAATATCTGGTTCAAAAAAGAATGATTTTGTCCACATTGAACTTGCGCCAGTTGGAGAGTTGGATACAGATGATGTATGATCTCCTGTGCAATAATAATAATTATCTAATTTATTAGAGCTAACTCCAGTATATACTATATCATATTTGCTATAAGCGGTTGATCCAGACCATTGTTGCAAAGGTGAATTGATGAATGTCATACCAGACCAATTTAATAAAGTTGGTGCTTGATCTACGGCCAACTCCATAGCTACTTCATAATGATATTTGTTTATATGATTAACTGCATAGTTATCGCAGACACCGCTTACAGTTTTGTAAAAACTGGATGGATCTGAGAATGGAAATAATATGTGTCCCTCTTGTTTTTCTATATAATTAACTAATTTTTGAGAAGATTGCTCATCCAAATCAAATCTCAGTTCAAACTTCGCAGATAGACTATTTACTGAAAGCGGTACACTATTAAAATAACCGTTTTGAGTTTCATATGTATTTGATTTCGAAGAAAATGAAACTCTCGATCCATAAACAGGAGACGACAAAGAAGTCAATGGCGAAGTAATGCCAGTGATATTGCCAGTTGTTCTATCGTAAAATGTTCCCGAACTCATTGATGTCCTATATAGTTTAGTGTTAGTTTGACTCCTCCATCAGCAGTGCTTGATAAAGATTCTGAAACAAGTGAGGCTTTAGGAATTGGCATATCCAACAGAACATTGCCAGTTCTACCTCTAATAGTAAATGATAAAGATTTATTCTGCCTATTATTTAAAAAATATAAACCACTAGATAAAAATGCATCGTCAACATCTATCTGAACTGATGCAGAATATTCTATTGGATTCATAGTTAAAACTTCAGCGGGCAATTTGGAACCTATTGAATAAACTGGTTGTCTTGTAGTTTTTATAGAATAATCAAAACCAATAACTCTATTCGTTGTAACATTATCACAAGTTATAGATATAGACCCCTGATTTGGAATATATGTTGCTGGTGGACTTGTGCTTCCTGATGCGTTTTTTGAGCCAGTAACCATTTCATCATAAACAACAATATTAGCGCTAACTTTTGGCACAGAACCAACCGCACAATTGACCAGATATTCTTGGACATATCCAGATCTAAATCCATAATTATTATTACTATAATTTAAACTACCAGAAAAATTAGATCCAGAAACATAAGAAAACAAAGGGTCTACACAAATTAAATTTCTTGTAATAGAAACGCTTTGAGATGGAGCTTGTCCTACTGTCGTAAAACCTTTTGAATAGCCTAAAACCTTACTAATATTAGCAGAATTTGAATATGAAATATCAACATTTTCTATTCCTATAACTTCTTGTCCATTGACAAAAAATTGATTTTCGTAATTTAAAATGTGTCCGAACATATTACATTCCTCGTCTTAGTTGTCCTCCAATTCTTTTTTCGTCTTGAATAACCTTTAAGACAACATCTTTAATTTGTCTTGCAAGTTGTTGTCTATCTTCTGTTGAAGATCCGTCTGCGGTTTGTGTCGCAGAACCAGTAGCGGCGTCTACATTGATTGTAATATTACCCGCTCCACTTCCAGTTGCTTCAATTAATTCATCTAACTTTGAAATGAGCTTATTATTTAATTCTTCAGAGGCTTCTTCAGTCATTAATGAAGAACTACCAGCATTTAATGATTGAAGATTTCCAGCACCTATGTTTTGCGCTGCGGCACGATTCATGACAAATTCACCACCAGATAACATTGCTGATATAGTATCAACTCCAGAAGAATTGGGGATCATACCCCCAGTAGCTCTTGGCCTCCAAGAAGATGGATCTTGAGAATCAAATACTGATAATTGATTATTATTAAATAATTGTCTATAAAAAGAATCTTTCATTAATTCTTCTTGCTCTAATGGAGTTATATCTAACCCGCCACCATTAACAAGTGGCGACTTTGGTGCAATGCCCTGCGATAACTTTAGTTTACTAAAATCACCTTTAAATATACCACCAAATCCAGTAAACAAATTATTTAATCCACCTACCTTTGAATTAAATATTCCTTTTGCACCAGCACCAACATTTTGCAAGAAAGTTCCATTCGCAGCTTTTGATGCACCAAAGCCACTCTTGAATCCTTGTCCAGCGGCATTTAAGCCCATAGAAGCAACAGCCATTATAGCCATCGTTGCTAATTGTTTCTTAAATGCTTTTTTATCCGCTTTCTTTTTTCTACGGGCTTCCTGACCAGCTTCGTATTCTTGTATATAAAGACCTAGAGCTTGTTCTTTTGCTGCTCTTGTGGATTCAGCTTGAGATCCGAATCTTCTGCCAAAATTCGTTAATCTCATGCTTTCTGGTTCTAATGAAAGTGCGGCAGCACCACCACCCATTATAACATCATTCATTCCACCAGTGTATGATTGAGAGGCAAATCTAAGTAGGTCATTGCCAACTATACCTTCTTGTCCAAAAGTTCCTGGAGTAAATAAATCTTTTGTTACTGCTCCACCAGCAGCATAACCACCAAGACTTCCGCTATTAAGAGCATTTAAGAATCCCATACCATATTTTTGCACAGCTTTCTTATTAATGACATACTCGCCACCCATGAGCATTGCTGGCACATCATCTTTTGTACCAGAACCACCGCTTATTGGTCCACCACTAGCCTTAAATAAAGTGCCAGTCACAGAGTTAAACAAATTATTCATGCTTGCTTTTGTAATATTTTTGGCAAACTCTAAAGTTGCATTTCTTAATATATCAGAGAACTTTTGCCCCTCGGCTATAGCGGTAGAAAGCCCATCTATCAAATTATTTTTAAATTGAACAGATGCATCAACAATAGACTTATTAAACTCCATTGCATTTTCTTCGGCGGTTTTGGAAAACTCTTCATCAAAAAGGGTTTTCATTGGCTTGACAGATCTTGATCTTATATAAGCCGCTCTTTCCTCCAATGTAGCATTTTTTTCTTCAAGATTAGAAAGCCCAGCTAATGTTTGTTTTTCATATGCAATTTCTTTTAATCTTCTACCAGATGTAGTTGTCATTTCCTCAAATTTTAAATCTTCTATTTTTTGAGGCACGTCTTCTAATGAATTTTTAAATAAATCTAATGCATAAGTTACATCTTTAGCTTTCCCTGCCATTTGAGCTTGTTGAGTAGCCAATTCTATAGCAGATTTATTTTGAAATTCTGAAGTTTGTTTTAATTCTTTTAATTCAGATAATGCATTTATAAAAGCTTTCTGCTCACTTGGCTTTGCATTTTGCAATCTTGTTTCCACTTGACTAATAGCTTCATCAATACTTGAAATTCTTCCACTTATAAATTCTTTAGTATATTGTGAAGTTTGTTGTGGCAGTGCTTCTGAAAAAATTGTTCTTGCTTTAACTAAAGACTCGTTTGCTCGTTTTGAATTTTCAAGTTGAGTTATTTCTAATTTTCTTGCGGCTACAGCTTTTTCTATAACCCTGATTTCTTCATTGCTTCTCCCTGATTTTGATTCCTCCAATCTATTTATCTCAAGATTTTTACGCTGAATCTCGGTGTCAGCAGCCATAGTTTGACCAAATATCTTATAAGAAGATGCTGCTTTTAATTTAGCAGCCATACTATTGGTTATATCGTTTTGTTTTTCGATTTCAATTGTTTCTTGTTTTTTTAATTCAAGATTTTTTAAAAAAACTTCTCTTAATCTTTTAAATTGATTTAAATTACTACTAATTCTATCGCTTTCCGCCTTGCGTAATCCTGCATCTTCTATTGAAATTTGCTGCATTTCATCCATTAATTTAAGAATTCCCTGATTATCTAACAATTGTTCTTGAGTAAGAGATTCGATTCTTTTTCTAAACATTTCTGTTTCTTTTTCTTTTCCAGAAATTCCATTTAATGAGGTTAGCTGTTCATTAAGTAGTGATACTACAGAATCAACAGATTGTCTAATAAGATCTCTTTTCTCTATTTCATAATTTAAATTATCTAATTGTTCCTTGCTCAAATTATTAAAAATTTCTGCGGAAATTTTTTGTTTATCTAGAGAATCTAAACCTCTTTGCCGAGCAATATTTAATTCTAATTCTGATTTAAGTATTGATTTACTCAAGTCAAGACGAATTTGGTTTATTTGACCAGGAATTGCTTCTTTTTCTATTTCCTTCTGATTAGCTTTGGCGCTTCTTATTGCCTGCAAATAAGATTTAACTTGTTCTTCAAAACCAGAAAACTGGTTAGCAAAACCAACATCTTTTTCATTATTTTGTTGTGGATTTGATTCAACATATTCCCTTACTTTTGGAGTTATTGTATTAGACAATACAATTTGATTTGATGCAAAATCATTTAATAATTCAACAACTTTCTCTGCATTTCCTTTGCTCGATCCTTTATATATAGTAATTAACTCTTTTAATTCTTTATCTGAAACTAATTTAGTTTTTCTTATAGCTTGAACAGCTTGAAGAATGTCATCTCTACCTTCCAATACATCATTTGTTAGCATGTCAAGACCTCGACCTGTAGAATTAAATCCTCTTGATTTATAAAAATCATATTCGGCATTTTTAATTATATTTTTTGCTTCGATTTTACTTGAAGCTTTTTGTTGCTCTGTTTCTGGTAAATATTCTAATAATTTAAATTTATTTAATTGATCCGAAAATCCAGCAACAGAAATCGCAGCTAAATCAAAATTTTTATTTATAATTTTTATATAATCAGAAACAAGCTTAAAACCACCTACTAATATACTAGCCCCAATTATAGCAGTACCAAATCCCTGTAAGGCTTTAGATGCTGTGCCTCCTTCTTTTGCAAATGATTTTAATCCTTGTGCTGCAAACGCAACTGTTGATATAGTTCCTAATGTATTAGATAAGCTATTTGTAAATTTACCCAAACCACTTGTTGCGCCATCCGTTGCACCAGTTAATACACTCATTGCAGATTGAACTGCAAAAATAGTACCCAAAAAGTCTCTAGATTGTTTTGGTGTATTAGGATCGTTTCCTGATCCCGTACTAGTTGTTGCACTAGTTACTGGAGGTCTTGATGGATTTCCTCCTGTTGAGGACAGCATTGTTCCTGCTCCATAATTTGCATAATTTGGTACAAATCCATTTGCCGCACCATACATTTGTGGATTCATTCCCTCTCTTCTTGCGCGATTAATCCCTTGCACTCCACCTATTGGTTCATCACGACGATTTGCCACCATCAAGCCCATTGGATTTAATGCATTCTTTAGTGATGGATTTTTGTCTACATAGATTTGAGAAGCAGGAACACCAGCAGCCATTTCACGACCAATTGCAGCTTTCAGTGGATCTACAAAATTTGGGATATACCCCTTTTGTTGCGCGACTCTTCTTAGATTAGAAATGTTTGGCTCCCTTTTAGCCATCATTTCAAAAGTTTTAAAAACCTGATCAGAGGAAGCAGATGATGGAGATTGTTTATATGCATAATTAACCATATCAGTTAATCCCCTTGATCCAATCATCCCATCTCTATCAAATAAGAAACGTAACGACACACCACCTTTTGATCCAGCGCCAGAATATTTTGCCAATTTACTCTGGGCAATCTTCGCTTCTGCAATAAGTCTTGGATCGTTACCTTTATAGCCCGCTCTTAATCTCAAACTATTTAAAGCGTTCTCTGAAAGAGCGAAGTTGGGAATATAACCACCAGCAGCCCCTATGGCTTTTTTAAGATTAGGAGATGGAAAATAAGTAGATTTTATTCTATTTTTAACACCTTCATCTCTTAGAGACTTACCAATAATAGATTGAATTGTTTTTGAATTTGCTGTTTTTTTAGCATCTGCTTTGTATATTTTACGGTCAAATCCAAATGCTTTGATAAATTCTTGAGCAGCGGCTGCACCCTCTTCAAAATCAAAAGCAGAATTAGCATCAAAGTCATCAAATGCTTGAATATCTCCAGCAGATTTAGTTGCAATTCTAATAGCTGATTCAAAAATACCTCCTAAAACAGATTCTGAAAATAAAGCTGGATCATTTTTTTCTGATGATAATTTAGATAAAACATCAGCTCGATCATTACCTTTAAATACTTTTCCTATTAACTTAGCTCCTATATCAATTAATGGAGGTGTAAATTGTTGTTTTACTATATTTCTAAAAGCTTTTTGATTATCTTGTGCTAGATTATTATCAAGCACTCCTAATGATTTCGATTGAATATTTGATATTTGAACTCTTTCGATTACGCCTTTTCCAAAATATTGATCTAAGAAATTAATTTCGGCTTGAGACATCTGACCTCTACCTTCGCTAGTAGTAACAGATTGTGATTGTCCACCAGACACTGATACAACGCCTAATCCGCCTAATTTATCTGCATCAATATCTAAAACAGAAGCACTTGGCAAGTATGATCCACCGCCCCTTTTAGCAAGAAAATCTTTTGCTGCTTTTACATATTCTGGTGTTTTATTTCTTCCTTGTCCAGCGGCATATTTTTCAACGTCGGGAATTCTAGAGCTAGAAAATTGTTTTAAAAACCCTTCATAATTTTTTTGATTAAAAGCAAAATTAGGAATAAATCCTCCAGCAGCATTTATTTTTTTAGCCCCTGCTGGCATACCCATAGAGCGAACCATATTTCTATTAAAGATAGCAGAACCAGTGCCAGCAAAATTAGGAACAATATACTCACCAGTATTTGCAACCATAGTTCCTCTTTTGCCTCCACCAAAGGCAAAATTAGGAATCACTACTGGTTTATCCCCGCTTTTAGCCCCACCAACTCCACGGCGAATATCTGATGCTTCACCAGCGACTGCTGGCATATATCCTCCAGCAGCTTTAGGGACTCTCAATCCTTGACCAGCAACAGACCTAACTCCCTGTTGATATAATGGACCTGCTAGTGCTCCAGCGGTACTAGTCATTCTTCTCATGGCAGCTTCTTGCTGTATGACTGCATCAGTCATCAACTTTATTTGGGCGGCGCGATTACCCTCTAAAGCGAATAACTGTCTTTGAAGATTAATATTAGTAGATAAAGCATTAGCAATAGATTTTTCAACAGATTCTATTTCTTTCGCAGCTTTGCCAATTCCAAAGAAACTTTTTAAGCTTGCAAAACCGAATTGAATTAAATCTTTAGATAACTTAGCAATAATAGCAGCAAATAAAGCCAAACCTGGCCCAGAAATTAAGTTCCCTATACCTTTTACAAGACCTCTTACAAAAGTACCCATAGCACTTTCTTCTCCTAAGATTTTTTGAATACTTTCTAATAATCCGTTAAAAAATCCTAGTAAATTTTTTGCGCTATCAGCTATACCAATTTGTCCTAAAGTCGCACCCAACTGTTGTGCGCTTACTGATACTTTATTTATTAAAGAGGCTAGGGTTTCATTTAATGCTGCATTCTTTTTATAAGCTTGATCTGTTGCAGTTGAAGATAATCTTACTGCTTCAGCATATTTTGATTGCTCACTTGATAAATCTTTAACTGCGGCAAGTAAATTTGATAATTGATAAACGCCACCTAATTTTTTAGCTAAATCTGTTTGTTCTGTTTGGCTTAAGTTAGAAAATTCTTTTGCAAGATTTTGTAAAATTGATGTTGCTGGTAAAATCTTTCCAGCAGTATCTGTCACTTGAATTCCAAGATCTTGCAAATCTTGCAGTGCTCCCTTATCTTGAATTCTAGAAAAAATTGTTTTAAAGGCGTTTCCGATTACAGCCCCACCTCTAGCTGTTCTTTCTTGAACGGCTGTTACAATACCGATTAATTCATCTAATGAAACACCAGCTTGATCTGCAACAGAAGCTGAACGCTTAAGAGCCTCAATTAAGTCTCTTTCTGAAACAGCAAATTTTTGAGAAACAACAACTAATTTATTTAAAATATCCGATGTAGTTGCCCCAGAATCTTTAAAGGAATTAAATGCAGCAGTTAAACCCTCTACTGATTGAGCAGCATCTAATCCAGAAAGTCGTGATAAAATTAAAGCATCATTAATTCTCTTAAGTGTTTCTTCTGTACCCAAACCTTGTCTAGCTAATTCTAAAGCACCTTTTGCAACGACATCAAATGATTGACCTGTATTCTTAGCAACTTGAAACAACTTATTACCAAACTGATCTAGTTCTTTAGTACTTGCATTTAAAACTGTATTAATATCAGTCAAAGATTTTTCGACTTCTATTGTATTTTTGACTAAAGCGCCGAATGCTTTTGAAACACCATTAATAATACCGACAGATGCGCCGAAAGCAAACACGCGAGCATTTGCGGCTTCCATTGATTTGGTAAACTCATCTGCCTGTCCAGTTATTCTACCCAACGGTTGAGCAAGAGCATTAATTTGTCTACTGTTTGTGCCCAAATTAATTTGAGCACCCCTGCCTGCATTTTTCATTGCCTGCTGGATACTCTGCTCTAAACCTACTTGTACTGTTGGGATCTGTAATGGCATTCCTTAATCCTTTGTGATATTTTACACAAAAAACTAAGTATCAGCCCATCAAATTAATTAATTGCTCCATATTTAATTGACCACCTTGTTTTGCTATTTCATCAGATAGACTTATTGTTTTTGCATTTGGATCAACATAAGATAAATCGTCTTTAGTGGCTTTGAATACAGCAGTTGCGCCACCATCTTTATTTTTAAATTTATTCTGATTGTCGCCACGAACTTTTTTAGATTCTGAAAATCTTAATATAGCATTGGGATCTTTTTTAATACTTTCTGGAATATCATCATTATATTGAAAAATATTAAAGAAAATTCTAGCATATAATGCTAGTTTTAATTGATATACTGATAATTGAATTATTGGTTTGCCATAGAAAGAAGATACATCTTCAGTTTGAGATAAATACATATTGAAGAAATCTCTTAAAACAGCTTCTTGTATAACATTCTCATTTATTCGATTATTACAAGCTTTATGTTGCGCTATTAGTTTGCCTATTTGATTATCAGTTAAATTTTCAAATTCAGAATCTGTGAAAAAGTGTTCGGTCAAATTTCTATCTTTATATAAGATGTAGCGAATAAACTCTTCATTTGATCTGGCAGAAGCATAGTCTTCAGCAGTTTTGCCCATAACATCTTTTCTATTAATTTTTAATCTTAATAGTTCTGTCGATCTTTCATTAATGTCTTGTTGATATTTTTCTTTCTGAGATGGAAGCATTAATAAATTTTTAGCTTGCTTTAGAGATTCTATCTCCATTTCTAATGAAGCTATTTTTAAATCATCATCATCAGACCACAAGCCATCTTGTCTTAATTGATTTAGAATTTCTTTTTCACACGGAATTCCTTTGTTTAAAGCTATGTTTTTATATTTTTCATAAAAACGATGAATATATCTTTGATCTTTAATTGAAAAATGTTTTAAATAAATGGGCACTCCGAAAAAATCAAATTCAGAGTACCCATCAAAAATTTCTCCAACTATTCCTATATATTCTTCTTCGCTCACAGTTCGTTAGTCTCAAGACGATTCATAAGAGAATCAAAAGAATCTTTATCTGAGGCTTGGTTGAAGAACCAGAATGCTAAAATCGTTGCAGCCTTTTTAGCAATCAAAAAATAAATAGGATCATCAGACTCTTCTCTCTCATAGTATTTTTCTAAACGAGAATCAAAGTCACCGCTACCAAAGTATGGGACTGGGGCTTCATCATCCTGCTCTTGAATATATGTTAAATTAATAACATACCACAGAATTAACCTATTCTGAGCCTTAACATCAGCAGTATGATCAAAAAGGGATTGGTAATTAGATTCAAACTCTACAATCTGCCTGCGAACTTCAGCCAATTCTTTAGTAATTTCCTCGACCCTGTCTTTTTGTTTGTCTGTTTTATTTTGAATAATTTCTAAGCGAGAATATTCATTTTGTAAATCAAAAACCTTTTTATAAGAATCAACTAAATTACTAGCATCGTTTTCACTCATGAGGCCACCAGTATCACTATACTTTTTGGCAAGCATTGCCTTGGTAAGAATGCCTTTCTTGACACACTTGCTCATTTCAACGCTGAACTCTAATTCAGCCTCTTCTAATTCTCTGCGAGATGGGCGTTTAATTTTAATAGTAACTGGTACTAGTTCTTTTACCTTTTTCTTTACAGTAATTTCTTCCTTTGTTTTTTTATCAACCTTAGTCGATACTACTTCTTTTTCGACTTCCTTATCAACCGTAAAACTGTATAATTCTTTGAATTTATTTTCCATATGCCTTGTTATTTAAATATAAAACTTACAGTATAATTTTCCATTTCTGAAGAAAAATTTCTTAAAGATTCATTACCCACATCTAGAATTTTTTTCCTAATCCAAGCGGACTTTTTTTCGTCAAAATGGTTTGCTGTATTTAATATTGCATGATACTCAACTGGTATATTATCATATAGTTTTTGATAATGAAAATCATGATCAGCTTTCATATCTTCAACCAATTTTAACATTTCTTTAAAAACATTTGTTATTGATTGCTTGTATTTTTTTTCAAAATAAATTTGAGCATTCATACCTTATACCTAGTTTATAATACAAAAAAAAGTGTAAATTTCAATATGCCCAGTTTAATAAGTGTAGATAGCCAGAGCGGAATTAATGTGGTTTTAAAAAACTTGCATGATACTTTTTCTCGCCCTATAACTGCATACAAAAATGCACAAGTTATATGCAATACTCCTTCTTCATCATTTAATAGTATTTATGATAATGCTGGAGCATCTACAAGCGTTACATATACTGAGGTTAAGGAAACATTCATGGCCCGAGTTTATTTCGTTAAATCAGATCAAGAATTCTTTTATAATGGAAGGGGCTTGAATGGCTCAAATGATAAACTAATTTTACCACAAGGATTTGTGAAGATCATTGTTGAAGAAGATGCTCATCAATTTATAAAAGAATCTCGTAAAGTTGAATTCGATGGAATTCTATATTCTGTCAGAAGTGCTGGCAATCACCCAAACCCAGAGGGTCTTTTTGGAAATACATTTTATGAATTCCATTTGACACCATTAAACGAATAATTCAAAATGCTGCCAAGAGATGTCCAAAAAATAATTAATTCTCAATCTCCAAAACTATTAAAAAAAGATTTTGAAAAAATTATTACAGAAAGAGTGGATGAGTTAAAGCGAGAACTCATAAATGAGTTTATGCAGCATCCTATTACAGAAGAGATTTTAGCTGGACCAACTGCTTCAAATACTAGTGGTGTTTTAAGTGGTAACGGAAATTTATTCGCATTTATTGGTTTTGAAAAAGACGACCAACCAATTCAACCCATACTAAATTTACTAGAACAAATACAAGTTACATTTGGTACTAATATAGATTCTGGAATATTGTTTAATGTTTATTTCCCAACGGCAAAAGAGATATTTGATGTAACGCCAATGCCTTGGGCAATGGGTAGAAGCTGGGCCAAAGGAATAGAAACTGGTATTTCTGGTCTTGGTTACTTCATGTACCAAAAAAGTAATGTAAGTCGATCTGGAGAAGGTGTCCAAGTTGGTGTAAAATTAAATAAGACATTTAAGTTTAAAAACACAGCTTATATATCTCATTTAATTAATAAATATCAACTAAAATTTAAACAAATCAAATGATTGAACAATTTGTACATAGAGCAACAACATCTTTTTTCTTATGGTTCGACAACTATTTGCTAAGAAGAGGTCAGGCATTTACTAATCAAACTGGCAAGTTTTATCACTACGCAGATGATAGACTTGATCCAAGATTTGAAACTTTTGGCAGTCCTTATAAACAATGGGTAACAGATAGTTCCATAAGTGGCGTCAATATTCCAACTGGCGTATACGTTAATGGATCTTTAAAAAACAGAAGCAACGGAATCATTTTTGATTTTGATAATGGTAGAGTAATATCTAGTGGAATAGCTCAAACAGATACTTTAACAGGATCTTTTTCAGTAAAAGATTTTAATATTTACTTTACCAATGAAACAGAAGAAGATATTCTAATTGACCGAAAGTATGTAGCAAATCCTAGGGTTTATAGTCCAGCACCAAATTATATTCAACCATATGACTCTGTAATTCCAGCGGTATTCTTATCTAGCGCAAGTATTAAAAATGAACCTTTTTCGTTCGGTGGCCAAGATACTACAAAAATTTTAATGAAAGCTGTTGTTTTGGCTGAAAATACTTATCAATTAGATGGCATACTATCCCTTTTTGCCGATTCTCGAAATGAAGTTATACCGAATATACCATTCTCTGGATATCCAATTACAGAATATGGTGATTTAAAAAATGGATATTATTCATATAATCAATTAAAATCCCAGTTTTCTCAAGAACCATTTTTCTTTGTTAATGAAGTTGATACATCAAAACTTTCAGATAAAGCCGCAAAATCTATTACAAATGATCTTTATATTGGGTTCATAGACTTTGAAATTAATCAACAAAGATATCCTAGGTTATAAATAATATTTCACTTTTTACTACCAAAAATGTAAACAAAAGAAAGATAAAAAATTATGGCACGAAACCGAGTAATTTACCAATCAGAAGAGCTTTATGTTAGTAAGAATGCAACCGCCACCACTGCATCAGATCATAAAGCTCTTGAAAGAGTTCAAAGCGCAAATTATAACTTTTCTATAACTAGGCAAGACATTAATCAATATGGTATGCTTGGCTCTTTGGATCGTTTAATTTTGGAAGCTCCTACTGTTGCTCTAGACTTTTCCTATTACCTAACAGATGGATTTAATGAAAGAGCTTTAGGTTTCTATGTACAAACTGGATCTGCTGGTGCTGGTGGATTTTTATCTGGACATCTTCAAGAAGGATCTGGTAAAAATTTCTATATTTTAACCTCAAGCGAAGGAACAGATGCTATTGCTAATGCTACTGCAACTACTAATGCAATTATTGGTGTCGGCAACGCCTACCTTACTGACTATACATTAGATGCCGCTGTAGGTTCTATTCCAACTGTTTCAGTTTCTTTCGAAGCTGCAAATATCATAGCAAAAGATACTGTTAGTGGATCTTCTGGGGGATATTCTGGATTTACTACTGCGGCTATTACTCCAGCAGATGGAACTAAACTTACAAGTGCCGTTACAATTCCTGCTGCAACTAGCGGTGTATCAACTGTCACTGCTCTTAGACCAGGAGATGTAACAATAGACATTTCCGCATTTAATGCAACTGGCTTGCCTGATTTAACCACTGGTGTAAATGGACTTCATATTCAAAGCATTTCGATGAATGTTCCTCTTGGAAGAACCCCAATTCAACGCTTAGGAACCAAATTCCCATTTGCAAGAGCGGCAGATTTCCCAGTTGTAGCTACACTAAGTGTTTCAGCTATCGTAAATGAACTAAAAGCTTCAAATTTAGCTGATATAATTGCAGATACTGTCGAAAAAGATGTTACAATTACCTTTAAAGATCAAGATGGTACATCAAAAGCTATCTACACATTCAAAGGTTGCACATTAGATTCTCAGTCATTCTCATCAAGTATTGGATCAAATAAAACTGTAGATCTTACATTTACAACTCAAATGGGAGCGCCAAGTGATACTGGTCGCGGTGTTCTTATGAGTGGAGCAAATAGTAGTGCGGCCTTCTAATAAAAAAATAAGTTTTATTAATATAAAAATAAAGGGGGAGTGGAAATCCACTCCCCCTTTTTAATTGTCTAAAATCAAGCCCAATTCATTCTATAGTAAGTGCCTACTCCAACTGGTGTTTGAATTGATGTCTCAATTCCGCCAAGTTGATTTGGCTGCGCTTGATACATATTGTATTGAGCAACAAGTTTTGAAATATTCTTTTCACACTCGTCTGCCATTGTTTTGTATACTTTAGCAACTTCGTTTTTATTCGTAAATGTAACAGCACTGTTAGAATCGCGCAAAGATAAAATATCAGATCCATTACTAGATCCGATTAATCCTCTCAGTGCATTTCTAGCCTGCTTTTTATAATAATGAGACAAATACATTTGACGATAAATAGATTGAGATTCCAAATCTAATTCTGCGCCAGTTCCACTATAGCTAGTATAGATTAATGTATTTAATTGTCCTATATTTTCCTCCATCCATGCTTGGATGTAAGACTGATACATTATTCCTGTATCTCCATCAAATTCCGTCTGGAAAGTTTTTAAAGCTAAATCACTAATAACGCTCATATGATATATTTACACTTAAATATCACTGAGTATTTTTAATAATTCTTTATGTTTAGGGTTATTAGGATCTGGAACAAAGCTGTTGATAGCTGTTGGCATAATATTGCGCCTACTATTTCTTGTATATGCTTTGAATTCTCGCGTCAGAATACCTTTTAGCGTAGGTCTATCATGAAATGGATTAACACCGACCTTATTAGCAAGTTTTTGCATATCGGCTAACGATAATTGTTGTAGATTATCTTCAAAAATTTCTAATTCATTAGTGCCAAAAGGACTAATTTCAGAGACTCCTAATATCACCTCTAGCTCTCTCATTTTAGCAACAAACTCAGGCGTATTAGTTTCATTGTTTGCTCTCATCTCATTAATCTGATCAATCAATGATTTATCTGTACTAGCTGTGGATATATTTTCTCTTACCATACCGTCAGCTACTTCAATTTTTTTCTTTCTTGGCATAATAGATTATACTTAAAATTCTGTATTTTTAAACAAAAAAAGAGCCGCCCTTTCGGGCGACTCTTAAATTTGTGCCATTAAGATTAGGCAAGTCCTGAGACGATCTTACCAACAAGGGCACGATTGTCAAGAACCATACGACCTTCTTCAAGGCTACCGAAGTAACCAATCTTATTCTGGCGAATGCTGTATTGATCATCAGCAGTGAGTGAGAACTCAGAACCGTTTTCAGAATCAACTGCAACTGCACGAACAAGTGAGTCACGGCTACGATCAAGACCAAGTATAATCTCATCAGCAGTACCGAATGCTCCGCTAACTGTACTAGCATTATTATAAAATACAGTAGAACCAGCAAGGTTATCGAAGATGGTATTGAAGCGTTGTCCAGCACCAAATTCATTGATTTCCATGATTGAGACTCCATAAAACTCTGGAATACCAGCAGAGTTATAGATAGCAGTTCTCATATCATCAGAAGCAGGAATATCAGTTACAATTGTACCGTCTGACTTTGCACCTCTGGTATTGATTGGGTTATAAGCCATCGCACGAAGCTCTTGAACAACTTCTGGAGAAACGATAAGATCAGTAATACCACGACCTTGGCGAGCCTCTGGAGTACCCTTGAGCCATGAAGTATTGATTCTCTTAGCAAGAGTAAAGAGTTCGTTAAGATCTTGAAGAAGGAAACGACCTCCAACACTTGAGCGTTGAACGTGTCTCTTACCATTGGTTGTTGCATTTGCAAGCGCACCAAGAATAAGGTTAGCAGAAGTCTTCTCTTGCTTGAAAAGGATTTCTTGAGCAAGGCGGGTGAAGGTTTTGCTAACGACATCCATGCGGCTCTTAGCAGCATAACGCTTATCAAAGCTGAGTGCTGAGTCAAGAGTATATGTAGCGATCTTCATTTCAGAAACAGTTGGAAGAACTTGGTTCTGAGGAAGGCCACCAGCTACGCTTTGGCTATAAACAGTGATGTAATCTTCAGCAGCGACATCGTAGTAGAGGTCAAGAGGAATGCTTGGATTATCATCAGCATTAAATTGAAGGCTGGTGAATAAGTTACTAAGGGTAGGAGCATTGTTGATAACTTCGGCCAAAACTGGTCCGATGAATTCAGCAAGAGCTACTTGAGCTTCGGTAGCAACCGCACGGTTCTTGGAAGCCATTGCCTTAATAAGTTCAACTTGTTCTGGAGTTCTTTTTAAAGTAATTTTCATATTAGTTGTATTATTAGGTTAAAATTATAGAATACCAAGACCGATAATTGCGTAATTTCCTGTTAATGGATCAGTAAGATTGGTCGCAGAAATTGAAGCGGTGCGAGATCCAGTAGCAAGAACGATACCGACTTTAGCACTATCTGAAATAAGGCATCCAGTGAGCTTACCAGATACGGTGGAAAGCTTAAGTCCAGTTCCGATAGCTAAAGAGCCATCATACGCAGTATTAGCAATAGCGAATACACCGCGAGTAGCAACTGGTACTGCTTGACCAGGAAGTACGCACATAAGCTCTTCAGCCTTTTGTGGGTAGTAAAGAAGCTTTTCTCCATTTTCGTCGGCTTTTGCAGTTTGTCTAAGAGTTATACCTAAAAGAGCATCGCCAGAGGCGGCTGGTTTTACAGAGATACTAACTCTTGGGTACTGATTAGCTCCAACGAATGGGTAGTTGGTATTACCAAGATAGGACGAGTAAGTACTATCATAAGTAATTGTGTCAAGGTTAAGGTTGCCAGAGGCGACTGTTACGAAAACACCCGCATCACCGTTACCGTTACCAGTGGTAAATTCATTAACATATGCGCTTTCAAGAGCAAACATATTAATGACATCACTTTCATTATATTGTCTGAATGGTAATGTTCTAATAGCCATATTTGTTATTTGTTAGATTTTATTTTTTATGAGATTACAATGTTTTCACGGCTGAAAGCCTGAGAAAATTTTTGACGTAAAGTTTCTTGAGCCTTTGAAGATTCTTCGTTGCAAGAAGGAAGTCCTGCACCTACTTGCTTTGCATTAGCAAGAGCTTCTTCGGTGATTTCGGAAACTTCTTCCTCTTCTTCTTCCTCTGGTTCAGTTGCGGCAGAAGCCTTGGATACAGATCCAATTCTCTTAGCAACTTCGGCATCAATTTTTTCTTGGATTGCTTTTTCAAGAGAAGCCTTAGCTTCCTTGTTTTTAGTTCTCCACATAACAGAAAGCTTTTTCTGGTATGAAGCAAAAGCCTCTTCTGAAGAATCCAATGACTTAAGATCTTCGACAAGAACCTGACGATCTTCATCGTCAAGATCATATTCTCTGTCGAGAACTTCCATGCGGGCATTGAATCTTGCAAGAGCTTCTTCCTGCTGCTTTAAAGATTCGAATTCTGAAATTTTTTGAGCAGCTTCTTGTAGTTGCTGTTCAATTTTTTCAACAGAAGCCTTTAGCTCTTCTCTTTCTTTTGCCAAAGCTTCTTTTTCAGTTTCGGCTAGAGTTAAAGATTCACGATATTCAGCATCTTTTTGCTTGATTGCGTCAGCAAAAGTTTGAGTCATGCTGGCGACAGATTCTTCTGAGAATTTCTTTTCTACGAGAAGATCTTTTAGTTCGGAAAGAAGTTTTTCTACATCCATAATAGTTTCTTTTTTGTTTTTTACATTAGCGAATTGTATTTGTGAAATAGCCTTATCTCTTTTTTCGTTAAAAACAGGCTTTTTAATATCAAAAAATGTTTTTTTATCTCTTTTGTCTTTTATTTCGACATTAGGAGTGTTGTTGATATCAGAGTAGATACCTTTAACATCAGCGGCTGGACTTGTAGTAAATCCAATTCCAAGCGGATAAATTTCTCCAGCAAGCAATCTATAAACTTTAGTGCCATCATCTAATCTTCCAGATCCACCATAAGCTCTGAGCTTTGCCTTCATTTCTTGGAAGATTTTTGGATTTTTTATAATCTCCGCATCTTTTAAATCTTTACTGCCGACAGCAATTAAGTAATCACTAAATCCGACTTCCCAGCTTGTTGACAATGTTTGATACATTGAATCATTAGGATCAACAGATCTTTCAATTAAGTTGGCAAATTCACGATTAGCATATTTATAAACTACTGCGCCCAATGCAATATTAAATGGAGAATTTGATGCTTCAGCTTCTTCTGAAGACATTAGCTTATTATCAGTACCATATTCACTAAAGCCTGCGCTAATAATATGACCAACTACTTTGCTTTTATCATGCTCTATATTAGTTGGTTTATGAAGGAAATTCTTAACTACTTTTACAGCAGTTTCAGAGTCCATTCCATCATCATTCTTATTAAATTTATTTACAACAGCAGCATTAAAAGCAACGCCTAATAAATCAACATTCTCCTCAAAATTAATATCTTGTGGTAATAAAGGCTTAAGGTTTTCCAAAGAAGCTTTGGAAATAAAATCTTCAGTATTGAATGCACAAGAAATAATTGGCGATTCAAATCTTGTTGTATATTTATATGCCATTACTTATTGACTTTAATTTCTGTAGGATTGGTTGGAACAATATCATTTCTATTTAAAAATGTGGTCTTTTGACCAGATGCTTTTGATTCGCACTTGGCGCACATTTTCTTTGCCTCACCCTCTTCGCATTCACAATCTTCTTCCTCTTCTTCCATTTCATCCTCTTCTTCGTTCTCCATCTCTTTTTCTTCCATATCTTGGGCCTTAGATTGCTTTTTCTTCATTTTCTCCAAGATAGCTTTTTGAATTACTGGTGGAAGTTTCTTTTGTGCTGGAGTAAGCTCTGCTGATTCACTTTGCTCTAAAATGATATCTTCATACTTAACAAATAAAGACTCAGCCTCTTCTTGAGTTGAAGCTTCGTTTACAAAAACATATGAAGCCACAAATTCTTGATATGCCTTTGATGCTTCATCAGATCTCTTTGATAAAGATACTTCGACTTCATTGTTTTTGACTTCCACTTTTTTGATAAGTGGTACTTTTATATCGGATGGATTGATTTTCATTTAATTTTTTGAGAGTGATATAGAATTGCCGCAGAATAATCGTCTTCTAACTGATGTTCGGAACATATTGATAAAACTTCCGATATAGGAGTTAGTGAAGATATTTCTTCTAAGTTGTTTACACAAGAAGCCGCACATTGTTCCCAATTTTCTAATTCTTTTGAAGTCACAACGGCTTCGCATAATTTATTAAGCATCTCTTCTTGTTGTGCGTTAAATTTTTTAATTTTAAACTTCTTTTTAAGCTCTAAAGCCACATTAGCTCTAGTAGTTTCTATTAACTTAATTACTTCAGTAATATTTCTGACAGAATAATTTGCCTTAGATACCTGAGAATTAGTTGTTCCTTCTGGTCTTCCTGCGCTTTTTGGAGTTGTAGTTTTTATGGTATCACCCATGCTACCGCCACCTGCTGGTTCAATCATTGGAATACCTCCGACAATTGGATTATAATAACCCTCTTCTCTTTCTTTGACGAATTGAGCTTGTGCTGGAGCAATATCTTCAGCTTTAGGAAATTGACCAGTATAGAACATCTCCATTCCTTGTTGGGGAGTGATAACACCAAGTTCCATAAGTCTTGTGGATACACGCATAAGGTTTGCCTGATCTCTAATATCGATATCTTTAAATTTGGCAATAGGATATGTTTTCATACCCAATTCTTTAGCAATTCTTTTAATTTCTACTTGTAAGAAATCATTAAGGAAAGCATTTCTAGATTCTTTTAATCTATCAATAAACAATTGAGCCTTTACTTCAGTAGTGTTGTATTTTTCTTCGCCAACAACAATGTTTTGAAGCCCTTGCTTGATATCTTCATTAAGGACTTTATATTTTTCTGGGCCAAGAACCTTATTTAAATCAGGTATAACGAATTGAGCTTGCGTAGTATAATCAGCAACTAATACTCGCCCAACGCTTTCATTTTTAAACAAGCTTTGCATCGCAGTAAGGTTGTGCGAATTAACACCACCTTTGTCTGGGTCAGTACCCATTGTGATTAAAAGAATCACGTTCTCAACAGTTCTAGTGATTGCTTGATCCATCTTCTTAAGCTCCATCTTGGCATTAATATCCTCTAGGACTGGATAACCAAATGGAACTGCGAATGGTTCATAGTCTTGTTTTTTATAGAAAGAATAAACTAATTTTTGTGGATCAAGACCAATCTTTAGACCGTTAGTAAAGTAAGTACCCCCCTTGATCTTTTCTCTAACATCTACTGGCAAGCCATTTAAGATTTCTTTGTCCTCATCTGATATTGGGTTCTGAAGTCTTGATAATTCATACTGAGAAAGAATTTTTTCATAAGCACCAATAGCAAAAGTCGTACTACGTTTAGAAACAATATCAAAAGGATTTAATAAAATATATCTAACTGGGACTTTATTATTTTTGGCTCCTTTTTCGCTAATCGACTTGACAATCTTTGCGAAGTCACTTGTTTTAAATTCTGCATCTACTCTGTACAAGAAGATATTACCGCTTCGATAATATTCTCTGAAATACTGATCTTTTAAACCCCAGAGTTTAATTTTCTTGAACCATTCATAAAAGAAGTCTCGGCTTTTCTTTGATCCACCCTCTAAATAAACTTCAGTATTAGCAAATTCTGACATGATATCAATGGCATTTCGGAAAATTGCCACGTTAGCATAAGCCTTTTGACATAATTCAATTGCCTCGCGTACATTGACGCCATCAATTGCGTAGCTATATGGAAGAAGTCCATTTCTGATGCTTGTGAAGCGATCTATTGTTCTGTTGAATGCAGCGACATTTCTTCTTGTGCCAGTTTGAGTTTCAGTAGAAACTCTTGAATATGATGCTGTAGAAGTTTCTACGGGCGCAGAAGCTTCAGAGACGTAAAATGGTTCTCCAAGTAATTGCGGCTCGTAAGCTCCTTGAGATAAAGTAACTGAATTAAATTGCTGACTCTCAAACTTTTTCCAGTAATCTGACTTCTTATTATAACTACGCTTGGACATTTATTTATTTTACACGAAAAGTTCAAAAGTTAACTTTAAAAGTTAACTAATAAACATTGGCACGAAAGTAGATTGGGCTTGCTCTATTGGTGCTGCCATCATATCATAATAAACATTCATCATCCAATTTCCAAGAACCAAGGCAGAATAAGCATCTTTTCTAGCTTTATCTGCGCCTCTTTGCTTTTTTAAATTCGCTGGAAGATCAAAACTCTGTGTTCCTTGAGCGGATGTGCTAACTTGAATTAATGCACATTGTACTTTAATAAGTTCAATCATGTCTTTTTGATGCTCAATAAAGTCAATTTGTTTTGCCCCAGCTTCTTTTTCATTTTCTTGTTTATCGAATTTTAAATTTTCAATGGGTATTGATGCAAGCTTTTGTTTTGTAAAGTCGTCATTCATAGCCATTCCTGCAAACCATATTTTTTTATGGTCAAATGCCGCTTGTAATAATTCGTTGGCGGATCTAATCCAAAAAGAACTTGGCTTTCTTAAATAAACAATTCTTCTAGTTAATTGATTGTATTGATTTCTAGCTGCTCTCAAATCATTAGCATATTCTGCTGGATCATCAAAACTAACATCCCATGTATCTAATTTAAAATTATTTGATTTAAATAATTCACTTTCATTGCAAGAATTTAAAAACTGTACGCCTCCATTATAGTCTCCTACGACTGCTACAATATTAAAGTGAGTAAGCAGATAGTAAAAATATTCAATATGCTTTTTTAAGTTTGTGCCTGACATGGCATATGAGTGAACTACTGTTCCAGTCGAATTTAGTGGGTTAAGTTTTATAACTTGTATGGCAAAGTCGTCTGATCCATCACTCTCAGACCATGACGGGTCAAATGATAGTATATACTTTGCGCTAGAATCGCCTACAATCTCAACTGACTGTCCTTCTCCATCAACCACTGTACAAAGCGACATTTTGCTTACCTTAAAGTAACCAGAGCTATCGTCAGTAAAGACCGATCCGAATTCTCTCTCAAACTGAGCTTGACTCATTGTTGCCTTGGCTTGGTCAATTAAGTTTTGGTCATAAAGTTGTTCTGGAGCGCAGTCGTAACTTAAATGCATAATCACTCTATGAGCATTATCCTGTTGATCTGGATTTAAAATTAAATTCTCATATTGTTGATACATCTTATATAGATACTCAAACTTGTAACTAGCTGAAGAAAGACCAATAATTTTATTGTGTGGCCATCTATGCCTCTCTTCTTCTGTCATTTGTCCTTCTTTTATCAATTGTGTTTCTAAATCATATATCTTTTGTCGTTCTGTTGGATTTTCTACAACAGAAAGGAAGGGCATAATAACTTCATTAAGAATTTTTTCTGGCATCAACAAAAGCTCGTCAATAATCATTCTTTGGAATCTGAAACCACGAAGTTTTTCACCATCGCCTAATGGCAGGGCAATGATCTTACTTCTGCCAAGCTCCATTACCCATTGGTCATTGCTTTTAGATACTCTAGTAATACATTGAGATAAGAATGTCGCCTTTGGGCTTTTAGCAATATCCTCAATCTTGTTAAAGATCATTCGACTTTGACGGAAAGACTTAGAAATGATACCAATCTGAACTCCTTGGTTTAGAACAGCATCTAAAGCAGCAAAAATACCTGTGGTGAATGACTTTGAAAGACCACGGCTCCAGATACCCAAGAAATAATCTGTTTCCATCATAGCTTTAATTGCCATATGCTGGAAAGGGAATAGACTAACCCCAGTCATAAGCTCACAAGCAAATGATGGATTCTCTCTCAAGAATTTATACAAAAGGATTTTGGCTTTCTTTTCATCAATGAACCCTTCCTCTGCTAATATCTCTTCATTTACATTTTTAAATTTCTTTTTTAATTTCTGACCACCTGCATCCCAACTCATTTTGCGCTCCTTTCAAAATAATTCATTTCTCCAGTATCTAAATAATATTGGATATCTACATTCCAAACTTTTTTGCCCAATATTAATAATTTGGGAATAAGTATTTGACTATTGCTTCTATTGCCACTAAAAATAAACTGACAGCAGTCTTTAAATTCGTGCTGAAGCTCCCTCATATTGTGGAAGACATAATCTAAAGCGTATCTTTTAGGATTGAATCTATTTTTTTCATCCATTTTGTATAAATTAGTTTCCGTCACAATAAAGAGGTATGCACCCAAGTCTCTGCATCGCTGCAATTCTCTAGCAAACCTTTTATATTCTTGCGTCATGGTTGAGCAAAAATCAGAAAAGGATTTACGATCTACATAGGTATAAGCATAATCATCCCCAGATACAGCATAATCTCCCACATCCAATTTAAGAGTTTCGAAATTATTAAACTTTAAAGGCTGTTGCTCGCGTGTGTCTATATAAATCTTGACATTGCGGCAATCGTTATGAAATTCTTTGGGTAGAGGAGAATTGAATAAAGGTTTAGCATCCACCATCTTACATACGTCGGAATAGCTTCCAAATAAGTATTTATATACATCCATTGGAGGTAAACCAGAAGTGAATAGTTCAACAGTATTGGGCGCATAAGAAAGGTTCTTTTTAATTATACGATTTTTTAAGACATTCACCAAATAATCTTTTACTTCTTCTTTTGGTGCAGATTGACACCACTCTACCAGTTGAGAATAATTTGAGAAGTCTTTCTCAAAATAATCATGATAATTTTTGAAAGGCAGTTGCTTTCCCGTGAGTTTGTTGTACCTTGGATAATGCTTGACGTAATAGTCTCCAAGAATCAAATCATGCTTCTTAATATGAGCATGTAAGCTTTTGATTGACGGGAAATCTGCGCCACATTCTTTACATTTAAAACAAGTCATAATATTATAGGGCGTCTTCAATATCAATACCTAATATTCTAGCCTTCCATTCGGCCATTCCTTCTAGTCTATGAGCTTCTTCTTTTACTAATGCTTTTTGCATTTCAGCAATTTTTACCATATTGGCGCGTTCTTCCTCGTCTTGGAAATATTGAACCAGAGCTAAAATAGAAGCATTTTCTTTATGCTTGCTTTTCATTCTTTCAGATCTATCGCCCTGTAATTTTTTTGTAAGATTTTCTATACGGTTTTCGCATTGATGATACTCAGCACTTTTTGCTTTAATAATTTCTGCCAATCTAACGCTCATCTCTTCTTGATCATTGGCAATGTCAAATATATCATTTAATTTATTTAAATGCTTACTCACGACTTCCAAGTTGACAATTTCTTTACATACGTTCATGTAAAGATTAATTTCATCTGCGGTCAGGTCTGGCTTATCCCAAGTTAAACGAATAAACTCATGCTCAAATAATTCTCTATCTTCTTTTAATGTATAATTATTGACAATTTTCAAGAATCTACTATTGTTTAAATTGATTCCTAATTTATCTACGCATATCTTGTGTTGTCTATTTATCTTATCCTCCTCCAAAGTCGATCCAGTGGAGTCGTTGATCTTCTTAATGACTCGGCTCGTCGATTTCGGTGCTACATAACTATTTAAACCGACATCAGCATCTTGTGTGGGTGAATAGTCTGGATTGATTTCGTTGATGACAGCGTAAACGGCTCTTTGTTCAATGGAGAGCGGCTTTATTTCCTTGTCAGGAAATAAAAGCTCGGCAATACGCAAAGAAGATAAGCCTTGGTTGGCCTGATCTACGATAAATGCTTTTTGCTCAGAAGTTATTTCAATTCCTTCTTGTTTTTGTTTGCGGGCTGTTTTAAATTTCAATCCAACTTCAATCATGTAAGATCGAACTAAACGACCTTCTTTGCTGCGACCATCGATTGATGGATTGCTAAATACCTCGCGCACGATTTCATTCAAATCGGTGCTTTTCTTGTAAGCTTTTTTAATTGCTTCTTTTTGTTCTTCAGTTAAGCTCATAGTAATATATCATATTCTTGGATAATTTGCTCGGCTTTTTCCTTGAGCATTTTTTTCAAGTTTTTTATTTGTTTGTATCCAGCTTTTCTGTTCTTTTCATTAGTTTTATAACCCATGAACTTCGCAACTTCTTCTTCGGTCTTGTGTTCAAAAAACAACATGATGTAAACATGGTAGTGAGCTTCTGATAATTGGATTTTCAATATCGCATTGAGTCTCTCTACTGGTGAATCAAAATGCATGCCCGAATCAAAATGCTGATCTATCTCTTGAAGATGATTATCCATTGGTAAAGGCAGCTTTATTCCATATCCAGATTGTTTTTGCTTGGCCCACTTGGCATATAGATCACATGTTAGATTTTGTACGCCACTATTTGTAAAAGCGCAAAGGTTGTCTCCCATGTTGAATTTGCATTGCATGCATGGTTTAACATAATTTGTATAATTATTGCGAATTATATTTTTGATCTGATTGGAAGCCACCCTAGAAACCCAAGGCTCCAATGGCTTGGTTTGATCCCACATATGCCACTTGTTGAAAATGTGGATTTTTACAGTTTGCGCCACATCTTCAAAGTCAAACCAGTTAATTGCTTTTAATTGCCATTTTTTTCTAAAGCTATTAATAACTTTATCAATAGATGGATAGCATTCCTCATATGTTTTAGGGTTATTGTTCTCCACGGCGGGGTTTGTCACTAATAAAATCATCTAAGTTTTGAGATCTCTTTCGTCTCGTATTAGATGGTTGAGCGTTTTCTCCAAATAAAGAGCCTAACGTGAATGATGATGCTTCGCTATATGCTTCTACATCGACTTCTATACGCCGAAGTCGCGGCACATGTGAAATGTTAGTAGAATCTTCATCAATTTCATCATCTTCGTAATCATCGTCCTCACGGGATCTTTGAGCTACAGCTTTTTGGGGCATCTGAACTCCTATGGGAGTGCCGCACGAAGAACAAAACTTTGGCTTGGCGTATGTAAACTCATGTTTCGCGCCGCAACTAGAACAATATATTGCACTCATTAATATAATGATCCATTTTTTATGGATTTTTTCTAGTTATTTTTAAACGCGAAAAGACAAGAGCTTGCACCCTTGTTCTTACATTTCGCTGTGTGCGTTGTGCAGTCTTGTCTTATTTATAATTACACTTTGTGTTGGTAGTTTTCCAACTTGCCAATTAAAAACTTAAGAATTTCGCTTCGCACAATATCTTCATGAGTGAATGAAAATGTTTGAACGCCGCGTTCTTTACTCTCTTCGTCATTAAACAATTCAAAGATGTTGCGGAATCCACTTTTGCCATTGATATCGCTTTGCATGAAGTCGCCGCAGATAATGAGTTTAGAATCGCGCCCGACTCTTGTTATTAAAGTTGTTAGTTCTTTAAAGGTGAAGTTTTGGGCTTCATCTGCCACAATGATCTTGTTGACCCAGCTTGCTCCGCGCAGGAAGTTAATAGGAATCGCGGCAATTTTTTCTTGATTCTTTAACCACACAACATCTTGCGGCGCAACAATTTCTTCAAGCTTATCGTATAGGGGCATCAAGAAAGGATCAAATTTCTCTGATATATCCCCTGGCAAATAACCTAATCCTTTTTCTGCGCTTTCAATTACACTTCGAACATACAGTAAATCTTTCTCCATGTCTGACATCATCATCTGAATGGCGGCATAAAGAGACATGTATGTTTTTGATGTACCCGCTGGCCCCGAAACAAAGATAATCGAGTTATCTGGATTTAATAATATTTCTAGGAATTTTCTCTGTTTATCGGAAAACTTAAATTGCTTGGGCTTTACCTTTATAGTGTTTTTCATTTGAGGTATGTCAAATGACCCGACCTTCTCCACTTTTTTCTTTGCCATTCGCTATATATTTACACTAAAGAATCATAGAATGACTTCGCGCAGTGAAATATCTCCAGCTAAAATTCCGCCCTCTTGTAATGAAAGATTTTGCGACACAATGCGGCAATTAGATGACATGCCAAAGCCGCCGCCAACAATTGATTCGCCCAAGTCATTTCTTGGGTCAATAGTAATCATTTCTCCGTAACCGCTGTGATTAATAAACGATATAATGTTTGTGGACTTGATGCTTAACTCTTTTTCGATACCGTTCAAGAAAGCGTTGTCGGGCACAGTTTGGCCAATAGATGTTGTATAACTGCGGTCGCAGGTGATCTTGTATGTAATACTGTCGCGGCTGGTTTCTGACAATGTTGTGCCATTGGTGATTACTGTATTATATCCGTGAGCAAAGCCGCTGACAAGTTCATCATCAATGCCAGCATAATCCCAAGAATAAGATGTGTTATTATAAGCTTGGTTTTGAGGCACTAAACAAGTGAAATCGGCGGTAACAGTTATTGGCGCAAATGGTTGTATCTGCAACGAAACACTATCTAAGTAACATGTTGGAAATGTATTCGTTGACTCACCAAATTGTATTTGACAGTTTTGAGAACCAGTTAAATCATTTAATACTCCAGATGCGGCGTTCCATGTACTTGATGGATCTGCGTCTGATGTTTTATTGCATGCCAAAAATGAAATACTCGCCTTAAAAACACGTTCGCCGCCGATTCTTAAATTGTTGTTTTGATTTGGGGCTAGTATTCTTGATGGTTCTAACTTGTTTTGGAGTGAGATTGATATATTAGTTGCAGGAGTAAAATAATACTTACCTAATATATTATTGAATATTGCTACTAGTGTATCTGAGTATTTAACGGCTGGCATTTTTAGTGTTTACACTTTTTTTTTGTTTTTGTGTGTGGTTGAGGTGATGAGGGTTCGACGTTT
>JACCDW011360325.1_pt1 | contig 38834 bp, 37 predicted proteins | sample 7449781 | NCBI WGS metagenome assembly JACCDW01 (sample SAMN15323449, study PRJNA562643) | freshwater metagenome | isolation source: river surface water | place: USA:Blue River Watershed | collected 2017-08-18 | reverse complement strand
CCGAGGATCTCGGCTACCTCTTGAGCAAGCGGCTGATGAGCTCGGCCGGAGGCAATTACTAGTTGTTTGCTGGCGGCCTTCTCGATTGCCATTGCTACTCCGTATCGGTTGCTGCTTGTGCCGACTTTGAACCTGGACGGTTCTGAATAACCCAACCGGCTAAGTTTTTCTGTGCTGCTGGGTTCAATGCTAGCGCTCCCGGCTCGACATCTCGGCGGATTGTGGAACCTGCTGCGGTGTAGGCACCGTCACCAATCTTTACTGGAGCAACAAAGACATTTCCACTACCGGTTCGGGCCTGCTTGCCAATCTCGGTGCGGTGCTTGTTGACACCGTCGTAGTTGGCAAAAATCGTCCCAGCACCGATGTTGGCGCCCTCACCGATCGAAGCATCTCCGACATAACTGAGGTGAGGAACCTTTGCCCCGGGGCCAATCTGGGCGTTCTTGGTTTCGACAAAGGCACCGATCTTGCCATCGGCCCCTAGCTCGGTTCCAGGTCGGATAAAAGCGAATGGACCAACATTTGCACCGGAGTGAATCTTTGATGAGGTTGCGTCAGCGCGGTTGATTCTCACGTTCTCCCCCACCTCGACATCGGTCAAGGTGGTGTCGGGTCCGATGACTGACCCCTCACCGACAGTTGTGAAGCCATGCAATCTGGTTCCAGGAAGCAGCGTGACGTCTCTCCCTAGCGAAACCGTCACATCGATCCAGGTGCTGGCTGGCTCTTGAATGGTGACACCGGCAAGCTGCCAAGCTCTGACGATTCTCGAGTTCAGTTCAGCCTCAACCTCGGAGAGCTGGACTCGGTCGTTGATCCCCGCAACCAACCACTGGTCAGTGATCTGGTGAGCAGACACTTTGTGGCCAGATTCAATCAGCATGCCAATTACGTCAGTGAGGTATTTCTCACCCTGAGAGTTATTGGTGCCAACCTTTGCAAGAGTCTGACGTAGCAGCTCGGCATCAAAGACATAGACACCTGCGTTCACCTCGTTGATCTCACGCTGATCATCAGTGGCATCTTTTTGCTCGACTATTCCCAGAAGCTCTCCGCGATCGCGAACGATTCGTCCGTAGCCATGCGGGTTGTCCAAAATAGTTGAAACCAGGGTTGCCTGATTGCCAAGTTCGCGATGAATTTCAACCAACGCAGATATGGACTCAACGTCCAAAAGCGGGACGTCTCCAGATAGCACAGCAACATCACCCTGGAAACCAGCCAGTTGTTCCAAGGCAGCCTCAACGGCTCTGCCGGTGCCAGGAATCTCATCCTGCAGGGCTATGGATACCTGCGGGTAGAAAGCAGAAACGTAGCCCTCGAGGCGCTCACGTTCGTGACGAAGCACCGATACGACGTGGTTTGCGGAAAGCGAGGTTGCGGTTGAGAGCACGTGGCCTAGAAGTTCTAAGCCAGAGATTCGGTGCAGGACTTTTGGGGTTGCAGATTTCATGCGGGTCCCCTCACCCGCAGCCAGAACTACCACAGCTAGGTTGCTCATTAGCCCTCCTTGCAAGCTCCGCCCCTAGGATTCGAACCTAGACCGGACGCCTCCAAAGGGCGCCGTGCTGCCGTTACACCAGAGCGGAACGAGACATTACGTCTCGGGGGTATAGTCTGCCAGAACCTTTTGGTTATCCCTCGAGTTTTTCCGATGTTGTCAGCCACTGCTCCTCGAGGGAATCAAATAATTCTTGGTTTTCTCGCTGGCTCGTCATCAACTTGCCAAGTAGCTCGAAGTCACTCTGATCAGCCTCAGCAAACTTCTCATTGAGCACGGCCGCCTCGGCCTTGGCTTTTTCGATTGCTCTCTCCAGTCTTGCCAGTTCCTTTTCTAGATTGCGCTTTTCTGCACCACTTAGCCCAGATGAATTAGCTGTTGTTGGTGCCGAGCCGGTCGCCGCAATTAGCCTCGCTCGGCGGAGCTCTAGATACTGATCCACACCGCGAGTCAGATGCCTAACTTTGCCATCACCAATCAGCGCGTATTGAGTGTCGGTGACCCGCTCGAGCAGGTATCGGTCGTGCGATACCACGATCAAAGTTCCCGGCCAGGTGTCCAGTAGGTCCTCGAGGGCTGCCAACATGTCGGTGTCGAGATCATTCGTGGGCTCGTCCAAAATCAGAACATTCGGTTCGGTAAAGAGCAGTCGCAGCAATTGGAACCTTCGCTTTTGACCGCCGGAAAGATCTCGGATCGGGGTTTGCAACTGGGCTGACTCAAAGCCCAACTGCTCAACCAGCTGCCCGGTGGAGAGCTCCTTCTTGCCAACCGTGAAGCTGGTTTTCTCTCTGGCGATCATGGTGAAAATGCGCTCATCACCGTGTTCGTCGAGCTCTTTGATGTCCTGACTGAGCCAGGCAAACTTTACGGTTTTGCCAACCTTGACCCGACCGGAAGTTGGGGCAAGGGCGCCAGTAATTAACCCGAGCAGGGTCGTCTTTCCAGCTCCGTTTGCACCCACGAATCCGATTCGATCCCCGGGTCCGATAATCAAATCGAGGTTCTTGATTATCGATTTGCCATCGGGGGTTTGATAGCTAACGTCAGTTATCTCAACCACATCCTTGCCAAGCCTGGCTGTCGCAAGCTTTGAGAGCTCGAGAGAGTCTCTTGGTGGTGGTTCGTTGGCAATCAGCTCAAGCGCGGCATCTATTCGAAACTTGGGTTTTGCGGTTCGTGCAGGAGCGCCACGACCAAGCCAAGCGAGCTCCTTCCGAAGCAGGTTTTGCCTTCTCGCTTCTGAGGCCGCAGCCTGCCTATTGCGCTCGGTTCGCTGCTGAATATAGGCAGCGTAACCGCCTTCGAAGGGCTCAATCTTGCCGCCATAAACCTCCCAAGTGAGATTGCAGACGGCATCGAGGAACCAACGATCGTGGGTGACAACAAGCAATCCGCCAGTGCTCTTGTTCCAGCGAGAGTTCAGGTGCTGAGCCAGCCAGGCCACACCATCCACATCTAAGTGGTTGGTTGGCTCATCCAGCATGATGACGTCATACTCACCGGCGAGCAGGGCTGCCAACGCCACACGTCTTCGTTGACCACCGGACAGCGACCCAACATTCTGATGCCAATCAAGATCCGAAATCAAACCCGAGAAGACATCGCGGATCTTGGGATCCGATGCCCACTCATACTCGGGCCTATCCCCCACGACCGCTTGGGCAACCGTGATGCTGGAGTCAATTTGGTCAGTCTGGGTCAGAAACCCCACCCGCACGCCACCGCGCCAGGTTACGCGCCCCTGATCTGGCTCAGTTCGTTTGGCGAGAATCTTGATCAAGGTGGATTTGCCATCGCCGTTTCGACCAACAATCCCAATGCGATCACCCTCAGAAACGCCAACGGTTATGCCATCAAAGACAGTTTTCGTTGGGAATTCCAAGAAGACCTGCTCGGCCCCCAGTAGATGCGCCATTAGCTAAGCCTTGCCCCAAGTGGTGAGGTCTTGGTTTGCACTGCGTGGTAACCAAGGGCGCGTGCTTTTTCAAAAGCACCACTGGCTAGGTCAAAGCTTTCAGATGCAAACCACGCGGTGGGTCCAGAGCCAGATAGGAAGCCCCCTGGAATGCCAAGGTCGAGGCGAAGGATCTCACTGAGTCCTGACTGCAAGCTCAACGCCGGTTCAAGTAGTGAGTTCTCGCCTAGTCGATGCATGTAGCTATCGCTCAGTGAATCACTGAGTTCTTGCCCCTGGGGGTAGAGGACATCAAATCTTTCGAATACCGACTTGGTGCTAAGTGGGCTGTCGTTGATGATCAGGACGATGTGTAGCTCAGAACAATCCTCGAGCTTGGTCAATGTGGTGCCGGTTCCAACGCCAAGTGCAGTCCCACCAAGGAGTGCAAATGGAACGTCGGCACCAACCAAAGCTCCTACCTGAGCCAGTTGCTCACCGGTTTTGCCAAGGCACCAGTGCTCATTTAAGGCAATCAGGGCAGCTGCAGCATCAGCGCTGCCACCCGCCATGCCACCGGCAACCGGAATCTGTTTCTCGATTAGGAATCTCATGGGCTGCGGGTTTTCAATCCCAGCACTTTGTGCCAGCGCGTAAGCGGCTTTGACCACGATGTTGGTCTCATCCAGTGGAACGAGATCGAGATTTGGTAACTCCCCAAAGACCTCGACTTCCCAGTCCTTCGAAACCTCGACCGTGACTCGCTCCACTAGATCGATTGCCTGATAGATGCTTCGAACCTCGTGATAACCATTACTGAGCGCACCAACTTGGAATACCAAATTGATTTTTCCCTGAGCCAGTGCCGTGGTCACTTGGCCCCCGCGATTGCTATGAATTGCTCGATGTTTAGCTCCTCACCGCGAGCCTGTGGTGAAACACCCGCACGAACCAAAATCTCTTCGGCTAATGCCGGGGAACCGGCATAGCCCGAGAGTGCCTGTCTTAGTGTTTTTCTGCGCTGCAGAAAAGCCTGGTCAATGGCATCGAAAACGCTCTTGCGCTCGAGTGGGTCTCTGTTTGCTGAAGTGTCGAAGTAAACCAGCGACGAATCAACCCCAGGCACTGGCCAAAAGATTGACCGAGCAACATTGCCAGCCAACCTTGCCTGGCCGTACCATGCTAGCTTCAGCGATGGAGCGCCATAGTCTTTCGAGCCCGGCTTTGCCGCCAGGCGATGTGCGACCTCAGACTGCACCATAACCAAGCCCTTTTCGATGCTAGGGAAGGTCTCGAGAAAATGTAGCAGCACCGGCACCGAGATGTTGTAGGGAAGATTCGCAACCAGTGCGGTCGGAGCCTTGGGCAACTCTGTGACCTTCATGGCATCAGCCAAGACCAAATCAAGTTTCTTGCCAGGGGCGTGGCGTGCAATCGTTGCGGGAAGCTCGGCTGCCAGCAGTGGATCAACCTCAACCGCAATCATGTAGTCAACCTGGGCAAGTATCCCCAGAGATAGCGACCCAAGTCCCGGCCCAATCTCAACCACCACATCGTCGGTTGAGAGGTTTGCCTGAGCGACAATGCGATGAATGGTATTTGGGTCGATTACAAAGTTCTGACCCAGTTTCTTGGTGGGCCTGATTCCGAGCTTCTCGGCAAGCTCTCGGATCTCGGCAGCACCAAGCACTAGCTGAGCCCCTCTGCCCAGGAGCCATAAACCCGCTCGGTATTCTCATTGAACTGCTTGGCCAACCTCACCACATCCCACTCCATCAGGTTTGCGATATAGCGGAGGGTGTGTGGCACGAGGTATGGAGCGTTGGGTCTGCCACGAAGCGGCTCCGGTGTTAGAAACGGTGCGTCGGTCTCGATTAGCAACAGCTCTGGAGAGACCGCTAGCAGCGAATCACGAAGGTGCTGGTTTTTCTTGAAGGTGATGTTTCCGGCAAACGATAAATACCAGCCGTTTTCCTGGCAGATGTTAGCAAGCTCCACGTCACCCGAGTAACAGTGGAAAACCGTGCGATCCGGAGCGCCAACGCGCTTTAGCGTTTTCACCACATCGCCATGAGCATCGCGGTCGTGAATCATCAAAGCGATGTTGTTCTCTTTGGCTATTTCGATGTGACGCTCAAACGAATACTGCTGAGCCTCTAGCTCTGCATCGCCCTCGGTTCTGAAAAAGTCCAACCCAGTTTCGCCAATCGCCCGAACCCGTGGTTGGGTTGCAAGCTCTGCAATTCCGGCAATCGCATCATCCAGCTCTTGTCGGGTCGCATAAAGCGGCGCTTCATTTGGGTGAAGCGCAACAGCCGCAAGCAACATCTGCTCCTTGGCTGCAACATCCGCAGACCACTTTGAGCTCTCCAGGGTCACACCAACCTGCACCGCACCCAGCATGCCAACAGCGCGCATGGCATCGAGGTGCTCGGCGACACTCATCGGGGTCTCGCCATCGGCAATCTCTAGATGGGTGTGATTGTCGTAGGTGCCAAGTTCCAGCGGCTCTGGCAACTCTGGGTAGTGAGCCGGCTTGGATCCGTCATAAAAGGACCGAGTTCTTATCGGTTCGCTCATTTACTCTTCGACTCTAGGGAACAGCACTTCGAGATCTGCCAGCTTGGTGCCAACCGAAACTAGGCTCCAGCCTGCGGCAGCTGAGAGCTTGGTTTTCGAAAGCTCCTGTGTGGGACAAATAGCAGCGAAAAGTTTCTTGGTTGCCTTAGGCATCACCGGAGCAAACAGGACGCTCAAGGCAGCAAGCCCCTGCAAAGCGGTGTTCAAAACAGTTGCGAGACGCTCACGGTTTGCCTCGTCCTTAGCCAGCACCCATGGCTCTTGAACGGTGATGTAGTTGTTGAGTTCATCAACCAGGGTCCAGGCTTTAGCGATTGCCTCGTGAATCAGCACCTTGTCGATTGCCGTATCAGCGCCTGAGATGGCAGCCTGCGCAACTTGTATCACGTGGTGATCCGCCTCGGTCAGTGCTGTCGCCGAAGGGACAACACCCTCGAAGTAGCGGTTGACCATTGCGATAGTTCTCGAGGCTAAGTTGCCAAATCCATTTGCAAGTTCGGCGTGATAGCGGGCGTTTAGATCTTCCCAGCTGAAGGACCCGTCCGAACCAAACCCGATTGCTTTCATGAAGTAGTAGCGGAATGCATCAGAACCAAACTGCTCGGTGATCTGAGTGGGTGCAATACCTGTCAGTTTGGACTTAGACATCTTCTCGCCGCCAACCAATAGCCAGCCGTGACCAAATACCTGCTTTGGGGGTTGCAGTCCGGCAGCCATCAACATCGCAGGCCAGATAACAGCGTGGAAGCGCAGGATGTCCTTACCAACTACCTGAACATCAGCAGGCCAGAGGTTCTCAAACTTCTTTGCATCATCGGCCCAACCCGCTGCTGTTACGTAGTTCAGCAGCGCATCGAACCAAACGTAGGTGATGTGAGAGTTGTCCCAGGGAATATCGATACCCCAGTCAAAACGCTCCTTTGATCTGGAGATGGACAGGTCACTCAGTCCGGAGCGAACGAAGGAGACTACTTCATTTCTAGCCGAGTCGGGCTGAATAAAAGTTGGGTTCTGCTCGTAGTGAGCCAACAGCTTGTCTTGGAATTCACTGAGCTTGAAGAAGTAGTTGGTTTCGTTTAGCTTCTCGACTGGCTTGGAATGAATCGCGCAGACGCGCTCTCCAGCGAAGTCTCCCGAACCATCGATGAGATCGCCTTCATTTTTGTACTCTTCGCAGCCAACGCAATAGTTGCCCTGGAACGAACCCTGATAGATAAATCCGGTGTCAAAAAGCTGCTGCAGAAACTTTTGAACCGCGAACTTGTGCCTAGGCTCAGTGGTTCTGATGAAGTCCTGGTTGTTGATGTCGATGGTCTCAAGCAGTGGTAGCCAGGCATCATTTACGAGCTTGTCAGTCCAGCTCTTTGGGTCGGTGTTGTTACCAAGAGCGGTGCGCAGCACCTTCTCGCCGTGTTCGTCAGTTCCAGTAAGTAGATAGGAGCTTTCACCGCGCTGAGAGTGCCATCTGGTTAGAACGTCTGCCGCCACTTCGGTGTAGGCGTGACCGATGTGCGGAGCATCGTTCACATAGAAGATCGGGGTCGTAACGTAAAAGGACTTGGACACCTGAGATATCTTAGGCTTTCAGCCGCAGAGCGGCATCGTAAATTGCGCTGGATGACACCGAGTGTGCCTTGGCCAATTCGGCAGCGGCCTCCTTGAGTCGCACCCCTTGGGCTGCCATCTCAAGAGCAAGCTCGGCTAGCGACTCCGGGTCTTGCTTAGCGGGGTCAGCTCCGGCAATCACCAAAACCATTTCCCCCTTGGGCTCGGTTTTGGCCCAGGCAATCAAGTCGGCGATTGAACCGCGCTCGGTGTGCTCAAACTTTTTAGTCAGTTCTCTCGAAACCGAAGCTTTTCGATCAGCACCAAATACCTCAGCCGCATCCTCCAGCGAATCCAGAATTCGATGCGGGGCTTCAAAGAAGATCATGGTTCGACGCTCGGTTAGTAGGTCGGTGAAGGCGCGTTTGCGATCACCCTGTTTGCGCGGTAGAAAACCCTCGAAGGTGAATCGGTCGGTGGGTAATCCCGAGACCGCGAGCGCCGCGAGCACTGCCGAAGGCCCGGGGACAACTGTGATCTCTATGCCCTCAGCTGCCGCAAGGCGAACCAGCTGGAACCCGGGATCTGAAACTGTAGGCATTCCGGCATCACTGACCACCACCAGGTCTTTGGACTGAGCAATTTCGATCAATTGCGCCAGGCGCTCTGACTCATTGTGTTCGTGAAGCGAGAAGAGTTTGGCGTGCAGTTTGATGCCTAGCGCGGTTGCTAGCTGCTTTACCACCCTGGTGTCCTCGGCAGCTAGATAATCAGCGTGAGCGAGCAACTCCCTAAGTCTTTGAGAGGCATCGGAGAGGTTACCGATTGGGGTGGCAGCGAGAATCAACACAGGAAGCAAACTAGCATCTAAGCGTGATTGGGCAACTGACAAAGTTTGTAGAGCAACAGGTGGCGTCTCGTCACTTCTTGCTTCTGGGCTCACTCGCAGTTACCGCACTTGGTGCACTGCTCAGATTTGGGAATCTGGCTAATCCACACAACCTGGTCTTCGATGAGACCTACTACGTAAAAGATGCCTGGACTCTTGGTCAAACTGGAACCGAGAAGGACTGGCCAGAAAACTTTGACCCGAGCTTTGAATCAGGTAACTTCACCGACTACACCGAGCGCGGTTCATACGTTGTTCACCCTCCGCTGGGCAAGTGGGTCATTTACCTCGGCATGTGGCTGTTTGGGGCGGATTCAAGTTTTGGTTGGAGATTCTCGGTTGCCCTGCTCGGCACCCTGGCAATCCCGCTGATCATTGCCACTGCAAGGTTGCTCTTTAGGTCGAATAAGTTCGCGGTTCTCGCTGGTCTTTTTGTGGCAATCGAGGGCCACTCGGTTGTTATGGCGAGAACCTCGGTGCTGGATGGCATCCTGGCGTTTTTTGTGCTGTTGGGTTTCTTCTTCGTGGTTCTTGATCAAACTCGACTCCCCAGTCCGCAACGCATAGTTACGTTCAGACCGTGGTTGTTTTTAGCGGCACTGGCCTTTGGTGCTGCGGCGGCAACGAAGTGGTCTGGGCTTTACTTCTTGGCCGCTTTTGGTCTCTACAGCTTTGTCAGCGACTTACTTCGCAGATCAAAAGCGGGGCTGTCTGCATGGCCTGCTATTGCGCAAGGGGCAGTCAATGCCGTAACCATGATTTTTGGGGCATTAGCGGTCTACCTGGCTTCATGGCTCGGCTGGATCACAACCGAGGGCGGCTGGGGTAGAAAGGCGAAACCCTCTTGGATCGAAGCGCTCTGGGAGTACCACCTAAACTCCTACCGCTTCCACACCGGCCTTGGCACCGACCATCCCTACCAGTCAAATGCTCTTCAGTGGCTGGTTAGCGCAAGGCCAACAGCGTTCTTTTTTGAAAAGTATGAGGAGTGCAGCTACCTAGACCAGTGCACGGTTGCGATCACAGCGGTGCCAAACATGGCAATCTGGATTGGCGGAGTGATAGCTGTTTTCTGGGCAAGCTTTAGATTTTTCAAGCTGCAAGATAAAACCGCAGGGTTAATAGCCACCGGTTTCTTGGCGGGATGGTTGCCCTGGCTTGGGTATCTCGAGCGCACCACTTTCCAGTTCTACACAGTTGTGTTTTCAGCCTTCTTGGTTTTGGCACTGACCTACGCCCTACAGCGATATCTCAAGCGTGGCTTCGTGCTTGGCTTGATTGAGAAACGCAGTCGGGTGATCACCGGATTCATACTGCTGACTATGCTTCTTGGGTTGTACTTCGCCTCAATTTGGATGGGGCTTGAAGTGCCAAACTGGGTCTGGCAGATCCAGATGTGGTTCCCGTTCTGGGTTTGAAAGAGGCGTAGTTGGAAAAGGGCATGAGATCGCTTGCGGCTGCCCCGCAGTCGGTAATTTTGCTGCTTGCTCAGCTGGTAGCACGATTCCCCTTCGGCATGCTCTCCCTGGCATTCATCATTCACATCCAAGACGTCACCGGCTCATACGCAATTGCGGGTATTGCGCTCGGAGCAGAGACAATTGGGGCATCTATCTCAGGCCCGATTCTTGCTCGCTACATGGCGCGTTTTGGAGTGAGACGAGTCATCGCCATTTCCACTGTGGTAACGACTTCCTCGTTTCTTGCGATGGGGTTTGTGCCACCGGAGCCGCTGCTACTGGTGTTTTTGTCATTCCTGGTTGGACTGAGCTCACCTCCGATTCAGCCTGCGGCTCGAACGATTTATCCTCAGATCACGCCTAAGCCGCTACTCCCCCAGCTCTACTCGCTGGATGCTGCTGCTCAGGAAATCATCTGGGTAATCGGCCCACTGGTTGCAACTTTGGTTGCCGCTCAGTTTGGCAACCTGGCCATGCTTTTGACCATCGGTGCGATTCAGATTTTTGGATCCATCTGGATACTGACTAACAAGTCCGTCGCCAACGCCAAGATTCAAGCATCAAAGACTTCTGTGGGCAGGGTTTTGAAAAACCCAGCTGTCACAGCAGTTACCTTCCTCGGTTTGTTGTTTGTGGGTTCATTCGCGGGTGTTGAAGTCGGTGCGGTTGCTCTTTTTGATAAGCAAACAGCTGGAGTGATGTTTGCTGTTTTCTCGGTTGGATCGCTGCTATCTGGTTTCCTTCTGGCACCGAGGGCCAAAGGAAAATGGGCGCTACCGCTTTTTCTTGGCATCACCCTGATTGGTTACACATTGATTCCGCTCAATCCCTATGACGCGCTTTGGGTTGGGGCAGCACTTTTTATTGCAGGGTTAGGTGTTGCACCAACCTTGGGCATCCTGGCGCTCTGGGTTGCAGAGGGCACCTCGGGATCAGAGACAGCCGAGGCATATGGCTGGACCACGACTGGTCAATTGGTTGGATTCTCAGCAGGAAGCGCACTGGCCGGCATCTCAGTTGATGCCGTAGCACCCCAGGCAGCGCTGCTGGTCTCAGTGGTCTTTGGCTTCGCTACCTTGCTTGCCGCGCTGTTCGCGGTGAAGCGAATTCGCTAGCTTGCCCTGGACTTTGTCGTAGCGGCGAGCGACCAAACCGTGGTGACCACCAGGGTCACCAGAATCACGGTTAGTGAAAGCTCGGTGGTGATCTCGGGAATGAAGGTTACGTGCTCTCCACCGTTGATAAATGGCAGCTCATTTTTGTGAAGTGCGTGAATAACCAGCTTCACACCAATCCACGCGAGGATGATGCTCAACCCAATACCCAGGTACTTCAAGCGCTCCATGAGGCCGCCAAGTAGGAAGTAAAGCTGTCGCAGACCAAGCAACGCGAACACGTTTGCCACAAACACGATGTACGGCTCCTTGGTGAGCCCATACACTGCCGGAATTGAATCCAGCGCGAATAACAGGTCAGTGAAACCGATTGAGATCATGACCAGCAGCAGTGGGGTGATGTGCTTCTTGCCCTTAATCAATACAACGAACTTGTTGCCGTGATACTCGTCGGTGGTTGGGATGTGCTTCTTGATGAAGTTCACTAGGCCACCGGCCTCGTTTGAATCCTCTTCACCCTTGTGGAAGAACTCCGCCACCAGCTTGACTGCGGTAAACACCAGGAATGCACCAAACACATAGAAGGCCCAGCTGAAGTTCTCGATGAACGCAGCTCCCAGCAGAATGAAGATGAATCTGAGCACCAAAGCGATTGCGATACCAATCAACAGCGCTTGAGAGCGCAGCTCCCTGGGCACGACGAACTGGGTAAAGATGATCAAAAACACAAATATGTTGTCGACGCTGAGGCTATATTCGGTGACCCAGCCCGCGATGTACTCTGCGGCGTACTGGGGGCCCCAGACACCACCGATGACAAAGGTGAAAAGCAGTGCCAAAGTCACATAGATCGATACCTGGATTGCAGACTCTTTGAGAGTCGGCTCGTGAGGGTTTCTGAACTGGTAGATAAAGTCCGCGGCCAAGATGCCAACCAACACCACGATGGTTGCTACCCATACCCAAAGTTCGACGTTCACGAGAAATCCGTTCTCCGCCGGGGCGGAATAATCAACAAGGAGTAATTGTAGGTATTACTGAAGGAAGAGGCTTGCATGCGGGTATTGATTTCTGGAGCGTCGGGTTTAGTTGGCTCCGAGGTGGCAAGACAACTTCGAGAGTTGGGTCATGAGCCAGTTCGACTCACTCGTTCAACACCCAAGTCCTCCGATCAGGTTTTCTGGAATCCAAGCAAGGGCGAATTGGATCCAAATCTCATGGAGTCGATCGATGCCGTGGTCAATATGGCGGGAACAACCACCGGCAAGATTCCCTGGACCAAGAAATACATGGAAGAGATCGTCGCCTCAAGACTGGACTCAACTAAGACCTTGGTAAATGCGATAAACGCGGCTAAAAACAAGCCCAAGGTTTTAGTCTCCGGATCCGCCTCCGGTTACTACGGGGATTGCGGTGACCAAGAGCTTTCAGAAACTAGCCCCAAGGGAACCGGATTTCTCTCTGACCTAGCTGCTCAGTGGGAGCAGGAAGCCCTAAAGGCCAACACCCGAGTAGTCCTGGCGCGAACCACGATGGTGATGAGCAAGAAACTTGGAGCCCTCGGCAAATTGCTCCCTCTTATCAAACTGGGTATTGGTGGGCCACTCGGAAGTGGAAAACAGTGGTGGGCATGGATCAGTCTTGAGGATGAAGCAAGAGCAATCATTCACCTGATTCAAAACGACTCTTGCTCTGGCCCCTACAACCTCACAGCACCAGAACCCGCAACCTGTGCGGACATCGTAAAGGGCCTAGCCAAGGCACTGAAGCGACCAGCATTTTTCAGAGTGCCCGCCTTCCTGATGAACACCCTGATCGGGATTGCTGCACAGGAATTACTTCTTTGCTCCCAGAAAATGAAATCCCACCGACTCGAGGAATCAGGGTTTGAATTCAAACACCCGACTCTTCAGGAATCGGTGGGATACGTGTTGAGCTAACTACTTCGCTGCTGGCTTCTTTGCAGCGGTGGTCTTTTTCGCAGCTGGCTTAGCAGTGGTCTTTTTCGCAGCTGGCTTAGCAGTGGTCGCAGGCTTAGCGGCTGGCTTCGCTGCAGTCTTCTTAGCAGCAGGCTTCGCTGCAGTCTTCTTGGCAGCTGGCTTAGCAGTGGTTGACTTTGCCGCTGGCTTTGCAGCAGTGGTCTTCTTCGCAGCCGGCTTAGCTGCAGCCTTCTTAACTGCTGGCTTTGCAGCAGTCTTCTTAGCAACTGGCTTGGCAGCAGTGGTTGCCTTCTTGGCAACAGGCTTTTTCGCAGCTGGCTTCTTGGTGGTTGCCTTGCGAGCAGTAGCGGCCGACTTGGCAACAGTCTTAGCGCCCTTCTCAACTGCGGTCAGAGTCTCTTTGGCAACATCAGTTGCAAGATCGGTGGCAGCCTTGACGCTCTTCTCGACGAGAGCCTCGGCCTCCTTCACAACAGCTGGTGCTTCCTTTGCTGCAGTGTTGGAAGTCTTCTTAATCAGATTCTTGATTGAATCGAACAAACCCATTTTTTTCGCGCTCCATTAGTGGTCAGGTGGGGGAAATCGGGAAAAGCCTAAGGTATAAAAGCTAAATTGCTCTGCGCCTTGCCAATATTGCGTCTATCTCGGAACTTGTCAGAGCCTTTTTAGGATTCTGAATCTCAATCACATCTGCAAGTGGAGCAGCCAATTCACCGATCTGGTTTGTCGCCAGCGGAGCCGGTAAGCGATTCGGAGTCCACTCTCTAGACTCTGGCTTTCTAACCTGTCGCTTCGAGCGATCCAACACAGCCGCCCTCTCACGATGACGCTGCGCAGCGAGCTTGGCAGCCTGCTGCCCGGCTGCTCGCTGAACGAATAGTGCCAGAACAGTTACTGGCGTGATGACCGAGAAGGCCACCCACCAAAAACCATCCGTCGCGGCGGCAAGAGCTGTCGCGATTGCCGCCAAAAAGCCAAGGCCAAAGAGAACTGAAAAACCTCGTTGGGTATTGAGCAATCTGCGAAGTCTTTGATCGGCAGAAATTGGTGCCGAGCGCTTTGCAACCTTGGCTTCGGTTCTGACCATTTGCTCTGAGGCTTTGAGCTGAGAGCGGTTCGCATACCCGGGAACAAAAATGAGCAACCAGACCACTGCGGCGATTACGAGACTAACCCCGCCTAGTCCAATTGAGTTTCCCATAGACAACAAGATATGTCCTGGAAAGAACTTTTCCAGTCATGCACTAGGCGTGTTTCAAAGCCTGTCTAAAAGCGAACCTTTGAGTTCCTCTTGAGTGATTGCGAATACCTCGTGATCAGCCCATCTGCCATTGATATTTATGTAACGCTGCTTGGTGCCCTCATGCCGAAGTTTCAATTTTTCAACCACTCTCAAACTGGCTGCATTGTCGGGCTTGATGTCTATCTCAACGCGGTGCAAACCGAAGGGTCCGAGCAGGTAATCGATGGTTAGTGCAACAGCTGTTGGTGTGATCCCCAAACCAGCATGATCTCTTGAAATCCAGTATCCGATGGTCCCCGATGAGACCGAGCCGTGCAGGATGTTGGACACATTCAACTGGCCTACCACGTTGGCCTTGTAGAGAATGACAAAAGCCAGGGTCTGACCCTTTTTGTGCTGCTTGACAAGCGAATTCACCAGCCAGCGGACATCAAGAATCGATCTAATCCCGGGAGTTGTTGCCTCCCACGGTTCAAGCCAATCGCGGTCTTTGTGCAGCAAGTGGTCCAGGACTGGGTAATCGAGCCGCGTAAGTCTTCGAACGGCAACGTCGCCATGTTCGAATCGCTGTTTGTCCCACACGCTGGCAAGATTACCGCTATGCAATCAAGCGACAAAGCAAACCTCAGGCAACAGATTCTCAGCAATCGACCTCAAAGTTCTGAGGGTCTCTTTGCAAACCTGGTTCGAATTGCGATGGAGACCCAGGCGCAGGTGATCGCAAGCTATTCACCGCTGAAGTCAGAACCTGATGTCCGCGAGTTCAATGATTGGGCCATTGCCACCGGACGAGAGCTTCTGCTGCCGCGGGTAGCGACAGATCGTTTGGAGTTTGCAGCAGGCGAGACTGCCCATGGTGCTTTCGGTTTGCAGGAGCCGACCGGAGTTGCGGTAAACCTCGGTGAAGTTGAATTGATTCTCGTTCCTGCGTTAGCCGTTGACTCTCGCGGCTACAGGTTAGGTAAAGGCAAGGGGTACTACGACCGAATACTCGGCGAGATGGAATGCCCCAAGTTTGCGGTGATTTTTGATGGTGAGTTTTTTGAGCAACTTCCCGTGGAGGCTCATGACCAAAAAGTCTCTGGTGCAGTTTCGCCTTTAGCAATCAATTACTTCTCAGGTCTCTCTCTTCTTTAGACTTATCGGGTTCAGGAGGAAAATTGCCTACTTACTCGTATGTCTGCAAGGACTGCTCGCACGCATTCGACATTCAGCAGTCCTTCTCTGATGACCCAATCAGCACCTGCCCAAAATGCCAAGGTGAACTTAGGAAGCAGTTTGGAAACCTTGGAGTTACCTTCAAGGGTTCCGGTTTTTACCGCACCGACTCGGCTGGCAGTTCAAAGTCCTCTGACTAACCCCAGTGCGGTGGTCGCTCATCTCTGAGGCGATCGTCATTTGAGTCATCACCATCGCCCCAAGCGCGAGGATTGTCTTCGAAAGCCTTTTCTTCAAACAGTGGCTCGCGTTTTGAAACAAGGTCAACCCCGAGTGACGTGGCAATTCGGTTTGCCACATCCTGCGGAGTTGCAAAAATCTCGAACGCGTGAACCCTGAGGTACTGCCAACCCATGGCTCGAAGCAGGTTAGGCCTCAGGCGCAACTTTTCATCCCAGTTGTTTCCGGTGAGGGACCAATCTGGATCGATTGCAGCGGCTTGATTTCGGTAGGAGGCGGCCAGCGCAATTCGGCCGGCAAAATTCAGTTCAACCTTGAGACCAAGTTTTCTAAGTCGAAGCGCCAAATCCCTCAATAGTGGGTCAGGCTCACCCGGTCTGGCCTCGGACATAAATGGTGGCGCAATCAGATCCTTTAGCCAGCGTTGATTCTCAGGAAGTGACCCACCTGCAAAGTCTTCAAAGTTGTAGCAGGAAACTACAGTCAGTCGCTTTCTTGCCGAGGCAATCTGATTGACCATCCAGCGAGCCGCGAATGGAGAGTTGAAGTCTCCCAGTGAGCCTGAGATTCGACCCTCGGGGGTGCGGCCAAAACCAACGCTAAAAATCACTCGATCGGCAATCCGGTGCACAATCTCACTCATCGGCAAAACCTCGAAGGTCTCTCGTCCGTGCGCCGCGAAAAACTCCGCCAACTGGGGCTGGGTTGCAAGTTCTCGCTGCACCGCCTGCATTACGCGCTCTGCGTGCACCCTAGACGGGGTGACCACCATGAGCGATTCCGATGGCGTCCAGCGGGCATGATTTATAACCAGCTCAGCAACTTTCTCTACCTCAGAATCAAGTGACTCTGTGGCTCCCTCGATTGTGGATGCGGCGTTGGCATTTTGAGTGATTTCGATCTGCTCTAAATTTGAGGCGCTATGGAAAGAATCGGCACTCACCTCTAGCTCGAGTCGATCGTGGTAGAAGGTCTGGTTCAAGTAAGTGCCTAAAACCTGCCCCTTGATTCGGTAGTTCTTTCGAAGCGGAAAAACCTCGCAGTTGGCACTAACCAAATCAAACACTGATGAGCGGGTCGCCTCACTCGGGCCTTGGTTGGCGCGGGCAACAGTTTCAAAACTCTCGGGAGCTGAAATCACCGGGTCGCCAAAGGCAATTACTTGGTCGGCAATCTTCAGCGCTTGAGCTGCCTCTGCCACTCCCGTTGCAGCGGCATCAAGGATAAGAAGAGAGTCAAACTTATAGCCGGTTAGTGCATGGACTCTAAATGGCGAGGTGATTATTGCCTGGCTCAGAGCCTCCCAAACTGCACCCGCTCGCTTTGCAGACAGAACATCGATCGACCTTGCCCTGAGCTGGTTGCGAAGCTCATCCGCTTGCGCGGGGTGGCGCTGAATCGCCTCTCGCCAACGGTTCGCGCTGAAGCCAGAGATGTGGTGCGGTCCGGCCTCAACCAATTGCTTTGATGCGAGTTCAAAACCGGCTTCGAGCTGCGCAATCAAGCTGGCGTCATACTCCAAAATCTCGGGGTTAGCCGCGACCAAGGCCTCAAGTGCTGATTGCCACCAGCAGAGTTCAAACTCGGCAGCTGCTCGAGTTTGGTTTACCTCCAGCTTGCATAGCTCAAGGTAGAGATCATGTAGACCTTGACGTCTTAGGTTCTCGGCGATTGTGGCGCGGTCAAGGTATCCGCTGAGGATTTCAGTCTTCTCCGCAAGATCAGAGAGCTTCTGGGCAAGTTCATCGAAAGAGAGCTGAGTCAGAAGTGGCAGGTCTGGATTTGGATCCAGGTGTCGCTGCAGGAGATTCAGCACTGAAAGGATTTGATCAAATTTCTGCTGAGTATCGTTTAGCCCCAGTGGAACTGATGGTGGAGCCTGAGTGGTGTTGACCTCTAACCAAGTCACCCGCTGCTGCTCGGCCGCTGCCAAGGCAGTGTGCAGGTTTGCGATGGTTGCACCGGGTCGAACGAATTCTTTTGCTAATTTCTTGAATCTCCTGCGCTGAGCTCCAGAGAGTTCGCCTCGCTCACCCCGAGGTGCGGTGGCGAGAATCATCTCCCGCAGCGAGCGGTCGAAAATCTGGGGCTTGAATTTATCGAGGGTCTCGCGAATACCTATCAAGAGGCTCAGCTGCTTCGACCAATCTTCAACACTTCGAGCTGGAATCAAATTCTGATCCTGCAGGTATCGATTAATTTGATAGCTCAGGAGGCGGAATTCCTCACCGGCTATAGATCTGACTGCAGTCAGAGCCGCATCTACCTGCTGCTGAGATTCAAAGTTTGCGCCAAACCATGGTGAGTGCTGCGGACCGAAGTTGAAAACGCCTGCTCGATGACTCTCTTCGATCAATGCAGGTCCGCTATCACGCAGCGAGCTCAGTAGATCGGGTCTAATGCGGGCTGAATTGGTAGGGGGGTCGTCCTCCCCGGCCAATGCAGCAAGTTTGTTCAAAGCATCAGTCAGCGATATACCCAGTAGCGAATCCGCAGCTGACACCTTGTCAAAATAGTTTTGAACCTGAGCCTGATTCGAGAGCATCTTCAGCTTCAGGGCATTCAGGTCTACCGGTTGCGCTTTTTCGTGCCTGGAAATTGCAGCCACGGCATCAACCCAAACATCATTGGCACGAATCGCTAACCCAGCCAATCCCAGCTGTCCAAGGCGCTCAGAGAACTCGTCTACGGTTTGCTCTCTCGGGGCAATAATCAGTGTCCGCTTACCCTGCAGGGTTAGGTTGGCGAGAATGTTGATAGCGGTCTGGATATAGCCACAACCTGGCAAAGTCTCAACCGCAAAAGATTTCCCTTGAGCCGCCGCTGTAATCGCTCGCAGCTGATAGCTATCGGCGTCAGCGACCAAGATGGGTTCAACCGGATGGCTATCAGGCTGTTCAAACACCAGTCTGGGCTCTTCGGGAACCTGGGTCAGCAGCATGTCCGGCACAAAGTTGCCAAGCACCAGCATGTGTTCAACTGTGATTGCCTCATCCCCAAGTTGCGACTGAATGAACGAGATTGAAGCCGCGGGCAAAAGCTCAGGTCCGGTTTTGACAATCGCCAGCAAATCACGATCTTGGAAGTCGGGTCGGTAATCTCGAATCAGCTTCGCTGCCTCGGGATTTAGGGCAGGTTCTTTGCCTAGGCGGAGATCGAAATCATCGCCCTTGGGTAGTAGTTCAGCCGGCCAGAGTGCAATCGGCACCCTCCGCTCCCCAACCTGAATCACTCCGCAAGCAATAAAGCAAGCTGGGGTGCCAAAGGTGTCGGAAACACGTTTCGCCTTGGCCCGAATCCGCCTTGCCGCACTCAACGATCTAGCCTGGGCGACACCGTCTCGAACCAGATTTGAGATGGTGGTTTGTCTTGCTGAAACCAACTGGGCCATACCGCCCGGATGCGCTCTCGATAGGTCAATTTGACCGAAGCTTGAAACCTCAAAACTCAAAAGCGGATTCGTGCCACCGATCTGGCTAAGTTCTGCTTTTAGAGTCGAGTAATCCACCTCTAAATCCTAGAAGTCGGGGCGATATCTAAGCCCTCGAGCAACCGAGAGTCGAAAACTGAGTGCTTTGGCGGAGTCTGTTTTGAGCAGGTAATCTAGAGGTCTTCTTTGGCCTCGTAGCTCAGTGGATAGAGCATCGGTTTCCTAAACCGTGTGTCGTAGGTTCGATTCCTATCGGGGCCACCAACTTAGGCAGCCTGCTGGAAGGTGAGAAACTCCCGCCAGTGCGGTTCTTCTTTTTCCGCACCGCGCACGGTCCAGATCACTCCAGTTGGCATCTTCGGAGTTACTCGCAGCTCCCAACCCATCTCAGCCGGGGTCTTATCGCTCTTTAGGTTGTTGCACCTCAGGCAGCAAGCCACCAGGTTTTCCCAGCTGTCTGCACCACCGCGCGACTTGGGAAGAATGTGGTCAATCGTGTTCGCAGATTTTCCACAGTAGCCACAGCGGTGAGAGTCTCTTCTCAGCACACCGCGCCTGCTAACTGGAATCTGCCTCGAGTTTGGAATCCTCACATAGCGCTGCAGCAAAATCACCGTCGGTAGTTCAAACTCATCGTTTGCGCTTCGGACTCTGCCCTCACCCGCTCCCGCCAAAATGGTGGCTTTCTGATTCAGTACCAGCACAAGAGCTCGTTTGAACGAGACAACGGCAAGCGGCTCATAGCCGGCATTTAGAACGAGGGTGCGCAATCTTTTCTCCTTGTCGAAATCGCCCACATGGTTTGCAGGTTTTCGAGTTGCCCGGAAACAAAAAACGCGCCGCAAAAAGCGCCGCGCGACAAAGTTCCGCTTGGTATTGCGGGGTGCTGGTGCAGATGGACCCAGTTACCCAACTTGGCTTGTTGTATTGCTGGCATCTCACACCCCTTCCGCAACCAAATAGGTCAACACTTGGTGAGAGATTACGACTGGGTCAGAAAAATACTCGGAGCGAAACGCAGATGTTTTACAACGTTTAATTAGTCTTTGATGTCCACAAATCGCACAAAGAAGTAGCGCTCAGTGAAAATCTTGGATAACTTCACGCGATCTCCTGGCTGTGGTGAGTGGTAGAAGTTGCCATTGCCTGCGTAAATACCGTTGTGGCTGTAGTCATTGAGGACCACGATGTCACCGGGGACCGCATCCTCTGGCTTGATCTTTTTTGCCAATTTGGACTGCTGGTAAACACTGTGTGGCAGGGCAACACCAAACTGCGAGTAGACAAACAACACGAAGCCCGAGCAGTCAAAACCAAGCGGCGTTTTGCCACCGAAAACATACGGAACCCCGACTAGCTCAGCGGAAGCCTTCATGAGTGCAGCGCTGGTCACTGTCGTGAAGCGAGGCTTTGCGAGGTAATCCTCAGAAGTTGGGCCGGTGTAAACCCGGTTACGTCGAATTGTGACTTCGAAATCTGATGCGTCAGCTGGGGTGAATTCACCTCTGGTGAATTCAACATCGCCGGCCAAGGTGACAGCCAGTTCCTGGAGCTTAGGGGCCTGAACGCTGTGGTCTCGAGCGAGCCCAGTGAGTGCTGTTACATCCGGGTCATAACCATAGGAGGGAAGCGCGGTGGTGGCCATCAATCCCGAAGCTACCGCCATGGTCAGCACGCGACGAAGCTCAGGCAGGCGAAACTGCACCTTGGGCTTCTGGCGCGAACGAGCAAGGCGTTGGGCCTTGCGCGATAGCTGATGATCAGCTGCTGAATTCAAAAGGAAACCTCCGAAAACTTCATTGGAACTTCCGCTTAGCGAGTATAACTCAATCCTCTATTTTGCTCAGGAACAGGTGAGATGCAAGTTGGGCATCCAACACGATGCCCTCATCGGACCTTTTGTTCACCAAGAACCAGGTCTCCCCTGCCTCAAGTCGGACCCTTGCTCCGGGCAAAAGCTCCAAATCTCGCAGTTGGCTAAGGAACTGATAGTCAAGCTGCAGCGGCTCACCAATGCGACCGACTTTGTAATCTCCAGTTGGAAGTTCGGCAACCGGATAAACCTCTGCGGGCTTTGCAGCCTGATGGCCAAGTAGCTCCAGTCCAGGAACCGGCATGCCATAGGGCGAGGTTGACGGGTCAGACAAGATGGTTAGAAGTTTGCGCTCCACGTGCTCGCTCATCACGTGTTCCCAGCGGCAGGCTTCTTCGTGAACCAGGTGCCACTCAAGGCCGATCACCTCTACTAGCAAACGCTCGGCGAGTCTGTGCTTGCGCATCACCTCGATGGCTGTGAGTCTGCCCTCATCGGTGAATTCAAGGGCACGATCATCAGCTACTTTGAGTAAACCGTCTCGCTCCATCCGGGCGACGGTTTGGGAGACGGTGGGACCAGAGTGCTCCAGTCGCTCAGCGATGCGAGCGCGCATCGGAGTGATGCCCTCTTCCTCAAGCTCCAATATTGCCTTGAGGTACATCTCAGTAGTGTCAATCAGATCAGTCACAAAAACCCCTCGCTGCAGCCTTCAGACTAATACCCCAGGGGTAAACTTTGGCTATGTCAGAGCTAGTAATCGACCCACAGCTACTTCCCAAAGATGGCCGTTTCGGATGCGGCCCATCCAGAACTCGGGCTGAGCAGCTCTCAAACTTTTTTAGCTCCGGTGCTGCACTCTTGGGCACATCTCACCGCCAAGCTCCGATCAAGGATCTTGTCGGTGAGATTAAGTCTGGCCTACTGGAACTGTTCCGAGCACCCGAGGGATACGAGGTTATCCTCGGTAACGGTGGCTCGACTGCATTTTGGGATGCTGCCGCCTTCTCGCTGGCTCTGAGAAAAGCACAGGCCTTGGTGCACGGTGAGTTTGGCTCGAAGTTCGCCTCCGCCCTCACCACTCCTTGGCTCGAGGCTCCCACGGTGGTGAAGTCAGAGCCGGGTTCTCGGGCAGAGCTCTATCCCGAAGCAGGGGTTGATCTTTATGTTTACCCCCACAACGAAACCTCAACGGGTGTCATTACCCCGGTGAAGCGCATCGCGGGCGATTCAGACGCCCTAATGCTCACCGATGCCACCAGTGCTGCAGGTGGAGTTGATTTCGATCTATCACAAACCGATGTTTACTACTTTGCTCCGCAGAAAAACTTTGCCTCCGACGGTGGCCTCTGGCTTGCCCTGGTCTCCCCCAAGGCCATCGAGCGAATCGAACAGGTAGCGGCATCCGACCGCTATATCCCAGAGTTCCTCAGCCTCAAAATTGCGCTGGATAACTCCAGGCTGAATCAAACCTTGAACACCCCTGCAATCGCCACGCTGTTCTTGTTGAACGACCAGATTAGGTGGATGAACGCCCAGGGCGGTCTCACATGGGCAAGTGCCAGAACTAGGGAGTCTTCGGATCTGCTTTATGCCTGGGCCGATGCTCACAAGCTTGCGCGGCCCTTCGTTTCAAACCCTGAACACCGCTCTCAAGTTGTGGTCACAATCGACTTTGACGAGAGTGTCGATGCCGCGAAGGTGGCGAAGATCCTTCGTGAAAACGGAGTGGTGGACACCGACCCCTATCGCAAACTCGGACGAAACCAATTGCGAGTTGCCACCTTCGTGTCAACCGACCCTTCGGATGTGAAGGCGCTGATCAACTGCATCGACTTTGTTTTGGAGCGCATGTAATGAAACTCTTTGTGAAGTTTGCCGACCGCAAAGAAAACCCCGAGCCTGCTCAGGTGAATACTCGGAAGGTGGTTTTACTGATCACCCTCAGTTGGGTTATCGTCCTTGCCATCCTCGGCGCGTTTTATCCTGCGCTGGCGAACGCGGGTCTTCAGTGGTGGCTTCACACTGCCCTGGTCGGCATTGCCCTCGGACTCCTGGGCCTCACCATGATTCCCAAACGCTGAGGTCATATCCCTGATTAGCTCATCGGCCTCGGCATCGGTTGCCGCTCGGCCTGACTCGCGAAGTTGCTTTCTAAACTCGGCTAGTCGCTCAGCCCATGGCACCCAGGCAGGGGCCAGCAGGGCACCTTCTCCGGCAAGGAGCTGGACCTCGGAAATGGTTGCCTCTTTGCGCTTATCGACCTGCGTGAAGACCACGGACCAATACCAGTTCTTGTAACCACGCAGAGTGCAGTCAAACCTCAACTCGGTTGCGTTTTTTGCCACCTCGAACTCGCCAAGGTGTTCACCTACCGAACCGGGTTCGGCAAGCTCAGCCAAGACCGCTTGCGCGGCGGCCAATTTATCCTTCAAGTTCGTCTGCTACCTTGCGAAGCAGCTGAGCAACCTTGCGACCGTGGGTGGCCTCCGGGTACTTACCGCGCTTTAGGTTTCCACCGATCTGGTCCAGCAGACGGATCAGGTCCTCAGTAATGATTGCCAAATCTTCCGCCGGCTTACGGTTCACAGCAGTCAGAGTCGGGACCTCGATGATGCGAACGCTCAGTGCCTGAGCACCCTTTCGGCCATCGATGATGCCGTACTCGACTCGAGTTCCCTGGCGGATAGTGGAGGTGCCGGCAGGCAGCGCAGAGATGTGCAAGAACACCTCACTGCCGTCATCGCCTGCAATAAAGCCGAAGCCCTTGTCATCGTCGAAGAACTTAACTTTGCCGGTTGGCATAGATCACCACTTTCCTTGGAACGGCGATAAGTGTAACCGAAAGGTAAAGTTATGAGATGGCCGAAAGAAATCGTATGCGTCTAGAAACCGGTTTGGCATACACCGCGACCGTCTTGATTGCAGTCTCAATCCTTTCTATTTTCGCCACTTTGCTTTCTGCATTGTTTGAGGCCAAGACGATCCCTCCGCTAATTGTTCAGCTTCCGCTCATTGGTCTTCCGGTCGGGTTTTTCCTGATCATCGTGTTGCTGGTTCTGTCGGTAATTAGGCGCGGCAAAGAGAACCGGAACTAGTTGAGTGACCTACTAGCACTCTCTGAGCTACTCAGGGCCAAGGGCCCTGAGGGCATTGCCAAGTACCTTCAAGGCAATGAACAGGTCACTGACCTACTGGATTTAGCCAAGGCCTTGCTCACTAGGCGAGAGCTTGAAAAAAGAATTCGCTCACTAAGCGCTGCCGATCTGGAAAACCTTAGAAGCGGTTTTGCCACCGACTCGCTTCGAGGCAACCTGTTGGCTGCGGAGCAAGTTTTTGAAGACGCAAAGTCGTTGGCCTTGCAATTACAGCCAATTCCTTTTCAAGGTTCGCTGGAGTCTGGGCACGGAGCTGGGCTGAGTGCCTATCAAACGCTATTGGCAATGACAGAACTGCTATTCAGTTTTGAAAAGTGCCTGCTTACCCCGGTCAAGGCCGGGCTGCGGGCTCCGGATGCCAGAGAGATCGGCGACACCCTAAAACTTTCGGGCCCGCAGGTGCAGCTGGTCTATCAACTCGGGGTTAGCTGTGGATTTATTCACCAAGCAGTAGATCGAATTCACGCGACCCGAGCGGGATTTGGCTGGCTGGAGCAGGACAACAAAGAACGTTGGCTAGAGCTTGCCAAAAATGTTGTTGACTTTCCAAACTTGGAACTCTCCGACGAAGAGCTTTTGCCTCAGCTGCAAAAGGCTTTCCCCCTGTCAGACCCAAATCAATATCTACTTTTGAAATTCGCAGAGATTCTTGGGCTAACCGAGAATCAGAGACCAACTGCCGAATTGTTCTCGCTTGATGGCAATTGGATTGAGACTCAGCTACCAGAAACCAGCGAGCGGTTTGTGGTCCAGGGAGATTTGTCGCTAATGACCCTGGGCCCTATTTCGGCGAAGCTGCACAGATTGCTGGACGTCATCGCTCAGGCCGAAGACCTGGGGCTGGCATCTCGATTTCGAATTAGCAACCTGACTATCTCGCATGCCCTGGAATCTGGAATGACCATGTCAGAGATTCGGGCTGTCTTAGAAAGAAGCATCCAACCCATCCCGCAGCCGGTTGAGTATCTCTTGGCGGAGGCTCAGGACCGTTTCGGATCGGTAAAGATTTCCGACCTGGGTTCGGGGTCTCTGGTTCGGTGTGAGGACCAGATTCTGCTGAGGCAAATTCTCGGCGAGCAGAACTTGAGGCCACTGATGTTCGAGGCCAGGGGTGATGGGTTGGTCACTCGCCTAGATGCGGAAATTGTGTACTTGAATCTTCGAGCCTGTGGCTATGTTGCGATCAGAGTAGACGAGTCTGAAGGCGTTCTAAACCCCAGGGCAACTGCACTCGAAGTTGACCAGGTTCATCGCGACTATCTCGAGCTAGCAATTGCGATCATGAATCGTGAGGCCGAGGAGCTGTCGGGCGATGACGTAACCAGGCAACTGCAATTTGCCCTAAAAAACAAGCTCAAGGTTGCCCTCAGGGTTAGCTATCCGGACGGTAGCGAGAAAGAGCACCTAATCGAACCTCTTGGTGTAGCTGGTTCGAGGGTTCGAGGTCGGGACACCGCTAGGCAGGCTGAGATCACCCTCCCGCTATCCCGAATAACTTCTATCTGGCTCGCATAAGCTAGAGGGATGTCTCTGGGACCATTGATCGTACAATCGGACCGCACGGTCTTGCTCGAAACCGATCACCCCAATGCGGACATCGCCCGTCATGAATTGGCCATCTTCGCAGAGCTAGAGCGAGCTCCGGAGCACGTGCACACCTATCGAATCACCAAGCTCGGACTTTGGAACGCCAGGGCCGCTGGGCATGATGCGAGTTTTATCTTGGACGTGCTAAACCGCTATTCCAAGTTTCCAGTTCCGCAGGGTGTGGCGCAGGAAATCGAGTCGACCATCTCTCGTTTTGGACGACTGGTTATCTCCCGAGACGCAGCGGGGCTGCTGCTTCGATCAGACTCCAAGGCGATCCTGGCCGAGGTGGCATCGACAAGGAAAATTGCCGACCTTCTAGAGGGCGAAACTGAAGGTGGATATCGAGTCAGAGACTGGGCCAGGGGGCAACTGAAGCAGGAATTGCTCAAGCTTGGCTGGCCAGCAGAGGACAATGCTGGTTTTACACCCGGCACCCCGATGCCTATTGAACTGAACCAAGACCAGTGGCAGGTGCGCGAATACCAACTTGAGGCCGCCGAGAAGTTTGAGCTCGGTGGTAATGGTGTAGTGGTGCTGCCCTGTGGTGCAGGGAAGACCATAGTGGGTGCAACGGCGATGTCCATGATTAAGACCAACACCTTGATTTTGGTGACCAACACCGTTTCGGCTCGGCAGTGGCGTGCAGAGCTATTGAAGCGGACCTCGCTCAAGGAAGAGGACATCGCCGAGTACTCCGGCTCCAGCAAAGAGATCGCTCCGGTGACAATCGCCACATACCAGATCCTCACCACCAAGCGAAAAGGTGAGCTCGCTCACCTAGAGCTTCTGAATGCCAGGGACTGGGGCCTTATTGTCTACGACGAGGTCCACCTGCTCCCCGCACCAATTTTCAAAATGACTGCTGACCTTCAGGCAAGGCGCAGGCTCGGTCTAACCGCAACCCTGGTGCGCGAGGATGGGCGAGAGTCTGATGTCTTCTCCCTGATTGGTCCAAAGCGATTTGATGCCCCTTGGAAAGACATCGAGGCTCAGGGCTACATCGCTCCAGCCAAGTGTTTTGAGATCCGAGTGCAGTTACCTGATGAGGCCAGGATGGATTACGCAATCGCAGATCAGGACACCCGCTTTCGGATCGCGGCCACCGCTGAGGCAAAGATCGGAATCATCAAGGGACTTTTGGGCAAGCACTCTAACGAGCCGACCCTGATCATCGGTCAGTACCTCGAGCAAATTGACCAGGTTGCCACAGCACTTGGCCTACCTAAGCTCACCGGAGAAACTCCGGTTTCAGAGCGTGAGGCACTCTTCCAGGCGTTTCGCTCTGGTGAACTGAAAGCGCTAGTTGTTTCGAAAGTTGCGAACTTCTCAGTGGATCTTCCAGAGGCCTCCGTGGCCATCCAGATTTCGGGAGCATTTGGGTCAAGACAGGAAGAAGCCCAGCGCCTGGGACGACTGTTGCGCCCCAAGGAGGATGGTAGAAGTGCGAGCTTCTACACTCTGGTGGCAAAGGACACCGTTGAGCAAGACTTCGCTCAGAATCGCCAGCGATTTTTGGCGGAGCAGGGGTATAGCTACGAGATTCTTGATTCCGATTTGATTTAGTTCAGACGACTCTCAGGAATCTTCCAGTTATTGGGCAGATACTTTTGCCATGACCGCACTAAAAGTACTAGTTGTAGATGATGAGCCAAACATCAGAGACCTGCTCTCTGCCTCCCTGCGTTTTGCAGGTCACCAGGTAATCACCTCGCACAATGGCACCGATGCGGTGGCCAAGATAATCGACAACCAACCAGACATCGTGCTGCTTGATGTGATGCTGCCAGATGTCTCTGGATTTGGTGTCACCAAGAAGATTCGCTCGATGGGAATCGAAACTCCAATCCTGTTCTTGACCGCTAGAGACGACACCGAGGACAAGGTAACTGGCCTAACGGTCGGTGGCGATGACTACGTCACCAAGCCGTTCAGCCTCGACGAAATCATGGCTCGCATCTCGGCGATCATGCGCAGAACCGGCAAGGACCAGGTTGCCGAGTCTGTGATCAAGGTAGGCGAACTCGAGATGAACGAGGATGCCCACGAGGTCACTGTAAACGGCACCCCGGTTGACCTATCCCCCACTGAATACCAGCTGCTTCGCTACCTAGCTCAGAACCCGAACCGGGTGCTCACCAAGGCTCAGATTCTGGATCACGTTTGGGAGTATGACTTCAACGGCGAAATGGGAATTGTTGAAAGCTACGTTTCATACCTAAGAAAGAAGCTCGATCCAATCTCATCTGAGCCACTTATCATTACCAAGCGAGGTGTTGGTTACCTTCTCAAAGGGCCAAAGAACTAAATGAAAAAACGGATACTGAAAGCTTGGGAGCACATATCGCTCCGGGCCAAGCTCACCGCTTTGTCGGTGGGTTTGATCGGCCTTTTACTTTCTGTATCCAGCGCTGGAACGGTAGCTCTACTGAGCACCTATCTGCAGCAAAACACCGACACTCTGCTCGTCACGACCGCTAACTCTTTGCGCTCTGAGAATCCTGCTCGGTTGGAAGCCAGGGTTGCTGAGGGTGAACTGACACTCCCCTCGCTGCCATCTGATTACTACATCGCCATCTTGGACAGCGAGGGGAATCAGTACCTGGGGTTAGTTAGCTCAGCAGGTAATCAGCGCGAGGTCCCAAACTTCTCATCGCTGACGCTACCTGCGGTATTAGCGACCCAGGGAATCCCTTTTGAGGTGCAGGTTGAGCGCGAGGGACTTCGCGACGACACCTGGCGAGTGGTGGCACTACCGCTTGATCGAGCATTGGGTTCGGTGGTGGTCGCCCTCCCGACCAATACCAATCGCCAAATCATTCAGGAGTACGGCGCAATTGGTGGGCGCTTTGGGATCTTTCTTGTTGTCCTTTCGGGCCTGAGTATTTGGCTCACCATCACATCCGCACTTAGACCATTGAAAGAAGTTGAGCGGACTGCCGCCTCAGTTAGAAGCGGAAAGTTCTCCTCTCGATTGGTCGAACGAGATGGCAAGACTGAGATTGGAAGACTCAATCGCGCCTTGAACTCGATGCTTGACTCGATCGAAGGTGCGGTGAGGGGCAGGGACAAAACCCTGGATCAGATGCGTCGATTTGTATCCGACGCATCGCATGAGCTGAGAACCCCGCTGGTCACCGTTCGCGGCTACGCCGAGCTTTATCGCATGGGAGCGCTGAGCAAGAAGAAAGATGTTGCGGAGGCGATGCAGCGTATCGAGTCCGAAGCAGTTCGCATGACTGGATTGGTTGAGAGCCTGCTGACCCTGACTCGCATGGACGAACAGGGCAATCTCAAAACTCAGGTCGCTGATCTAGCAACCCAGTGCCAGCTCGCCATCAAGGACGCCGAGGTTGCACACCCCGGACTCAACTTCAGATACGCGGGGCCAAATACACTCAAGCTTGAATTCGATCCCGACCGAATCAAACAGGTCCTTACCAACTTGCTTACCAATGCCTCGAGATTTGCACCTGAGAAATCCGAGATCACTCTCGAGCTTTCAGCAGATGCAGCGGGAGCCACCATCAAGGTCATTGACCATGGCGAGGGCATTCCGGAGGCACTGCGCGTGCAGATCTTCGAGCGTTTCTACAGAGCAGATAACTCACGAAATCGAGACACCGGTGGCTCGGGGCTCGGGCTTGCAATCGCGAAGTCGATTGTCGAAGCACACCACGGCAAGATTTGGGCTTCTGAAACTGACGGTGGTGGAGCTACCTTCACCTTCACGCTGCCATCCACAGCCACTCAAAAAGCTGTCTAGTCCACAGCTTCAGCGAAAGCGGGAGTAAGTGGTCGCAATCGCAGCCAAGCTCATCGCATGACATTTTTCATAGTAGACAGCGAGCGGATTCACGCAGCTAATTCAACGATCCAGGCAACCATCCAGAGGCTTCAAACTGAGGTAACAAATCTTCATGGCCAGCTTGGAGGTCTTCAGGAGAGCTGGCAGGGAGTGGCCGCGACAAGTTTCCAAGAGTTGATTTTCAGGTGGCGAACCTCTGCTGATGCACTGGAGCAAAACCTAGGCCAAATTGGCCAAGCTCTCTCTATGGCAGCGAGTCAATATCAGGAGATCGAGCAGGCCAATCAAAGATTGTTCCTTTAAGGCACAAAGCCGGGGCACAAGCCCCGGCTTTGTCTTTGACTTTCTTAGAAGTCCATTCCTGCACCAGCGTCTGCAGCAGGCGCTGCGGCAGGCTCTGGGCGCTCAGCCACAACAGCCTCGGTGGTTAGGAACAGACCTGCGATAGAGGCAGCGTTCTGCAGCGCAGAGCGGGTCACCTTCACTGGGTCGTTGATGCCTGCCTTGAGCATGTCTACGTACTCACCGGTCGCGGCGTTGAGGCCCTGGCCATCTGGAAGGTTTGACACCTTCTCGGCTACCACACCTGGCTCGAGACCAGCGTTGATTGCGATCTGCTTGAGAGGTGCAGAGATGGCAACCCTCACGATGTTTGCACCGGTTGCCTCGTCACCCGAGAGCTTTAGGTCGTTGAAAGCAACCTTGCCAGCCTGGAGCAGTGCTACACCACCACCGGCGACGATTCCCTCCTCAACAGCAGCCTTGGCGTTGCGGACTGCGTCCTCAATGCGGTGCTTGCGCTCCTTGAGCTCAACCTCGGTAGCTGCACCAGCCTTGATGACTGCAACACCACCTGCAAGCTTTGCAAGACGCTCCTGAAGCTTCTCGCGGTCGTAGTCGGAGTCGGTGTTACCGATTTCGCGACGGATCTGCTCGACGCGACCCTTGATCTGCTCTGCGTCACCAGCACCCTCAACGATTGTGGTCTCGTCCTTGGTGATTACAACCTTGCGAGCACGACCGAGCATCGCTAGGTCGGTGTTCTCAAGCTTTAGACCAACCTCTTCGGCGATAACCTGACCACCGGTCAAGATTGCGATGTCCTGCAGCATTGCCTTGCGGCGGTCACCAAAGCCAGGAGCCTTGACTGCGACCGAGCGGAAGATGCCGCGGATCTTGTTTACAACCAAGGTTGCAAGAGCTTCACCCTCGATGTCCTCGGCAATGATCAGAAGTGGCTTGCCGGACTGCATCACCTTGTCAACAACAGGAAGGAGGTCCTTCATGTTGGAGATCTTGGAGTTTGCGATCAGGATATAGGCATCCTCGAGGACTGCTTCCTGACGCTCTGGGTCGGTAACCATGTATGCGGAGACGTATCCCTTGTCAAAGCGCATACCCTCGGTTAGCTCTAGCTGAATTCCGAAGGTGTTTGACTCCTCTACGGTTACTACACCCTCCTTGCCAACCTTGTCGATTGCCTCAGCGATGATCTCACCGATGGTTGAGTCACCAGCGGAGATAGATGCGGTCGCAGCAATCTGTTCCTTGGTCTCAACTGGAACTGCCATCTTCAAAAGCGCCTCGGTGACAGCGGCAGATGCCTTGTCAATACCGCGCTTTAGGCTGATTGGGTCGGCTCCGGCAGCCACGTTGCGTAGGCCCTCCTTGACTAGAGCCTGAGCCAAAACGGTTGCGGTGGTGGTTCCATCACCGGCAACGTCGTCGGTCTTCTTCGCTACTTCCTTGACGAGCTCTGCACCAATCTTTTCGAATGGGTCAGACAGCTCGATTTCCTTTGCAATTGAGACACCATCGTTGGTGATGGTTGGGGCGCCCCACTTCTTCTCGAGGACGACGTTGCGTCCGCGAGGACCGAGGGTCACCTTTACGGTGTCAGCAAGCACGTTTAGACCGCGCTCTAGGCCGCGACGGGCCTCTTCATTGAAGTGAATAATTTTCGCCATTTGGGTCTCTCCCGTTTGCACTAAGACTTGTTCTTAGCACTCTCGATAAACGAGTGCTAATACATTTTTAGCACTCTAACCCTCCGAGTGCAAATAAACCCGGCACGCATGTTGCGCACCGGGTCTAGATGATGTTTGGGAAAGTTATGCCAGTGGCACTACGTTCTCCGCCTGAGGGCCCTTGTCGCCACTCTTGACGTCGAACTCAACGCGCTGGTTCTCCCTTAGCTCACGGTATCCATCGGACTGGATTGCGGAGAAGTGAACGAATACGTCCGGTCCGCCATCCTGAGTGATGAATCCAAAACCCTTTTCAGAGTTGAACCACTTTACGGTTCCTTGTGCCATGTACTGCTCCTGATGCTAGTTACGCACCCGCGTAACTCACGAATGCATCGGGCTGAGATAGTCCAACTCGACTCTCCAAACTTTACGCTGTACTCAGGGAAATACAAGGCTTATTTATTTGGCATGGAATTAGTTACTAAACGGTTATAAATTCCAAAAGGAGCGCGTGAATTGAAGTACGAAGTCTACAAAACTGACGAGCAGTGGAAATCAGAACTGTCCGAGTTCGAGTACCACGTCCTTCGAATGGCGGGAACTGAGCGCGCCTACACCGGTGAATTGCTCGACGAGCACCGTCCTGGTAGCTACCACTGCCGCGGCTGTGACGCCTTTTTATTTGAGGCGGACACCAAGTTCGACTCTCACTGTGGCTGGCCAAGCTTCTACAAGCCGCAAGACAACGATGCGATCGAGTACATCGAGGATCGCTCGCACGGCATGATCCGCACTGAGGTGCGCTGTTCAAAGTGCGGTTCCCACCTTGGGCATGTTTTCGATGATGCACCTCAGACTCCAACCGGAGACAGATACTGCATCAACTCGGTGAGCATCACCTTCAAGCCAGCCAGCTAGGCTGAGGCCATGGCTAAGTTCGAAACAGGATCCTCTTCCATTTACGGCATCGGTTTTATCGGCGCAGTTATTTACTACATCTCAACCGCTACCGACTTTTGGACGGGCGTGCTTGGGTTTTTGAAGGCGCTGGTCTGGCCAGGCTTTTTGGTTTATGAGCTCCTTCAGTTCCTTCAGGCCTAGGAATTCAGCTTGGGGACACTGATCAACATCGTCGCCATTCTGGCGGGCGCAACCATTGGCGTTTTGTTGGGAAATCGACTACCAGAGCGACTCTCTCGAACGCTGACTGATGCGATGGGCCTAGTGGTCCTGGTTATCGGTGCACTAAACCTGGCGGCTTTGCAGGATAAAGACTTCGTCGCCGCCGTAACCTCGGCTGGAACGTTGCTGATCGTTTTAGGTGCATTGCTCCTGGGTGGTATCACAGGATCGCTACTTCAAATTGAGTCTCGCCTTGAGCAGTTTGGGGGCTGGCTACAGCGAAAAACCTCGGGCAGCGGAGACAGGCAAAAATTCATCGAGGGGTTTGTGAATTCCTCGCTGCTATTCACAATCGGCCCCATGGCGGTTCTCGGCGCTCTGCAGGATGGGCTTGGAAACGGCTTTGACATTCTTGCTTTGAAGTCGACCCTTGACGGCTTCACTGCGATTGCATTTGCAGCCGCGCTTGGATGGGGAGTTGCGTTTAGTGCCATCCCAGTAGGAGTTTGGCAGGGTGTTCTAACTATTGTGGCTATCGGGGCAGGCGCACTCATGCCAGCAAGCGTCGTTGCATCGATTACCGCAACCGGAGGTATTTTACTTCTCGGCACCGGTTTGCGATTGCTGCAGCTGAGAATGGTGAGCGTTGCAGACTTGTTGCCGGCCCTGGTATTTGCACCCGTCCTTACCCTTTTGGTTGATGCACTTATCTAGACCTGGCCGCTGAGCCGATCTACATCCCCCAAGATCTCATCAAACTGCGCTGCAGTAAGCAGACCTAGTTCAATAGCTGCTTGCTTGACCGTGGTTCCACTTTCTTGAGCCTTTTTTGCAATCGCGGTTGCATTTTCATAGCCGACCGTAGGGGCTAGAGCGGTTACCAAACCGATGGAGTTTTCGACGGTTGATCTGAGGTACTCCTCGTTGGCGGTGATATCTGCAATGCAGTAATCGGCGAGCACTCGACAGCCTTTGCGAAGGTAGGTGATGCTCATCATCAAAGACCGGGCGATGATGGGTTCGAAGGCATTCAGCTGAAGCTGTCCGCTCTCGGCGGCCATGGTCACAGTTAGGTCATTACCAATTACCGTGAATGCGATCTGGTTCACAACCTCCGGAATAACCGGGTTTACCTTGCCGGGCATGATCGAAGAACCGGCTTGTCTCGCGGGGAGGTTAATCTCCCCCAAGCCCGCTCTTGGGCCAGAGGACAAAAGCCTTAGATCGCTGGAGATCTTCGAGATTTTTGTCGCGAAACGTTTTAGGACAGACGAGGTTGAGACGAAGACACCGGTGTCACTGGTTGCCTCAATGAGGTTCTCGGCGAGAACGAACTCGTGCTCACAGAGCCTGGAGAGTTCACGCACCACCAACTGAGGGTAGCCATCAGGGGTGTTGATCTTGGTACCGATTGCAGTGCCACCCAAGTTGATCTCGCTCAGAAGCGGAATGATCTCCCTGAGTCTGCCCTCGTCTTCACCCAAGGTTTGTGACCAGGCGGCAAACTCTTGCCCTAGGGTCATGGGCACAGCGTCCTGGAGCTGTGTGCGACCCATCTTGATGATCTTGGAGTACTCGTTGGCCTTGCGACCGATCTCGGTTCGAAGGTGGGCGATCTCTTTCAAAAGCGCAATGATCTCGATGATTAGCGCAATCTTCACCGCGGTTGGGTAAACGTCATTTGTGGACTGCGATGCGTTCACGTGGTTGAGCGGATGAATCTTTGAATAGTCACCCTTTTCCAATCCGGCGATCTCCAAGGCGCGATTCGCGATCACCTCGTTGGCATTCATGTTCGATGAGGTGCCAGCACCCCCCTGAATGGCATCTACAACAAACTCACCGTCGAGCATGCCATCTCGAACATCAATACAGGCCTGGATTATGGGTTTGGCGAGGTCGGGATCCAGTGCACCAAGCTCACGGTTAGCTATTGCCGCTGCCTCCTTGATAAAGCCAAAGGCCCTGACAAAGGAGCGATAGTGTCCTATAGGGACACCACTAATTGGAAAATTTTCGATGGCCCTGAGGGTGTGAATACCCCAGTAAGCCGAATTTGGAACTTCACGTTCACCGAGCAGATCATGCTCAAGCCTCATTGCTTGCACAGTTAGAAAGCCTATTCGATGAATTAGCCGAAAATACTCAGGCTCTGACCCTAGACTGCAGAAATGACGGCAGTTACCACCAATCAATCGACCACTTTGTTCCACCAGGTTTTGGTGCGAGTTCGAGACGCCGGTTTGCTTCTGAAAAAGCCCAGCTTCTACATCACACGTCTAGCGATCATCTCCGTATTGGCAGTTGGGCTATGGGTGCTGACGGGATTGTCGGCCAGTGCATACAACGATTCAAGACTTTGGATTCTCGCGGGGTTCGCGCTTGCCGGTGGACTCGGGATCTTGAGTGCACAGTATGGCTTTATCGCACACGAGGCTGCTCACCGTCAGATCTTTCACAACAACAAGGCAAACGACTGGCTCGGCCTGATTCTGGCGAATCTGTTCGCCGGGCTGAGCTATGGTTTCTGGCTTCGCAAGCACAACAAACACCACCAAAGACCAAACCAAATTGGTGAAGACCCAGATATTGCAATTCGTGTGCTCAGCTTCACCACTGAGTCCAAAGAGGCAAAAAGGGGTATCGAGCGCTGGTTCTCTGATCGGCAGGGTTACCTGTTTCCATTTCTCCTTCTATTCACCGGTTTTGACCTACTGCTCGACTCTTTTGCTGGCCTTGCTCGCAAGGAACGCAAGCTCTCGGTAAGGATTCTCGAGTTCTCGTTGATGATGATTCGCCAGAATGCACCGCTAGTGATCCTCAGTCTGATGTTTGGCTGGCTCTGGGGAATTGCCCTTTGGTTTTTCATGATGATGACCTTCGGCTTTTTCATGGGGGCGGCCTTTGCGCCGAACCACAAGGGCATGCCGCTGGTAGCAAAAGACTCCAAGCTTGACTTCTTCTCTCGCCAGGTGCTCACCTCAAGAAACATCCGAGGCAGCTGGCTGAAAGACAACTTAATGGGTGGCCTGAACTACCAGGTTGAGCACCATCTGTTCCCATCAATGGCGAGGCCATATCTCAAGAAGGCCCACGCGATCGTTAGCGAGTTCTGCCGCGAAAACGACATCACGATGGTTGAAATGGGACTGGCAAAGAGCTACGTGGTGATCATGAAGCACTTGAACAAAGTGGGATTGAGCAACAACTCAGACCCGTTCGTTTGCCCGATGGTTGCTGAACTTAGACCCAGAAACTAGACGAGTGCGGCGAGGATTGCACCCATAGCCGCCAACGAGACGATGTCTTGACCAACCTCTAGAACCCAAACCTTGAGGCTAAAGCCGCCGAAAAGCTTGTGACCCAAGACGGTTGCGGCTGCAAAACCAACGCCCATTAGGGCACCGGTCGCCAGACCACCAAACCAGTCCAAGTCGCCATTAGCTGACTGCGCTAGGTCTATGACCACCTGCAACACCGCTGCCTGCACAAACGCGCCAACAAAGGTCAATCCGAAGACCACGCCCATGTTTGCGGTTCCCGGCTGCTCCTCAGGAGAGCGACCCATGAACTTCCACCAGATTGGGAAGAAGGTCTTAGGGCCGAACCAGACCGCTCCGATAACAATGCCGGCCAAGGCGGCTAGGCCCCAAGCAAGAAAATTGAACTCCATGGCTATCTCCAGTTCTTCGCCATCAGAGCCGACCACGGGACTCGAACCCGTAACCCCCGCATTACAAGTGCGGTGCGCTACCAATTGCGCCAGGTCGGCTTGTTGCCCAGAAAGTTTATCGGGCTTTGCCCACTCGGACCACACGCCTTATTTCTAGGGCTTTGTGGGTCTGCGAGCGCCGATTGCAAATCCTCGGTGTTTAGTTGTGTGGGGACAGATTAACAGGTGGTTCTGACTTGTTGTGCTACCAGGTGCTACCAGGAAGTACCCGTCTGTCGAATGGCCCTTGGTCTAATAGACTGAATGCAAGTTAATTATCAACGGCACAGGGGAGCTCTTGAAAAAACTTACGCTTTTGCTAATTGCAGTTCTGGCTATTTCAACCCCTTTTTCTGCGGGCGCGCAGGCCAACAACATTGCGTCAACGACAGTCAGAATTTTGGCCCATGATGGCACAGCCGTAACTGGCGCTCGTGTGTCACTAAGTGTGTTGCCGCAGGCTCCGCAGTTGTCGTCAGATACTGGTGCAACTCAGTGGAACGTGGCGAGTGGAGCGACTTATTCCTTCAATGTTCAGTACAGACCCTCGGAGTCAAAGTTTCTCAGCACAAATAGTTTTGAAGTCCGCCTATTTGTTTCTAGTCAAACCTCAGAGCAGATTTTGAAGCTTCCAAAATTACTAACGGTCAAGTTTCCCCTAAAAGACGCAACTAATTACGGCTCAAACCTTCTTCAAATTCAGTGGAAACGGTCCTTTCAGCCGTCCGTTGAGATTAATGGGGTTCCGCAGCAGCCCGACTTCGGCTTTAGGCTGCCCAGCACTTTGGAAATCACCGATACCGCTAATGGAAAAGTAGCCACCCTTCAGTATTTCCAACCAGCAAAATTGCGCAAAGCAGCGGAATCTGACGTAGACAATGACCTGATTCCAGACAACGAATTCGCGGTAGCTTCAACCTTTGGCAGCATCAATTACGTCATTCCGTCTGGAAGCGTGGAGTCGAATCCCCCAAGCCTTTCACTTAATCAGTCCCATTGGGTTAGAGCGGTTCCAGACAATGAGGGAGTGACACTCTCCCTGATGCTTGGTGATAAAGATGTAACCGCCAATTTCCCAGAGGGGGTTTTCCGTGCACATGAAGTCGGCCCTGACCTAGGTTCCGTGTGGGCTGGCTCAACGAACGGATTGAGCGTTAGTGGTTCAAGGGCTACTTATCAATGGGGGTCAAACGGCTCATTACAAGATTTTGTATTTTCCTTTCAGATAAACCAAATCAGTCTCGGATTTTCGTCTGTAATGAGCTTGCAAATCAAGTCAGCGATTTGCTGGGATAACTCCAAGGGTTACATAAAGCAGTTTAGGACTCTCGGTACTTGCCCAAATGGTTGGGTTTCAACAGCAACTGTTAGAAAGCTTTCGGAGAAGAAGTATCTCTCGTGCTCTGCCCTAAACAAGATTCTGGTTGGCGGAGTAGGGCGCTCTGGTGCTACAAACTTTGGCAAACGAGCTTTCAAGGGGTGGCTACCTCATGATGCAGGCTACATAAAGAACAAGCATCTGGATACCGACAAGGATGGAATCGCCTGTGAAAAATAGGCATCGAAATTCGAATAGGTTGAAAAAGTCTCCACTTCGAGCAATCACGTCGTTTCTAACTGGAGCTTCCATGCTCTTCCTGGCGACACCATCAATTGGAGCGGGCCAGCACCAATGGGGAGCCGCCTACATCGACTGGACAGGGGTTGAGCTCAGCAGGACTTCTTCAATTTCCCAAGAGATAACAATTCTGGGAGCAGCTGACAAGTCCTACTGGAGCGTCAATTGGGGCTGGGATGGCCGCACGGATGGAGCCTACGCGGGAATTCAAACAGGTGGACAGCGCGCTGATGCTAGTGATGGCGGTCTTGGTATCTTCTCAATCTGGGACTCCAAAGAAGCTGTTCCAGGTCCAAAGAGCTGGTGCCTTCCCTTTGGAGGTGAAGGTGTGGGGATGTCCTGCAGAACCAACCTGAATATTGAAGTTGGCGGCGCATATAAAGTCAGCGTTTTCCCCGACTCGTCTCGCGGTGAGGAATGGTGGGGTGCAGAAGTTGTAACTCCAAACAAGGAGTCAATCATTCTTGGCTACATCAAGGCACCAGCAAAAAATCTCAGAACGACCCGTCTAGGGAACTTCATTGAATACTTCGGGACTCAGCTTCCCTGTGACTCCGTTGGATTAGCTTCAGCTCGTTTTGGACTACCGAACTCTGCAAATGGGGCAAATGGGCTCACGGCAAAGTTCTCCAGACCTCAACAAGGTTGCGTGAATTCATGGATGGAGCTTGGTCAAAACTGGGCAACCCTTGGTCCAACTCTGCGATTTGGGGGAAGCGTGAAAGCCCCTGCGGATGCCCCGCTACTCGCTACATTTCCAACGGCAACAACGACTCCACCTGCTCCTAAACCTGTGAAGTACAAAAACTGCACCGAGTTGAACAAGGTTTATCCTGGGGGCGTGGCTAGGTCCTCTACCTCAAAAAACAAAGGCGGAAAGATTCGCCTAGTGCAGGTAGTCAGCGCCAAGGTTTATGACCTTAATAAGTCTCTTGACAGGGACAAGGATGGGCTTGCTTGCGAAAAATAGGTTCTCGCATCTCGGAAAACCATACCCAAAGCTCTGGCGTCCTCCTGAAGGCATTTGAAGAGATTTACAAGCAAT
>JACCDW010606195.1_pt1 | contig 38843 bp, 32 predicted proteins | sample 7449781 | NCBI WGS metagenome assembly JACCDW01 (sample SAMN15323449, study PRJNA562643) | freshwater metagenome | isolation source: river surface water | place: USA:Blue River Watershed | collected 2017-08-18 | reverse complement strand
GCGGGTTTGTAGAAAACGTATTGCGCATTTGACACACAATGAGCATGTGTCGCTCCGGGATCAGGAAGATGTTGAATGGGATGTCGCATTGTGCGAGCTGTTTCATGTGTTGCCGTTGGGAAAGGTTCGCGCGGAGCCGGGAATAGAGGCATATGGTTGGGTGTGTAGCCACGCGAATGTTCTCTGCTGCTCGATCGACGACTGGCCGCGCTATGCGCCATTGTTTCCCAAGGCGACACACCTGACGCTGGAACATTCACCTCCCGGGGAATACATGAAACGAGCGACTTGTCCACAGGTGCGAACGTTGACCGTCAATTCACGGAGTGGCTCGATTGACCTTCGTTATTTCCCAAACTTGAGGCTTGCCTATGTATTGATGACGAATTGGGTGGATTATGATATAAGTTTATATACTGTTAGAACGATAGTGTCGAACCTACCAATCATACACGATTCTATACGTAACAAATTGTATTACGAAATTAAGCGAAATTAAGTATTACATAGTGTTGTCCTCAAGGCCCATCAAGTCATACGCTTGCACTTGACCGGCGAGGTTGCAAAATTCCATGATGTTGGTTTCGTGTCGCGCGGTATCTTCTTCCATCATTTGCTTGGTAACGATGAGCGTACTGACCACGTCGTGCACGGGTCTCGACACCAACATGGCAATGTATTGCATCAATTGATACAAGGCAACACCACGGGGTTTAATGTCGCGCAACAACTGCGGATTTGTCTCGGCGATTTCTTGAATGCTCTGGCGATTGTCCAAGAACGGCACCGGGATCCCATTCACCAATTTCATCATGCAGATCACCAACCGATCCCATCCAAAACTTGGGAGTTCAATCGATTCTCGCCACTTCTCGATCGGCGTGGGTGGCGCGGCCACTGCGGGAACCGAACAGGAAATGTTGTACACGATCATCCCACCGACGCCAAACACGAGACCTGCCAAGACCGTGGTCGGCTTGACCGCGCGGGTAATGTGACGCGGGTCGCTGATATCCAGATCCTTCACCGCGTTGTAATAGGCGTTCCACATATTGTCCAGTTTCGGATACCCTAGTGTTGACAAGACTCTGGCTTGCAACATGGACGGATCCTGCAGCTTCGACGGATCGGAATGCACTGCGGCCGCAAATTCCGAACACAACGCGTCGATCATTTTCGACGTGTTCATGTTGAACACATGGTCGGTAACGTTCACATGGTCGCGCTCGTGTTCCGGCAACAATTTCTTGACCCGTCTCACTTCGGCGTCTTTCATCTGCTTGTACGTCACCCCCGGCGCGTTCTGCAAGGACGGACATTCGAGAATGGTGTCGTCGATCAGCACGGCAAATACATACGCGCCCAAATAATTGAACAGGTCGTCCGCCGTCTTGAACTTCAAGTCGCGGATTTTGAAATGCGCAATGCATTGGGCGTTGTATTGCGGTTCCTCGGCCATGTCGAAATGCGTCTTGGGCGCCTTGATCACTTTCACGGGCATGTTGGGCACAGCACTCACGGAATCGCGTTCGAATTCCATACACTTCTTGTCATTGGTCGTCACTGCCAAAATCGTGATGTTGCTGATCGGGCGATGGAGGAAATTGTCGCCTTCATACCATTTGCGAATCAAGTGGGCAAACGGATGATGCATCGAAAACTCGCCGCTGGGCGTGAACCAGCTGTCCACACACATCAACGTGTAGCATTGCCACGCTCCCGTGTACTGCGCGGCCGTACCGAGATTCGATCGATTCAACAGCGGATTCAATACCCGCTGCTCAAAGTCGCGACTCTCCGCATCGGTTTGGCGGTAGGTACCCAATCGGTCGACCGAAAAGGATTTGGTCACGGCATTCTTGCTCGCGGATTCGCTTAGACCATTCTTTGCCGAAACACCGGCCAATACACTGGCCACGTGACACACAAATTGTCGGTGGTTGCTAATATGCAGGAGTTTGGCGAGCCCGACCAACTCATGACCCTGTTCGGTGCGCACATAACTGGCGGGAATGCCGGGATTCATGGTAGACGTGAGAAAATCGGCTTCACTGCGCGGTTCCAAGAGCGAGAAATCAAACATCTGTTCCATCGTGAAGATGCTGCGAAACGCCGTGTATCGCAACGCAAACTCGGATCGCGCCAAGGTATTGGCCCAATCGCAGAAACACGTCTCCGTGTTGCTGATAGGCACCCGGGTCGATACCATGGTCGGTTTTCGATTCAAGGCCGCGACGATCCGGAAGGGACGGGACACGTTGCGCTGACGGTCTAGCTCGACAATGCACCGGGCCGCCAAGTTCAAGATCCCATAGGCTTCCTGCTCGTGCAGAATCATGAACAGGAAGGCGTCGACCTGCACCATCGTGGGCGGGATTTTCCCTTTGAACCATCGATCGATGCGGTTGGTATACTCGAGATCGTTGACGTTCGCGAAGTATTCGACGGGGTAGTTGGGCACATAGACGACGCTCGCGAGTTCACAGGCGGCGCTAGGAAGAATTCCGTTCAAGACAAATTGTTCAGTCATTTTGGGTTTGATTGTGTTTTGCTGTGCGTGCGAACCTTGATGGTGCCATCCCACAAATCTTGAATCGTCAGGCGGGGGTGTGGCGAGTGAGTGGGTGGGTGGGCGGCACAACACAATCAAATGTATTACATTTTTGTCTACTTCGATTTCAGCAGCACCTACAACTTGCGCGCGAACATTGCCATCGCGGCGGCATCCAAGACGTCGCCGCGGGAGGTATTGCCCGCTACCGAGACCAATGGATTGGTGCCGATTTGTTTCACCACCGAACGTCCCGAGACCGAGCTGGCCTGGACCGTGACCGCGCTACTCGGATCACAAGAGTGTCCGCACCAATGCAAGAAGTACACGTATGACATTAACGTGCTGGATTTGTTCAACACCAGCCAGGCGCCGCCGGCCTATCTGGATCAGGTGACCGTTCGGGTATTAGCCAATATCACGGGCAAACAATTCAGTACTCGGCGCGCCGTAATGCCCGGGGTCGTCGCCGATCATGGGTCACAGCATGCCGCCGCTGCCGCACCCACCCATCTTCACGTCGAACCTGCGTTCATTGCCGCCAACGATGTGGATGTGGTGGTCGCGAGTCTGACACGACGCGTGCGATTGCGCGGGTGGATTTACATTGACATGACATCGTCCAACACGAAACACAGATTGCATATGCCGCAAACCATCAACGAAGACGGAGAGCAAGTGACAACTGTCTATATGGATGCCTTGCGGCAATTGATGAACATTTTCAATTACGCACAAAGCGATCCTACCCCGAGCATTGGCTTTTTCGGACACATGGTGGCGAACAGCAGCAAATCGTTTGTGGAAACGCCCGAGTGTGTGCACGAAGCCGCGATGGAGCAGTATTGTGGCTACGCGTGGTTCCGCCAGAAATACATGGAATTCTTGGCGACCTTTTCCGAAGTTCGATTTCCAGTCAAGCGGTTTGATCAACAGGTACGAAACATGCACGGCGGCACCTTTCTGTCCCGCATGATCGATCACATGATCCAGCAATCGGCCGCAAAGAACCCGACGCAAGACGCGCGCGAACATCATGTCGCGTTCGTTCTCACCGACGGCGGAGATACCATGACGGCGTCGTTGGCGAAATCCCTTGCCGCAGTGCCGGCGGACACGGAGGATCGAATCTACTCGGTCGTGTTTTGCATTGTCAAGGATGTCAAAGACGACACACATGTGCTCAACACCGAAAAGGTGGTGGCGAAATATTCGACCAACACGATTTGGATTTCGTTCGACCAGCACAACGCGGTCGACCGCGCCGTGGCCTTTTTGTCGAAACGTTCCATCACGCCTGCTGCGCCGCTCGTGGATGCACCGCCGCCTCCGCTTCCGACCGCGAGAGCCACAACCCTCCCGATTGCCGTGCCGATTGCCGTGCCGGTTGCCGTGCCGGTTGCCGTGCCGATTGCGACCGTAGTCCCGCCCCAACCTAGACGTAGAAAATTGTTGTTTTAACACTGTAACTACATAAATGAATTCGTTGTTGACGGAATTTCGCGGACGCGTGACCGATGCCATGATCCGGCCGTTGGTGGCGGCTTGGTATTTCGGCACAAAGCATCACTTGTTCTTACCGTGGAAATATGACTTTTGGCATTTTCACGGCTGGACCAATGCCGACCGACCCTTGTTGGCAGCATTCGCTACACAACATCCCATCTCACAGTGGGATGTGTCGGAAGTGACCAACATGGATAATTTATTTATCCAATTGTGCGAATTCAATGAAAATTTGTCGGCGTGGGATGTCTCCAACGTAACTAGCATGGAGGGAATGTTCACGGGGTGCGCGGAATTCAATCAACCGTTGGACAGTTGGAATGTATCGAAGGTGACCAACATGAAATGCATGTTTCGGTGTGCACGGAAATTCAACCAGTCGCTTGCTTCCTGGGATGTTTCACAGGTTACCGACATGAATTCAATGTTTTGTCATGCCAATTCGTTCAACCAGCCGCTTGCGTCGTGGAACGTTTCGCGGGTTACCAACATGTATTACATGTTTCATAACGCCTTCCATTTCAACCAACCGGTGGATTCTTGGGACGTGTCGAGCGTGGTCGGGTTCACGCACATGTTCGCATACACGGAGTTTAACCAACCTCTAGATTCATGGGATGTGTCGTCGGCAAGATGTATGTCGTCCATGTTTGCGTGTGTACGGACATTCAACCAGCCCCTTGCGTCCTGGGACGTATCGCGGGTAGATACAATGGATTGCATGTTTGCAGGGGCATGGTTGTTCAACCAGCCGTTGGATACATGGGACGTGTCGCGCGTGCGTTCGATGAATGGAATGTTTGCGGATACCAATGAATTCAATCAACCTTTGGGGGCGTGGAAGGTATCTTCCCTTCGTTCGGCGGAATGTATGTTTCAAAACGCCGCGCGGTTCAATCAGCCATTAGCCGCCTGGGCGCGACATTTTCCGCGCAAAATGATTGGCATGCAATATATGTTTAACAACGCCGAGGCGTTTCGACAAGAGCTGAGTTCCTGGAAACTCCCGAACCGCATCCCGTTCCAGACCCATATGTTTACCCGTCTTCGCCAACAAGGGTCGCTGATCCATGTACGTGTGGCCGGCGTAACGGTGATTGTGCATCGAAAGATTACGTCGCGCGACATGCTGCGCACCCATGACATGGCACTGATCATGAACCAGCCAATTCCCGCGTGGAAACAATTGCCCGACGAACTCGTACGCGAGATTTACAACTGGTTGGGGATTGTCATAACCTAAATGCTGTTGGCGGTTCTTCCCACGGATGTGGTCTTGCATATCTATTATATATGGTGCACCGCGCCAGAGCGACTCTATTTGCAAGTCGCGATCACCATTCCCTCTCCCCTGAATGAGGCGGTCTGTATCTGTCACTGGTTTGGAACCCCAATGCACTGGGTCACGCAAATGCTGGTACGCGCCTTTCGCAAACCCCGCGCCTATGTCGATCTGGTGAACACCTTGCGCACAACCTACCTTCCGAACGCGCCATCATCCCAGTCACTCCCGGTGTGTCGGTATCACGACGACGTGAAAGGCATCAATGCCTGGATTTGGTTTGAAATCGCGCGAATCATGCCCGACTGCATCAATGAGTCGGTGGTAACGGACGAAGAGAAGTATCCATGGCTGATTGAACACGCCACCCATTGTGAATTTCAGCACGTCGACTATGACTATTTGCCTCCCCCCGCGATTACTCACCTCGATCTAAATGAATGTTATCGTGTGAGAGTCTGGCCCTCCGTCACCCACTTGTGTCTTCGGGAAGCCATTCCCCTTTCATCCCAAAGAGACCGTTCCAGTATCCTATGGCCGTGCGTGGAAGTGTTGACCATCCACTTGACCCAGTATGACGACTCGCTGAATCTGCGAAACTTTCCATCATTGCGCGAATTGCATATTGTGTTGCAATCCCAAGTGTTGCAGGTCACGGCATGGGAGTCCGCCGTGCATCTGCAGCGGGTTTCCATTTCCGGCGACCGTGTTGCCCCGCCGCCCTGTGCGATGCCGAATCTGACCCACCTGTCGGTCTGTGACGTGGAATGGGTGCACTATGTCATGTCCAAACAAACCCCGTCGTTGCGGGAATTCAAAGTCTTTCAAAAGGATATGAAACTTCCTTCTTAAAAATTACATTTACGTTTTTTCAACAATGACAATTTTTGGCGAATGGCCGTGACACTGGCTTTGTCCTTCGACCGCATGTATTCGCGTAACTCCTGCCGCAGCTCGACTTCGCACGGTTTGTTCCCGATGTCCAGTTCGGGAGTATATTGGACGACTAGATATTGATACCATTTCTGGTTGGTGCAGGTGAAGTGAATGACGGAGCCGGGAACCAGCAACGTCGGTTGTTGTATAAGTCGCGCCCCATCGCAATACACGACATCGCTGTCATAGTTGCTATGCATCCAGCACCGCTCGTCGTCATCGAACTTGATACGTGCATGGTTATAGTTCAACAATTTGTCTTCGACCGACAACACATCGTGGAAGATATATTCGTTTCGACCGAAACACAACCCGTCGACGTGAATCGTCTGTTCGACCAATTCGGACGCGTTCTTTCCGTACGGAATCAAACGATAAGGCATGATTAACTATGACTTTGGGTCGGCGGAGTCGGCCGCCGGAAGTGCAGGAGGGGTTTTCCTCCCACTCGCAACAACAACCCATAATTGAAATGCACCTCGGGATTCCTTTGCCATTGATCGCCGCGACGCTGCGACGCTACGATATCCAGGTCGACGAGCAATTGACGTTTGGTGCCCTGGACACGATCCTTCGACGCCTAACTGCGTCTGCCCGGTGTTCGTTCTGCGACTTGTTGGCGCGAGATGATCCCGATCGCGGCATCCACGTCGCCAATCTCTATCTCTCGGTCTTGCCAGCCATGCAGGTGCTCACCGTGCTCGACCGATTGAAAGACGAACCCCCCGAGACGGTGGTATGGGTGGATGTATGGTCGCGCAACATGCATGTGAGCGGCGACGAGGTGACCTTTGTCACCTGGAGCGAACAAACCCGTGCGATCATTGAAGCGATCGGTCGAACGATCGTGATGCTTTCGCCGTGGAATCAACCCCTGGCCTGGCAACTCGCCTGGCCGGTCCTGGACATGTTTTTCACGATGCAATCCCGACGCGCGAAATTGCAGTTTGTCATGTACGAATCGGAGGACTGTTTACAAGCCTTGCAGCACGACCCCATCGGCACCATGAATCGATTGTTTGCCAGGTTGGATCTTCGACAATGTTCCGCGGCTAACCAACACGACGCCCAAGCCACGGTCGCCCTGATTGACAAACACGTGGAGATTTTGCAGCACGTGATTGTCCTTGCTGCCCGCAACTGTATCCTTACCCTGTTGTTGCGCGAACAACAATACTTGTCGACCCCACGATTGCAGTATGCGATTGGATTGGTCTATTTATACAGCGGGCAGGTCGACGCGGCCGAAGTTGCATTGAATGCCAGTAAGGCGGCGTTTCAAGTCTTATATCCCGATCCACACGAAGCGACGTTGAGTGTGATGTTATGTCTGTCCGTGATCTACCGTCAATCGTCGGACCCGATCAAGAAACAACTTGCCTTGACGTATAACCAAGAATGCGTCACGCAGCGAAAAGCACTCCTCGGCCCGACCCATCACGCCACGGTCTCTGCGACGATACAGTTGTCCATCTTACTCATCGACTACGACGGGAGTCGACTGGCCGAAGACTTGTTGTCTGCGTTGCGCACAGATTGCGGGCCCGACCATCCCCTCGACCCCGAGATCATGTTGCATTTGGGCATCGCCTATTTGCGGAAGGGAAAAACCGACGAATCTGTGGCGTTGTTGCTGAAAGCCTATCAAGCGTTAAGTACGCGCCATGGACGGAACCATCCGGATGTATTGACGGCCATGTATCACTTGGCGGAAGTCTATCACGTGAGTCACAAGTATGAACCGGCCGAACGCATGATCCACGAATGCTACAATCGTCGATTGTCATTGTTCGGCAAAGACCACGCGTTGGTGATGTCGACACTTGCGCGCATTGCATACCACTATGACGTGCAGGACAAGTTCAATGACGCCATCAAATACTATACGGAGTGTTGGCAGTACTACAAGACGAAATACGGCGAGGAGAACGAAACCGTCTTGAAGTTCCTGTTCAATTTGGCGCTGGTCTATGAACGAAGCAACGCGCCGAAATTGGCCGAACCCCTCTATCGACAATGCTACGAAGTCCGAAGTCGCGTGCTGGGGACAGAGCATGCAGACACGGGGCGGGCCTTGATGGGACTGGCCGATGTGTTGGTGACGCTTGACAGAGTCGACGAGGCGATTCCGATGATGGAGACCTGTGTCGACCTATTCCGGCGCACCTTGGGCGATGAACATAAAGATACCAAGGAAGCCGAAGAATCGTTGGCCAACTTGTACGAAAACGAAGATGAAATGGAAGAAGTCGAAATGCCCGCGGAAACACCGGTCGCGAATGAATTAGTCGTGCCGTTTTCATATTTGTGCATGTAATACTTAACTTAACAGATATTCCGTCAACACGGCAACAATCACAATGCCGGACCCGCCGTTACCGGCGTTTCCTTGACTTTGCGCAGATCCTCCGCCTGCACCACTATGAGATGCAGCGCGGCCAAACGATCCGATCGTGTCGTTGGCTTTGCCCGTGCTATTCCATTTGCCTCCGCTCGCGTCAACCGCATTTGCCACACCCGTCAACACCGCGTTTTTGTACGTGGCATTCACGGCGCCGCATGCCGCTTGACTCAGAGCCGAATGTCCACCACCGGCGAACGGAGCCGCCGAAGCACATGTCGTGTTGTTGGCCCCGCCAGTCCCGCCGCCACCAAAAGGCACGTTGTAGAATTTGGCAAAGGCCGGCAATGGACACAAGTTGCCCGATCCTCCCGCCAAGGCACTGAGTTGTCCATTGGATCCTTGGGATTTCCCGCCGAGACCGCCTGCTACAAAGGCACTCGACACAAACCCTGAACCCGATCCTCCGGTCCCGCTGGGATTGCTGGCCTGGGTAATGGATCCGCCCGCACTGGTATTCCACGTCCCCGAATGACCGCCATAGGCCGTCAGGAATACGTCCGAGCTAGCGTTGCTCCAGCTACTATTGCCTCCGATCGTGGCTCCCGTGGTCGCAAGTCCGTTTGACGTCGACACTGCCCCGGCACCGCCAGCGCCAACAGTCACCACATAGGTTTGCAAACTCGCGTTCATGACCCCGTAGGCCATGCTGCCGCCCATCCCGCCATTGCAATTGCCGCTCAAGGTACTGTTTCCAATACCACCCCCGCCTCCGCCGCCGACAACGCACACTTGCAGGGGAACGACATTGATAAGGGTCGACACCGTCAAGGTCTGGTTCGTGGCGAACGCGACATACGTGTAGAATCCGTTTGTCGTGGTCACGTAATCGACGTTAGGTGTCCCGGAAACACTGAAGCGGAGTTTGCCGGTCACCGACATGGCAAACCCAGCCGAGGAATATACGACCAGCCGCGTGTTAGCATGAGTGAGGGATAACCGCAGACCGCCCGCGGGAAACACCGATGCCCATGAAGTGGCAGAATAGGTTTTCCCGTAGTCGGCGGAAAAGTAGACAGACATGCCGCCATTCGTGGTGTAGACAAACTTCCCGTTGGGGCTGCAGGCCAGGCTACTGAACGACGTCGCGGATCCGTCCAAGACACTGATGCTGGTCGGTGACCAAAGGGTGCCATTATATGACGACGACCACGCTTGATCCGTACCCACATTGAAGTTGATGGTGTGGACATATTTCCCGTCGTCCGAGACGGCGACTCCCGAGCAATTGGTGGATCCTCCGTTTGGGCGTATGTTTGATTGCTGGGAAGTCAACAGATTGTAGGAATAGAGGTTTCCATCTCGCCCAGACGTCCAGAAGAGTTTGTTGAGCGTCTCTTTGTACACAATGTTGGCAATGTTCTTGTTTGAGCCGATCGACAGGACCGACGCGTAGGTCACGCCGTAATTCGTGGATCGGTAGATGATTCCTGTTCCATAGTCGGTCGCGTAGACGATCTGCCCCGACTTGGATACGGCGATGCTGGAGATGTTGGTGCCGACCGACACAGACGTCCAGGATTGCCCGTAGTTGTTGCTGTAGTAGATGCGTCCGGCGTTGGCACAACTGCAATACATGTACTGCGCCGAGGAAGACATGACGATCCGGCTAAACGTGTCAAACGCGGTGTACGTATTGTTGAAAGTGAGGCCGCCATCCGACGATACCCAGATCCCGCCCTGGGTCTCGCCCCCTGGGAGCGACTGGCTCAAGTAAATGCACAGCGCGCAATACTGCAAGGTTTCCGAAAGGTTGATGTGCGATACCGCATAGGTACTGTTGCGCGCGATGTTGGCTTGCCCCAAGAGGGCATTGACCTCCGTTTGTGTCAGGACCGGCCGGACACCTCCGTATTTCCCAAAACTCTGCAACGTGCCGATCGAGGAAAACATTTTAATGTTCTGCTCGACGCGCGCTCCCCCTCACACATCGTTTGTTCCATGGCGTTACGTCGTTGTTTGCACCACCCCGAATTTCATGCACGTCTCTGCCAGCGCGTGTCCCACCCGGAATTGCTGGATCCCGCAGATACCTGTACCGACGCCGAACGATATCAGCGTTTGCGCAACGCCGAACCTCCGCGCGATTCCGTCCCGAATGCCAAACGTGCGCGCGCCTTGATTCAACCCATGCTGGCCGCGCTGCCCAGGGGTCCGCGACGTGTCCTGGACATTGGCTGTGATGACGGATCGGTGCTGCATGCATTGGCCGAGCATTGGAACGTGAACTATGCCTGCGGCGTGGATACCCGTCAAACCGTCATTCATCGCGCCGCGGAAGCCTTTCCTTCCCTGACCTTTACCTGCGCGGACGCGACCGCCGAGGAGTCTGCGGGGTTGTTTACAGACGTGGACACCGTCGTGTTGTCCATGGTGCTGCATCACATGACCGAAGAGCAACGACGTCGATTGCGCGATCGATTACGCGCCGCGCCACAGTTGCAATGGTTGTTGATTCGCGAGCACGACTGCGATTCTCCACAATGGCACGATTTTTTGGAGGTCGTGCACGGGCTGTACGCCGTCCACGAAGATCCGATGTTTGTGGATAGTTATAATGCCGACTTCCAATCGAAAGCCGAGTGGATTGAATGGGGTCGGGGCATTGCCGACATGGTGCGTGCCACCAACAGTGAAAGCAAAAAACATGGGTCGGGAGGTCGCTACGGCAACCCTACCCGTTCGTTCTGTGTGGTGTTTGTTAAATGTTACGCTACATGTCCGGCCACGGTGCCGTCATAGTTGCCCGTCATGGTCGGTTTGGCCAACAGAGTGCACAAGGCTTCGACGTCTTGGACATATTCCATGTCTGCAGTTCGAAGACTGGAATACGGGGTATGAATCCCGAATCCGCCTTTGTAATCGCCCAATTCCAACAATGCGTGCGTGCGGCGATGACGCAAGACAATCGACCAATTGGTTTTGTAGAAATCCGCGCGTTTTGGATTCAGTCCGCATTTGAACAAGCTAACGCATCGATACAGCGCCAAGGCCGCCGAAATCTGGTCGTAGATCGTATACCCGATAATGACTGCGGACGAGTCCATTGCTTTTGCCTGGAAGTTCTGGAACATGATGTCGATTCCGCCGGCGTGAGGGAGAAACACGTTCTCGTCGTCGACCACATCCCACACAAACGTCACGGCATCCTTTTCCGCGTCGTCGTTCTCCCTGGTTCCCTTCGACAGCACACACGCCTGATCAGTCCAATACATCACAACAAAATGCAGGAAATAGTTGTAAATTTTCAAGATTGTAGCGGGGAGAAGATTCGAAACGATTATGCGCAGCTGTGCCGCGTCATACGGCAATTCGACGACGACGCCGCGGAAGATACCGATAAGGTCGTCGATCCGTTTCAACTGACCAATATCACGATACAAGACTGGAACCAGATTCAAAGCATTCTCGACACGCTGCGGAACAACGACGAGACATTGACCGCAGATACCATACGTAAACATATCAATGACGCCGACATGACATGGTTGTCGAAAATCATACCCACGCCAAAACTTGCCGCGCTTGCACTATCGACGGCCCACTATTTGCAAATGGACGAATTGTATGTCTTGTTGATGCGGTATTATTTATACCTGCAGCATACTGTGTTGACACAAACGAGTCGGAAACGAAATAGTATCGATTCCGACAGCGATTGCAGGAAACGCAAACGATGTGTTGTTAATACTTAATCACAACTAAAATGCCCGCCATCATTTCTGTCTACCAAATGTCCTTTCCCAACGATGTGCGTCCCGTCGAGGAAGTGCAGCTGTTGTTCGCTCTCTTGCGCATGTGGACGTGGCGATGTGACCCAACGCGATTGCCCGTCACCACGTCCTATCTCGCCGACACCATTCTCTGCGAACGGGACCACCAACCCGTCTTGCGCGTGCGGTTTGTGCAGCCCGACTGGGTCGAATACCAATGGCCGCGTTCGTCCGACACGCTTCCCTTCGTCTCGATACTTCACCGTCTCGCCGATTCTACTGACCCGCTGCAGCAATGGCTCGTGCAGTGGATGGCCGACCCCGCTCACCAATTTGACTGTTTCGAAGAAGACGACCGCGACATACGATGGGCACACCAATTGTCGTGGGCCACGTCCCACACCTTGCATATCATTGAATCTCGCACCCGGCCGGTGACCGACGTGCACTGGCACGGATGGCACATGCGGGTCACGACGGATCTTAACACCCTTCGCCGACAGTTTCCCCAAACCCAGCTGATGTTTCGACTCACTCGCTTCACCGACTCGCCGGCGCTGGCCAATCAGGGCGTGTGCTGGTATTCGCTCGTCCAACTGCCCATGCAGGACACCGAACCCGCGCTCTACGTCTACGAAGCACCGGGCGTACGTGTGGCGGTCATTCCGTCCAAACGCGTGCATGGTCATCTGGTCGTCTCGTCCATCCGGGAAGAGCCATGGACCATCGAACGGGTCATCGAGGAACTCATTCGTCTCGTGTGCAATCATGCCGGCGCGGCCCCCTGGGTCCGCTCCTGGATCGGCAAACGCGATCCCATCTCCCAGCTGTTCACCGCGCAGTTGGAGGGCTCCGCCCTACGCTCGCTGTCTTCGAAAACGCGATAGCGAGACGTCTACCTGTCGGGAGCCCGCAACTCCACAATCCAATGGAACCATTGACCATCACCGAGCTCCCGACCCTGGAGGCGTTTCGACGTCTGCACGACCATCGGTTCCGGGACCATCCTACCTTGCAACTGGTTTTGACGCGTAAACGCGTGCGCAAACCCCATGTGGTGATTGGTGGCAACGACCTACATCAAGTGATTATGTTGGGGACGAAAGACACCCGGTATCACGCGATACTCGACGAACTCGACCATGCCCGGGTATTTTTGTTTGAACCGGTCTATTTGTGGAATCATATGATGACGTTGGTCGGCGGCGTGGTCGTGTTGAACCCCCACACTTCCACGGTCCAAGCCACGGACATTTTGCCGCACAGCGTTGGCAACTTTGATTCTCATGACTATGTGCTCACCTATTCGGGTACACATCGCAACGTCTGGGTGTATGGCCGACTTCTGCTGCTATGTTGCCCGTGGACCGATGGTGTCGGCATGACCTTGACCGGCATGTTGCTGGATCCCGACACCCAGCAACCTCGGAGATTCCGACATGTGGTGCAGCCAATCCACGACGACAACAACACCTATCACCGTCGCGGGGTGTCCCCGCGATTTGCATATTACTCGCCGCGATGGCTGGTCATGACCTTCTCGGCCACCTCGCATCTGGCCTTGGACCTAGATGGATTCTTGCATCCCGAACCTTTCGTGCGCACACATGCATTGGCATCAGTCCTGGATGTGGCGACACTGGATGCGCCCCCGCGCTATGTACGCATGTCCTATCCCGACCACTACCCAGCCCATTGCATTCGGTGCGAACGCGAGACCGTGCACGGATACATGGAATTGCAGCAAGACGATGTCACGATAATGCATATGAATCTCGGACGATCCACATGTCGCTTCTGCTGGATTCGGTATTCCCCGACGGTGAACGAATGGAAGTGCTGGCAGTGCACGGCGGCCACCCGATGCGACATGGTGGTGACGGCCAAGACCGGGTATGTATGTCCTACCCACGGTGATACAGCGGCGCCCGTGTATGTTTCGGAAGAGAATGTCGTGCTGGCGAGACGACGACACGCACAGTTGACTGTAGATGTATATTTGTAACTCTTAAGTATGTTCCCGCATTTCTTCAACTCCCCGCCGGTCGGCTTCGGCCGACTGTTTGTTCACAATCAAAATGCAATTTTCGATTTGTTCCGCGACGCCAATTCCTGAAAGCAAGCAGCACAAGCGCTGCGAACCATTGCACTGCAAGGTCGACATGAACGGCCAAGTCGTGAATGCGAAAAATCGCGCGCGCAAGATCCAGACCGACATTCCGTCACGTCTGCCCAACAAGCACCGACAAGTGTATCAACATCAAGAATCCATCGTCATTCGCGAACTCACGCAAAACCTGATCGATGCCGTGCAATCGAGCCTGCCCGACACCTCCTTGCAATGGAGCTCCGTGCCGACCGATCATGGGGTGTTGCTCTTGGCGAACAATCAGGTCGCCGGGGAAATCAACTTCCAGGCCTATGACGGCCGCTTCTTCCTCTCGGTGATCAACTACAATTCGGTCCTGCTGCCCAATGCCTTCCTGTTTCACAATACCAGCAAGGAGTCCGATGGGACGACCTCCGGTCCAATCCTCGGCGGGTTTGGCGTCGGCTTGAAAAACATCATTGCGCTCTGTCTAATGCCCAACGATGACCAACTCGGCTGTGGGTTCGACTGCTTGAAAGCCTTCACCTACGACCCGGTCGGCTGGATCTATGAAGAAGACGACAAGAAGCCGACGACGATGAAAACCCGCATCTACACGATCAACGCAAAGCGTGGACAGTCGGCCGACCTCGAAGAGGAAACCGACATGCTGTTCAAACCAACCATCCCGAAACTGGGCGTGCAAATTCAAGATTACATGCGGATCACCATCAGCCAGACCGCCGAGATCAAGGCCTATATGACCCTGTTCAAACCGCTGCCGCCGCGCGCCATGACCATCTTCAGCTTCAGCAAGCAACTCACGGACGGCATGGAGGAACGTGCCCGCTGGATGCGAGCTTTATGTCCCCACGTCTTGCTCGCGCCACCGAAAACCCTGGCCTCGGCCTACCAGCACATTGGCGTGGTCGACACACCTACCAACGACGTCTTGCTGCAAATCGCGCCCGGGATTCATTACCTGACCATGGACGCCCAGACCGAGTTCAATCGCATTCGTTATTTGGTCATCAACCCGGTGATTACCAACAGCGATCGCGTGGGATCGTACACGGTGGAGATTGCCTTGATGGTCGGGAAACTCTTGTTCGAACCGATCGCCGTCTGGGCGGTGTGTCCCGATATTCGCAGCGAAGTCCTAGATGCGCTGGCCGACTTGCTATACGGCGACATGCAACGCGCAGGGCATAGTCTCACTGTCCTGGTGACGGCCATGGATGCGTACGCGGAAGTGAACGACCGCCTGGACGATTTTAAACGGTTTATTCGCGACTATGTATCTCCCCAAGACGGTGTGCTGAATACCAACGCCTTGTACCAAGAAATCCGCCAAGACATTCTCCGCCGCAAGGCCACAGCGCCTCCGCCCAGTACTCTATCCGCAGAATGCGCCGCGGCCGTCATTGAACCCATGGTGGTCGTGGAGGGTGAGCTGTGGACACCGCCCGAAGATCATCGTGTGCGATCGTTTCTCGCGCTCGACCATGAGTTGATGGTCAGTACTTCCGACGACGTCCCATGGGTGGTGGTTGTCCCGGGCGCGAAGACCAAGATCGTGATCCGACGCACCCTGATCGTCATCCCGGAACACGACGCGGCCTGGTTGCCGATCTACCGAGAAATCCTAAAACACAACGACCATTTGCTCACCGAAGCGCTAGAGTTGCCGCAGCTGAAACGCGCGATGGAAGAACAAGAGGAAGCGCTGGCGAAATGCAAATTCGAATATCGTCTCAAGACAAATCAATTACGTGAAAAACTCACAAATACCATTAATGTATTGGGCACGACCCTCACTCAATTGTAGTTGTATCACGGCTTCGGCCGTTCTTGTTGTAATAATAACGGTATATCGTGCACAATCCACAAATACATTCTTGCCCATTGGTCGTCGGTAGGAAACGTCGCCGCGGCTTCCCCGAAAGGACCGAGTTTTTGCTGGGTGCGCCACGCATAGATCGAATCCAACGGCGCGCGAACGGCTTCCCCGTGGGTGTGTGGGCACGCGCGCGCCAATAGCGTCCAGTAGCTGCAATGCAATTGTTGCCACTGGAATGCCTCGATGAGCGTAGTTGCAGTCTGGGCGTGAAACAAGGCATGCCAGACGTCGGCCAGGGACACCTCGTCCAGTTTCGCCAGCGCCAAGGTTTCACAGGTGGCCAAGATCGGTTCCACGGGCGCAGTGAGATCCATCACACTCCACAATTCGTGGGCGGGATTGGGGGTGGGAGTTGGGATGGAAGAAGAAGACGGGGTGGAAGAACAACATGCAAACATGATTTTTTTAAGTCTTAACAAGTTGGAATCGTAAAAAATGTCGTTTCCTAGCGCTATCATAGACAAACGTTATGTAATCCCCGGCGCGAACAGCTACCCTTTGGTGTCTCGATGTGATGGTGATCAGTTCTCCATACTTGGTCTGGATACATGCTTGGGGATACCGGCCGACCACTTGCACCCGCCAGACGTCGTCTTGGTCTAGATCTTTTCGAAACAGGATATGATCGTTGGATACACAGTGGTAGGCGCTGGAGCACGAGGACGATCCGAACGATCGTCGGCCGACTACTGAGCCGTCGACAATGTGGATTTTCGGGGTAACACAGAGTTTGGGAATCAATCGCCAAGTCATAATTGAAATGAATAGTTGTGATTTTTTCGTCGAAGTCACGCACGCCGATGGTAACACCAATTTTCAATTGCGTTTGGACAAGGGGAGTTACGAGCAGCTTACGGGAACGTGGACTCGCGAAGGAAATGGTCCGCTATGGCTCGTCCGGATCCACAGTACCCGCTCAATGGTCAACGTGAACATCCGCATGGGACAAGTGCTTGATCTGGAGAAGTTCTATCATGCCGTGTGTGGCCACGGAATTACCGTTGTGTGTGATCTGACGTGGGAAGGAGGAACTTGGTACACTTGTCAGTATCTCTGGTTTTGGATCCCCGGCAAGCTCCGCCAAAACAAGTTGAACATCTATTTAGAGATGTTCAAAACACTACAGCCGGTCGCGGGGGTACATATGCCCCTGCCGGAACCCATGAGTCTCTACAACATAATAAACGCCGCGCCACGCACGTGTCGGTTGTCGTTCAACCACATTGGCGATATCTTTGTCTGCGTGTCGATCCTCTTGACCAAGTATGATGCGCGACGGCGCGTGCAGCTGATCAGCTGTCAGAACACCGAGACACTGAGCGAATATGCGCAGATCATTCATATGAAGGACAGCTTGTACGACCACCCGACGCCGCCGTCTACCTTGGATGTCTTTTTCGCGGGATGCATACCGCTCAAACCTTTGCCGGAGGTCCCGCAGCCAGTACCTGTGTGTACCCACCTGACCGACAACTCGCAGACGCATCTGGTGACGGGGTTAGGATTGACATTGACACGGAGCGACGGGCGGACGTGTCTGTTGACCCCGATCAGTCACAAATATGTCAACCACGAGGTCGAGTTTCCCATGATGATCCTCCCAGGTAATATTCAAAGCATTCAAAGCTTCGACACCGATCCACTTCGGGTGTTGGCGGTGCGGTTGAGCAACGGGCAGTGGTGGTTCGTCGAATGGCATTCGTTCACCCTGTACCCCGTGCAAAGCCTCGAGAAAGACGTCACGTCCGGCTACATCAAATATACGTGCACCCAGCCCCTTGAGATGGATAGTTTGACCGAATTGCAAATCATGTTTTTTGTAGATCATCGTATGTTGCATAAAGTAGAGAGATATGTGCGTACTAAATGTTAAAAAAAAGCCGTATGATCATACCCTATTCAAATTTACAACGAACGGAAGCCGACCCGCTTCCACCCGTGACTGGCCGAACGCAAGTGTTGGCGACTATCTATCCTCCTGCCTACCAGCCCGCGCGCAAACGCATACAGGCAGTGTGTCGGTGCGGCCACAAAGGATCCGGCAACCAAGAAGAATACAAACTACGCTGTCGACGCTGCGGATGACGCTCTATCCCTATCTTTTGTTCGGCATTGCCGTCAGTCTAGTCCACCAACATCGCGGCCCGTATGTTCGTCCTCCCGTTCACGAACTCGCGCTGATCGGCACGTTTGTCGAAACTCTGTATCGTCTACGCACAATTCAATTGCTTCAGCGTTGTGAAGCTCCGGCAAGCCGACCCAACGCCCAACGATCTATGGAATAGGCGCTGTCACAAATGGTGTTGCATCGACGGCAAATCCGCGAGCACCAACGGCGTCATGTCTTGCGGCGGTGGTGGTGGCGGCAGCTGCTCGTCGATCGCCGGAAGGTCCTCGGTCGCTGCTTTCTTGGTCACCGGTTCATCCGCGCCGTGGTTCCCCTCGTCTTCGTCACTCTCGGCCTCGGCGTTTACTGCATCCAACATACGCGCCGTTTCGCGCGCCCGTTTGCGCGTGTCTCGTTCACAGTGCACGCGGTATCGTTCTACCTCTTCGACATGCGACCCTTCGAACCGCTTGCCCGGAGACATGAGCATGGCGTACGCGGCCGCCGGATTCATCATGTGTTTGTGACACACCGCGTTCACATCGGCCGGCGTGGCCAATTTGTCAAAGTTGGCAAAGCTGAATACTTGACCTGTCTCCGGACACGAACATTGGGTGGCGTGATCCACCTGCAAATCATAGAAACGCGCAAACAGAGAATTCACCATGTCGCCCTTGGCATAGGCAATGTGGATGAGCGCATCGGTACGGCCCGCGCGCAGAATCGCCGGGTCAATCAACCACGGCTGGTTGCTGCTCATCAACAGCGCCAATCCCTGCAACTCCGTAATCCCGTCCAGCAAATTCAACAAATAGCTAGTATCGGCAAAATAGGATTGGTAGTCTTGCAAACATTCCTGCAACATTTGCGGATTCGGGGCTTTGGCGGGACCACCTCCTAGGGGTTTGCCGTTGTACCCGTGGATCGCTTGGGCGTCGTGTCCAATCTGTACCCCAACCGCAGGTCGGCACCGTGAGGTAGGTGCTGGCGGAGGCGGCATCGTGACTTTGCATCCTACGGCAGCGGCAGCGGCCACTGGATCAATCACTTCGCCTTTTGGATTCACTTGCAAGGTCGCGAAATTCAAATCGCGACGCAAGAACAAATTGCCGGCCATGCTGTCGATGTCTTCCATGATGATCAGACGTTGGTCGAGCGGGATCTGCAGACATTGGGTGATGGGCGCGCCGCTGTTGTCGCGTCCGGCGTTGGGCAATTGCACCTCGATCAGCCCGTTGAAGAAAAAGTTTTCCAGTTCGGCCACGGTGGTATCTTTCGACGGATTCAGCAAGAAGGGATGGCGTTCCATGCTGCTCGCCAAGGCTTTGGTCAGGGTGGTTTTGCCCGTGCCCGGAGGTCCAAAGAGCAACGCGGCCAAGGTATGTTTTTGGCCATGTTTCTTAAACCATTCGGGGTCTTGCATAAACCGGTTGAAACGTTTGCGGAAATCGTCCAAATGCGAGCCATAGATGTTGTCCATGTTCGTGGTGGAGTAGAACGGCTTCATGGTGAAGGTGAAACGGGCAGTGCGCAGCATGTGGCGGCGATTGCCGTCCGACTGCATCATGAACCCTTCCATGTGGTGGGCGGGTTGTTGCTGGAACACAAACAGCTGCGAGCCAAGTTGGTTCCGCATTTCGCGGATGTGGTCGGAAGCGAGCGTGTCGACGAAGGCGCGGATCTCGTCCAGGCGGTTCAGGTCCGAATAGACGCGGATGAGGAACCCGCCCGGGTCCGATCGAAGTACTTGTTGGTTAACGGCGTCGATGGTTTCCAGCGCCGCACTTTTGGCGTTGATCACTTGCACCTTCAATTTCAAGTTCGGCCGGTTGATCAAATCGAACGGACGATCGTCGTTCACGAAATAGTTTTGTTCCGTGAAAATCATGCTCCCGCGTTCGAGCCGAGTGGTCACGAAGGCCAACAGGGCATTCAGGGTTTCCCGGTGTTTCATGGCCGTGCTGATGACATTGTTTTCCATGTCGCTCAAGGTATGGTTGCCGGCCGCCGCCCCGAGTCGGCTTGCGAGCTGGCTGGAGATGGCCTGCCCGCCACTGCCGCTTTGGGTCATGGAGTGTCGTGTGTAATGATAAACTATTTCCGAACGCTGCGCTATGTCGTCTTCCGTCATTCTTTCTCCCAGAAGGCGCGTGAAACAACGATCTTGTCTGAAACGCATGTTGCACTGGACTGTCCCGATCTTGGCGTTGTTGTCGCTGGTGCTGCTGCTTTGGCACGCCATGTGGAAACTCGTGTTCGAACCCAATCCGCTGATTCGCGAGTTCTTTGATCTGGATCCGCCGCCAGCCCGACGTCGAAACCATTTTTTAAATGACCAACGACGAAATCACCCTGGGCGCGCGGATTGATGCCGGCGGTCGTATTCGACTGATTGTGAACAATATGACAATTCAGAAACTGGTGGCTCTCTATTGCGAGGGGGGACATACCCTCCCGCCGATTTCTGACTGGGACGTGTCGGCCGTCACCAAGATGGACGGACTGTTTGCCGACAAGACGCAGTTTGACGCGGATTTGTCGCGATGGAATGTCTCACGGGTCACTACCATGAAACGAATGTTTGCGGGTGCGCATCATTTCAATGGAGATATTTCCAGTTGGGACGTGAGTTCGGTGAAGCATATGGACCGGATGTTCAAAGACGCGCGGTCGTTCAATCAACCGCTGGCGTCGTGGAAGGTGGACAAGGTGACGTCGATGAAAGAGATGTTTTGCAATGCCGCCGACTTTGATCAGCCGATCGGGTCGTGGGACGTGAGTAACGTCACGAACATGGAAAATATGTTTGCCGGCGCCTGCCAATTCAACCAGCCGCTGGCGTCGTGGAACGTGTCCAAGGTGGATTCGATGCGCGGGATGTTTTGTCGCGCACGCTCGTTTCAGCAACCCATTGGCAACTGGAACGTGGGTCAGGTGCGCGATATGTCCACGATGTTTGCGCACACGAACTTTGATCAGCCGTTGGCGACGTGGGATGTGCGGCGCGTACGGTGTTTCGTCGCGATGTTTTTCAATACGGCGCGATTCAATCAGTCGCTGGAAACGTGGGACATGGCCCGTGCCGAACGGTTGGATTATATGTTTGCCGACGCCGTGGCATTCAACCAGCCGTTGCGTGCCTGGAATGTGAAACATGTGTTGTCGATGCGGGGAATGTTTCGCGGCGCAAAACAATTCAATCAATTGATTGATGATTGGCGCCCCATGTATGGGGTCGACATTACGGAAATGTTTGCGGACGCAACGTCCATTACATATTTGCCCGTGTGGATATTGTTCATTTAATCATTAAAGGTTCATACATCTTCTATGACTATTTTAAATCGTTTCCCGTTTTTCTCCTGCACAAAGTCTTGTCGGCCGCCCATCACCTTGTCATACTCGATGGTGAATACGCAGACGAGGTCTTCTGTTTCGTCCGGTTGTCTTCGCTTGCCAACATCATTGGGGACATTGGGATATCCGAGCAATTGCATTTGTTTCAAGACCCCCTGACGCAAGCGGCGCCAAGCATCGAAAATGCGTTTTTGTGCGGCGCGGCGTAAGAGCAACAATTCCTTGCTGTTTGGTTGTCCGGTCAAGATGTCTCGTTTGGTGACATAGGCATACTGTTCTTCCTCCGTTCGAAAAAACTTGCCGTTCAATATCAATTGTTCTTTATGTTGCGTGTGGATTTGCTCGAGATTGTTTACAAATTCGTCGAGAGATCCGCATGCCTCCGCGATGCGTTTGCATACTGTCGCGAGTTTGGTTTCTATGTCGCCGACCTTTTCACTCAATGTCTGTTCGTGGGAAGCGCCTTCGACCAACGCGTCGAAGATGAGTTGTTGATTCATTCTTAAGATTTATAGCGTTTGATTGTGAACCACGGCTCGGAAAATGACACTATACTTTCATGAACGCACCGGACGTGAAGAGGTTCCGGAACAAAGTCGCCCTCTGGAGGTTCGGGAACGGTCGTGCACACGGCATGTCTCATCAGCCAGTGATAGGCCGGCCCGGTCAAAAAACATGGAGACAGGCGTGTACCCACCCATGCAAACAATTGGCGGTCTGGACTCCGACACCAAAACCAATAGTCACATGGTTCAATGCTCGAACCCGCGGAAAAATACGACGGATCTGGAAACTTGCGCATCGTATCGACCAATGTCGCGCCGCTCAAGGCACAGCTTTGCACATGGATCATGCCACGGTCCAACGTGATTTTCCAGCCTTGTTGGATCCATGACTGCAGCACCGCGTTGGTCGCCTCAAAGAGATCAGCGTGGATGGGCGAGAACGTGGGATACGAGGGTTCGAGCGGAAGTGTCTGCCAAAGACGACTCCATTCCTCGGGCGCGTCCGGATGATCCATCGAGCACGTGTAACTGTGCAGCAGCCATCCTTCCACGATTTGGTGGTGTGCAAGCTTGACCTGGACATGGGGCACAAACGACGGAGGTTGGCTCGGCATTCGCACGGCGTCGGGACACGTGCGCACATCTTCCACGGTCCACGGATAATCGGCTCCAAAGGTGTCGTAGAGAGACTTGGGGATTTGCCAGTATTGTTCGACGGAGTCGCCGCGGCCGACCAATTGCTGCTTGCGTCGGTAGTTTGGCGCGTCGACGGGCGGGTCGTTGGACTGGGACCGGACGGCAATCTCGACCGTGCGCGTGGATCCGTCCAGCTGCACGCGGACGTCGTCGCGGTTGAAAAATGGAATCAACGCTACAATTGATTTCATTTATGGTAGTTTGTGCATTGCTGGCGATCTTGGAATTTGCGTTTGTCGGATGGGAATTGGTAGACTGGTGTCGGATGCCGCGACTGGCGCTGAGCGCAGTCATTTGTCTGCACGTCGTAATCGGCACCCTGTTGACGTGTCACGTGGTTACCGGATGCGGCGAAGGTAGTGTCTATCGCACGAAACCGGAAACGATTACGCCGGTAGTGTTGACCGTCATGCAAGGACTGCGTCTGCCTCTGGTTGTCTTGTTGTGTTTGGTCGAGCCTCCGATCCTGTCGGTGTCATACGACTTGATTTGTCAATGCGTGTCGTTCCTGCCGTTTTTGTTCGGCCTGGTCGGCATTGCGAGTCAAGTGCTGTTCCAGCGCATTTATGACAACACCCACTAAATCGTGAGCGCGAAGAAGTCCAGGACGTACCAAATCAATTCCTTGGGCAGGTGTTTTCGGTGCAGACATAGGTATCCCGCGACGCATCTGTCCCATAATGCAATAGGCACGTCGTTGAAACACGCATTGGGAAACCGAAGCTGCGTCATCCAGACCCGATGCATTTGCGACGCACGGTAGTGCCACAATGCGCGTAGGGGTTTGGGTTCGCTGACGAACGACACGTTGCGGTGGCCGTTCAGTGTTTTTCGTAAAGATTCTGGAGCATTCACCAACCACGGCACGTGAGCGAGTGACATGTACAACGTCCCGAGGTGTCGATTGAAGGTGTAGTTTGGCGCCAAGACTTTATCATTGTCCGCTACCGTGTAACAATTTCCCTCGAGAAAATGTAGCATACGAGCACGCGCGCATGGAAACTTTAATTGGACTTTCAGACTCAGGCGATTTGCTCGTACGCCGATCCAGGATAACTGGCGCCAATCGGTTCCCGGAAACAACGGCGCGTAATAACAATGTTCGCTAATGCGCTGTATTACGGAAGCGTCGTATTGCACGAATGGTGTATTGTTCAGAAACCAGCAGACCTTGTCCGGCATTTCCGACACCATGATACCGCGAGTAATAACATTACTTTCCAATTTCATCACATACACCGTAGGTGCTGCACGCACATATGTTCCTGTAAGTGTTTGGTACCATTGTGGGTGGTACCGCGGCACGGGTTGCGCGGAAAGACTGCGGTTTGGATACAAACATGTACGCATGGGCGTCCCGTGTGTGCACTCTAGAGACCAGGTACCGCCGGGTAATTGATACGAGGTGCAATGATGTTCAAACTGCCATCGATAGATGTATTCGTCGCCGCGTTGCTGACAATCCATGTGCTGCAATGGGAAACAGATATGCACACTCGGACTGCAACTAAAGAGTAGAACGTCCCGCTCGTCCTGTGTCGGCTTACCGGCGTAGTAGTATATCCCCAACTCCAAGGGAATGAACTGGTTGTCGTACGTTAACTTTATCGAAACCATGGTTAAGTATTATAAAATGAGAATACGCAATGCGACTACACGGTTATCTATTTGGTGGCGGTAATCGGCCATCAACTGAGGTAGCTCATTATAGGCCGTATGATGAATCGTGACCTGGGCCGGAACCTCGGCGTGCTGCACGAGAAGGTCTAGCAACTTGGGCGACTCGTCGTCGCTGTCGTCGGTCCAGTTCCAAATGTAGAGTTGTCGCAAATGCGGGTTCGCTCGACTCATCCGAACACTCGCATGCGTCGAATTACTCGACCCGACAATCAATTTGCTCCATGCCGGCGTGTCGGCGTCGCATTCGATATCGCAATCGCCGTGGATGGCGTGCAAGGTATCTAGGTTTGGAAATGACCGCGTGGAAATGTGGGTGCATGAATCTTCGTCGGAATCGACGTCGGTCGAATCTTCGCAAAACACATAGACGATTTGGACGGACGGCGCAGGCGGCATGTCCACCAACGATTGGCCGGCTATGGTATCGATTTCGAGAATGCGTACACATTCCGGCACGAACCAGGGTCGAGAGTGCTCGCCCCGATAAATGCGGGTATCCTCGATGTAGATGTGGTTGCCGCATTTATGGGGGACGCGCACCATCATGGTGGCCCAAGGTCGGTCGCGCGAACACAACCATGAGGTTGGCGACAAGTAATACAGGGACTGGGCATTGAAGTCGTTGACGGGGATTCGCGCAAACTCCAGGACCGCCATCAGGAAGGGCTGGTAGTTGTATCCGGGATGATCCGACGAATTCGTTGCGCGATCCATAAACAATCGATCCATGATCGGCCACGAGCTCGGCAGGATATCCGCCTGTGCATTGTCGATTCCCAAATCCAATGCGTCTACATACGACTGGGTGTGTTGAAAGACCTGTTTCAGCCATGCGTAGATCTTGTTTTGGAACGCCGCGCTGATTTTGTCGGGATGGCGCATTTCGAGTTCGGCGAGATACGTGCGCAGCTGGACGGTATTGCATCGAAGGGCAAGATGGAACATCAGGCGGTCGACGACCCGCAAATACGGACAAATCTCCATCTTAAAGACGTGAGACAGGTTGTTATGTTCATATAGAGCCACGCGCATTTGGATTGTGATCTGTTGTGCCGTTCGATCTCGTCGATCTCCAGCGCAAGCTGTGTCATAATCATGGTGACCGCACCGCCCATTTTCTGTAAATTACGAAGTAATTGACAAGTGATTATGAAAATGTCAGACATTAACATGTCAAAAGACGTAATTGAATTTGTATCCATTCACATGCGTAACGCAAATTGCAGTTCTCATGACAGGAGGAGGCTGCGCGGTGAAGTATCCGAAGGTGCATCGGAATTCAAAAATGTTTAGGAGATTGCCGGCCTGTCTACCTCGACGCGTTTTTCACTCCGCGGGAAGCGTTCTGGGTTCCGTCCGGATTCACCCATGCGCTGGTACACGCTGCCCGTGCCGACACACCACGAGCCATAGTTTTTCGAGGACGTAGCCAGCAGAGCCGCCTTGGGCGTCGAACTTGAGCAAGCCGGTGTAAAGACGCTGCAGGAGGTCTCGCGGGATATTCAGCAGTGCTCGGCGCGTGAGGGTGAACATGCCGCAGAAGGAGGCGGGTAGATATGGGGTGTCGGCGGGCAGGGGGACGCGCCACTGACGATTGACTTGCGCGAGATGATCATGACGGGCGTTGACGCCGTAGTGAGCGTCGATCCCGGATCGAAGAAAGGTTAGAAAGCGTGGATTTTCGACAAACAAGGGCGAGTCGAATTGATGGGTCATGGGAAATTCGAAGCTGCGAAAGCCCGTGGGGGAGTGTCGGCCGAAATAATGAATGATACTGGCAGACACGGGGGATTGATCTGCGTACCAGATGGACAGGGACTGCACTTCGTCAAGCAAGTGGGGAAATTCGAGGGCTAGACGAATAGTGGGATTGTGTGGGTGGGGATCGCCTTGCAGAAAGATCCAGCGACGGGGGAGTGATTCCATGGGTTCGGTCGGCGCCTGCAATAACTCTATCAGGTAGGTATGTCCTTCGCGGCCGACGTTGGGTAAGGTACGGACGTCGGGGAAGTGACGCCGCAAGTGTTCGACGGATTGATTATTATTGCTCTTGTCGTAGATGCGCGCCCATCGGCGGTATGGCAACAACCAAGACAGGTCTTCTTGGTACCGCGCAACGACAATGCGCAATCCATTGAGGCCGCGGGTCCAGGCACTGGGGCGCAAGGTTTGCAAGGTTTCGTTCCATCGCCACATGGTCAGCCGGGAGCGGGCCACCAACAACGACCAAGTGCCGTCTGTTTCGTCTCCCAACCCGACAAAGATGGGATCCTGGGGAGTGGTGGGTATCAAGGTGGCTGGACGCAAGGTCACGAGTACTGTTGCGTCGTCGTCGCAGTCCTCGCCGGAAGCCAATTGCATTTCTATGTCTGCGCCATCCCAGGTGTCTAGGTCGGGACCCGAACAAGGGATGGGTGGGCCGCACCAGGTGGTGGGTGGCCGAGTTGACGTGACGTGTTCGAGGAAAAAGGCTTGTCGGGCATCGGTTGCGCGATGGTCCTGGACCGACAGCAGCATCTTTCCATCCCAGGTCAATGCTTTCCCTGGGGAAGATTCCACCCGAACGTAGCGGGTAGTTGGAGAGAACACGGACACTTGCATTGCGTCGCCTTTTTTTGGTGGTGGGGAGGAAATCGTTTAATAGTTAGAAACATATACCCTACGTATACTGGGACGGTTTGTTAAAAGGGGGAAACGAAACGACGGAAGTCATGAATTGCAAATCTGTTGGACGGAAGATACTCCCAACCCACGGGAAACAATGGATCGGAACGTATATATTGCGAGCCGAACCTCTACCGAATCTACCGCAGTGCAATTGCAAGCAATTGGCCGTTGAACGACATCAATACATGATCACGTTCTTGAAGCAAGTTGTTCAAGAATGCAATGATTGTGGAGGAGTTGATACAGAAGGAATGGACGAATACATGGCATTACACGCGTGAACCAACACAATTAAATGCAGCAGCAAACGCCGTGGTACCGTGTGAAAAGCAACAGCTTGGACAAGAGCGATGTCTCTTCGTGGATGTCGCGCGAACTCTGTGGCGACACCAAACATGTCGGCGACATTGATACGTTGCGCGTCGAATTTGACCAAGGAACGACCTGGTGGATCGAATATGACGGCAACAGCGACGACGAAGACGACGATCGCGCAACGCACATTTGGGTGTCTGTGGATGCGTCGAAACCCCAGGTGGACTCTCACCTCCGCAACATACACGTGACCACCCGCTCGGTGTCCTACGACGCGCCCCGCGACGGGATCATGCAACTTCTTCGCAACCGCGCAAATATTCCCGACACCGCCGGCTGCAATGTGATTGTCAACCTTTCGCAAGACTTTCGTCCGCGTGCCTCGTTATATTGGTTGAGAATACACACCTTGAAACTGGGCGAAGGATTTCAGTTAATCAAAGTGATTGCGGACACGTCCGACAGTTATGCCGTTACCCTGTATGTGCGCATGGCGACCGTGGTCGCGCCATTACGTCCCGTGACGGAAAGTATTATCGTTCACGAACTGAGCGGCAAATGCCTACAGGCCATTGTGTACCCGGTTCGTCTGTCGAGAACGTTTTCGTCCGGATCTGCGGCGGGGTCGCTCCCGCCGCTCGAGGTATTTCGTCTGACTTCCTCGCCGTTTGCCAGCCTGTTACCCTATTCCGTGTTTCCGATTCAAATCGAACCGATCGGCCAGATCCATTGGTCGGGAACCACCAACCACATGAAGATGGTTGGTGGTATTCTGAACAACACGATGTTTCCCGAACGCTCGTTTCCGTACGTGTCGGTTGCCGATTACAAAGCGTTTGTGTCTACTTAATGATTAGTTACTACATAGTCTACAAAATCGCCGGGTTGGAACGGAATCCAACCATCGGCCAATATACATAACAATGTATGTTCGTAACTACCTCCTAATGATGTAACCACTCTCCATACTTCTTCGGCGGTCGGCTTCATGCCTTCTTGAAACGCCTCCCAGTTCGGGAAACTGATGCGCGAGTAGCAAATGGTCGAGGGATCGACATTGCGCGCACTTTGAATCGTCTTGTATCGCAATCGCGCATTGGTCATGAGTCCTTCGATACTCGGCATCCACCAACGGGTTACATTGGCGGGCGGGTTCACCGACCGACAGAGCGGAAACACCAGATGACTGGGTTGGAACTGGGCGCAGAGCTCCGTCAAGGGCAGGTTTGGATTCCGCACATCGACCATGAGTCTCGCATTGGGGACATTGTATTGGCGAAGCAGTGCGATCCATAATTCCAGAGTCTGGTCCGAAACCGACCCACTGATGCGCAAAACTCCAGCGTGCTCATTCGCAACGGGCGCGATAATGATCGAGTCCAATTCGCGATTGATCGGATAGACATGTTGTCCGGAGGAATCTATCTGCATGGTGTTTGGAAATGACTGTTCGACAAACTGAGATTGACACCTCGTAAGACAAAAACACAACAAATGCAGGAACTTTCCCGTACCTCCCACCCTCCTTCGGGGCTCTTCGTCGTAAGCAGCGGGTTGCTCAGCGGGATCGGCAAAGGAGTTATCACGGCGTCGATCGCACACTGTCTCGGCGGCGGACGCACCACTACCGTGGCAAAATTCGACCCGTACTTGAATCTCCACGCGGGCCGACTGTCGCCGGATGAACATGGGGAAGTCTATGTATTGGCGGATGGTACCGAAGTGGATTTGGATTTCGGCACCTATGAACGACTTGTGCCCGACTTGGTTGTGCGAAAACACCACGCGCTGACGGGCGGGCGGCTCTTCTTGGACGTGATTCAACGCACGATCACGGAGTATTACGGCGGCGATACAGTCACGCTGCAACATGTGCGCGCCGAGTTCCGACAACGACTCGCGGCCTGGCAGGCCGAGTCGACCTATGTCGTGCTGGAAATTGGCGGCACGGTACATGACGCAGAAGCCGCCGTCGTCTATCAATGTCTCTCGGACATTCCGCATTACCATATTCACATCGTGCCCGACATTCCCGGATTCCACGGCGAAGCCAAAACGCGGCCGATCCAATTGTCGGTCGACCATTTGAAGCAAGCATACCAACTTCGTCCCGATCTCGTCATTGTGCGCGGCGCACCGCTATCCGAAGACATGCGTGCGCAATGGTCCGCCAAAATCGGCTATCCAGTGCTGCGCGTGCCCAAACTCCCCGACCGACGTCAAGTCGCGTCCTGGCTACAACGATTCTGGCCGTCCGAGTGTCGCTCGGCATCCATCATTCGCAACGCACCAATTCTCCCCATTCCCGTCGTGGTACCACCGTCGCCGACCCAACCTCCGTTCCGTATCTGGCTGGCCGGCAAATACCTGCAGGCCACCGACGCCTACGTGAGCTTGAAATCCGCGGTCGAAGCCGCAGCAGCCGAGTTACATCGATCTGTGGTATGGGAAACGTCGGGCGAACATGCCGACCATATCCTCATTCCCGGCGGCTTTGGCGTTCGCGGATTCAACGACAAAATCAATGCCGTCCGACTCGCCTTGGCGCGCGGGGTGCCGACGCTCGGTATCTGTCTCGGCATGCAAGCCATGGTCGTCGAAGGCTTTCGTCGCCACCGCAACGACGAATCCATCACCAGCGCCGAATTTGTCGTCGAAGACAATACCATCCCCGTCGTCGTCCGCGATCTCATCTACTTGAAACTTGGCGCCATCACCACGCATGCCGACAGTCAGTCCGTGCCACCCATCGCCGCACGCATCTATGCCTCCTCGTCCTACCGCATCACGGAACGATATCGTCATCGCTTTGGATGTCCACAGATACCCCCCGACTGGATCGGCATCACCACCAACACCCATTACATCTGGATCGAACATACATCACATCCCTGGATGGTCGGCGTCCAGTTCCATCCCGAGTTCCACGCCACTCCCCATCCCCTCTTTCGCGACTGGCTAATAGGGCTCCGCCCTATGACCCGCTAGCTCGCTTCGCTCGCGCCAAGTTTCACAATACAATGCCGATAGCGCCGGCCGAAGCGCGACAGCTAGACGTCTGGCTAGCGCCCGATTTGCAATGCCGCAAGCGTCGGCTATAGTGTTGAATTTGCAATGTCGATAGCGCCGGCTAAAGTGCTATGAATTTGCAATGCCGCAGGCGTTGGCTAAAGCGCGACAGCTAGACGTCTGGCTAGCGCCCGATTTGCAATGCCGCAAGCGTCGGTTAGAGTGTTGAATTTGCAATGTCGATAGCGCCGGCTAAAGTGCTATGAATTTGCAATGCCGCAAGCGCCGGCTATAGTGTTGTAAATTTTCAATGCCGCAGGCGTCGGCTATAGTGCAAAAAATATCAAAATTTAATTATGTAATTCATTAACTGGAAATTATGAAAATGCTTAAAAAGACTTGGAATTTTTGCGGCTGAAATATGCTTATGCATTTCCTTAACTGGAAATTGTGAATTTAATTAAATCCTCTCCAGTTCCCGAACCTCTCCAGTTCCCGAACCTCTCCAGTTCCCGAACCTCTCCAGTTCCCGAAACCGGGTTGGTTTCCCCGGGTTGGTTTCCCCGGGTTGGTTTCCCCGGGTTGGTTTCCCCGGGTTGGTTTCCCCGGGTTGGTTTCCCCGGGTTGGTTAAAAACAACGAAAAACAAAACGTGAAATAACAAGAAATACTTAAATTTACAAAAAACATTGATTTTTCCTATTTACATTTAGAAATGGGTTTAGACGCGGATTTGGCTGCCTTTTTGGCTTTGTTACGACCTGACCGGATTTGTTTCCACGTCGCCGTCTGTGGAACTTGTGGTTTGCTCGAGAACTCGCGGGCAAATTGCTGACAGGATTTGATATGATCCAACCAGTTGGAGGTGGGTGTTAGCGGTGGAACATTCAGCGATTTCCAGAGAGCCGTCGCCTTTAAGAAGTTGTCTCCCCCGTAGGTCTTGACCACCACCTCGGAATTGTATTCGTCGGGTTGCTCGTTTGTTTCCGTCATGGCCGCAATGGTTGTCTTTTCGCTACGCCAGCGATCCGACAAATCGATCATGTCCGTAGACCCGACGTATTTATAATAAATATACGTGAGTTTCTGGGCAGTTTGACTACGACGGTTGATTCGGCCGCGCTGTTGTTCGTCAATGCTCCAGTTGATCGGGGTATCCAAAAACGCCATCGTGTCCACAAAATCCACATTTAACCCAGCCCCCCCGGTGCGTGCGCTGATTAGCAAAATACGCGTGTCTTGGTCGGTCAACTGATCGAGAGGTTTGAACGATGCCTCGCGGAATCGGTCCATCATAGCACATCGCTGACCCACACTGAGTTCTCCGCTGTAAATTTCAGCCTTGACTCCATGAAGCCCCAGGTGATATTTCAACAATTCCATGGGTCCCAAATACGAACACATAGCTACCTGGCTTTTGCGGGTACGCAACGATTTCAACGTTCCGTGCAACATGGTTTCCAGTTTCACATCCAGCGGAAAGTGCATCACGTACGGCGGTACCTCGGTTTTTTCGACCGTCCCGGCGCGCACATCCTTCAAGTATTTGTCCCGGGCAGCATTCAATTCCCGTAAACGAGAATAGGCAGACATTTGGCGCAATACGTCCACATCGGAAATGTACTTTTCCTTGAGGAGTGTCGCCAACGCCACCTGATGCGGATCTTCGCGCACCCGCATCCAGTCGGCAAAGCTCCTTTCCATGTCCGCGACGGCATTGGTATACGCCGTGTTGTCTTCGGGGGAAAATTCCAAAAACAACTGGACCTGATTCTCGGGCAGTTTCGGCACATCCATCTGAATGGTCAAGGTCATTCGGGGAACATAATACTTGACCCAATCTTTCTCTTGTCCTTTGTAATCGCCGAGGGACGGATCCACGATCACCGAGGTTGGGACAAACGAATACCGGGCATCCCCGACAATGGGCGTTGCGGTCAACCCTAATTTGGGTCGTTTATCTTTCGCCACCGCCTTGTAGACTTGCGAACTGGGGTTCTTGATTTTGTGCACTTCGTCGATAACCATCAATCCCCAGGTACTGGGTTTCAACGGCAAGGTACGCATGCGATGGTGCGACACGAATAGGAAACAACGGCTACCTTGGTGAAGTTGGTAAAACTGGCGAATCTGCTTATCTGTGCCTCCAATTGCGCACGGAATTTGCGGATAGAGCAAATTGACTTCTTTCATCCACTGACCCAACACCGCTGCCGGGGCAGTCACGAGCACCATGGTATTTTCTTGGGCCGCCTCTTGGGCAGCGACCACCCCCGCGCGTGTTTTTCCAGATCCCACGGGCAGGGAAAGAATGATACCATGGTTTTCGTCGCGGAGGCGAGTGGCGCAGATTTGCGCCAAGTGCTGTTGTTTCAAGTCCGTCTGGTTCGGAGTGGGAGCGATCGAACGCCAAGGTGCTGGTTGATTGTGGAAGTCATAGGGGGCTTGGGGTGGAAGTAAGGACACGTTTGCGAAGAACCCTGCTGGTGCATTGCGTTTCGCGGCGTCGTTAGTAGAAAGGTGGGTAGAATATTCAATAGAAGTCATGGTTGATTGCGTTTCAAAGCTAGTGAGTAAAGCTACAATAATAACAATTGTTGTTGTGTTTCAAATATGAATATGTGGTATGCCTGTGGATCCTCGGATTCCGCTGGTTCATATGCCAAGTTGGTAGTTCAACCGATCGTTCGAAACACGAAATTGGTGTTTCTACATGCCGTGGAGCGTCATTCTTCCAAAACACACTTAAATCGAAAAATTGTAACAACTATTACCCCTTTCACCGAAACGCAATCAACCATGGCTTTGAATAGAAAGATGGACTACTCTCGCGAGATATCGCGGATCTATGACGAAAGTAACCGCGCAGACCGGGTAAAGCAACGCATGGGACTGCATTTAGTCGCAGACGCAATGGAGTACTTCGTATCACTCGAGGAATTCAAAACTCTCCTTGCTGATATTCCCGATCGATCCCTCATCACACGCGGGCGACGCGCATTCGTGCAGTATTGGTCGGAGCAAATTACACCGCGCGACAAACGGGCTGAGATCTTGGAAGAGATTGCCGAGCACCGACAAACCGCGAACCAGGATTTGGATGCCTGTTTGACCACCCTGATTTCCGAACATAGCTGGCCATCTGCGGACTTGCCCGCGGAGACCAAAGTCAATGAAGCCATCCGATCAACCCAAAAATTGCTGGATAAATTAAGGTACCTCGAAAACCACGAAACCAGAAAGTTATATGCTCTGGCTCAAATCAACGAATTAACAGCTGAATTACCGCGTGTCGAGGCAAAAGTCCGCGAGAATGTGATTCAAGCAAATAGCGTCGCGGAGAGGTTGGTGCGTATTTTGCAGGGAATTGAACAAGCCATTCGTTTTTTCCCATCGGCGAAAGACTTTGAAGAGTCTGAATTATTTGATGTTTACAATGCGTATTTTTATACCCATGCCATAACGCCGCCGGGCTGTTTGAAAACCTTGGTGCGGGAAATGCGCGACCCAACCATTACCCGATTTGCGATCGATAAACGGGAACCAAAATTGTGCCGCACTGTTGATAAGCATCCATATAAACCTAAATCCACTAAACCTAAAGAAATTTCTGTGTAACTTAACTATTATACCTAAAGAAATTTCTGTGTAACTTAACTATTATACCTAAAGAAATTTCTGTGTTTTTTGCAGTTAATATTTAAAAACAAACCTAAAGAAATTTCTAAAAAAACGTAAAGAATTTTCGGTATTAGCGATGATATACAGTTAATGAATTACATCTAGAACAACACAAATCTACATCTAGAAAAGACTTAGATAGACACATTACACAAGTAGGCGACGACTGCATACGCATCAAAGTTTCTCGTGTTTGCATCCCGCGATATAAATAACTCAGACGGGATTGAATCATGGTTTCTCGGCGAATCTCCGTATCATACATAACGGAAGGATTTAAGTCAATAGACCGATTAGGCCGATAATACGAAAGAATGATGCGTTTCAATTCAACGGGCAACGCAAACCGATTTATACAGAGCGCGATCTGTTGAACCCGTTTCCATTCGGTTTCAATGGTATTGATCATTCGCTTGGCTTTGTTTAAAAAATAGGTAATTGGCCGCGATTTTGAGAAATGATGCGCAAATCGCGATTTGAGCAAATGCGCAACTTTGTTGTCTCTACTACGCATTGCGGCGAGAATGGCCGGGACATTTATGAACCCTGTCGGTAACCATGACCGAACAATGACATGTTCACCGTTGGTTGTTATCACGACAAGCGCCATATCCGGCAACTGTTTAATAAAGGTTCGAAAACCGGTGGGTGGCGCTTCTTGAATAAACAGTTTTGTTGTCTTGGTTGATTGCGTTTGGATTACTTGGCTCATGGTTGATTGCGTTTGAGAAATTTGGCTCATCGTTTTTTCGAATAAATGATTTATTTCAATTAAGTTATGATTTTTTACTATGGATGTGTCAGGCCCTCGTAAGAATTGTGAGTTGAGGAACTCGGGGAAAATATGTAGTTGAGGAACTCGGGGAAAATAGGTAGTTGAGGAACTCGGGGAAAATAGGTAGTTGGGGGAATGGGAAAATAGGTAGTTGGGGGAATGAGTTGGGGGAAACGCCGAAAAAAGGTTACAAAAAATACGAGTTTTTTAAAATATTACATTTTTGATACAACTATACACATAATACAAAATGCAAGTTTTGTGACTATAGCATATGACTCTTTCGGAATGCGAAACGTTGCACCGGTTGCGGTTGTTGAGTAGGTAGGGGTCAGTTGCAGCTGGTTGAAAAAATGCAACATCGCGGCCGGCTCCCAAACCTTGTCATCGGTCAATCCATGGGTTCGTTTGAACATTTCATACCGCGGGCCGGATTCCTTCATGAGTGTATAGATTTCCTCAATGTCCGCGTTGTGTTTCGCATGAATCCCCAAAAAACTCAACAGGATTGCTTCATCGAGTCCGTGTTTGGCACTGAAACACTCGGGTACGTTTCGTAGCCCGGTGCAGATAGGCCGAAAATATTCCACCATCCGCGCGTTGATGGTCATGTCGGATAGACCGACTTTTTGCATATGGTCCAATAGAGCCGCCAAGACATTCGGCCGAATTCCGCAGGACGGTTGCGATTCCTCATAAAACCGTTGGATTGCCGCATCCAACATAGCTTCCACTTCCCGTTGTTGTTCTTCAAGTTCGTGCATCGGGGTCGTTGCGGAAAAGGCCGGTGTACCATCTTCGAACAATGCAGGCATTTGCCGGTTGCAGTGTTCGATTGCCTGATGCAACCGCTGTTCGGGGGTAACCATGGTGTCTTCCAACCGACCGACAAACACGGCCGCGCGATACGGTTTGGTTTGATCAAATCGTAATTTAAAGGTATTTGCGCAGGACTTTGCGTAGCCGTTATTTTGGGGGAACCATAAATTGATATTGGCCGACACTTTCGCCAATCGGCCGACTTGTTGCCAGTCTGAATGACCGAGATTATCAAATTCCAAATCAAGGTGAGTAATGGTCGGAATCTGGGACAGGCAACGTTCGATAAACTCGATGACTGCCCCCAAATTGCCATCTACAGGGTGATCGTAATAGGCCAGTTGCTTGCCGTTGTTTTCCAAGAGAAACGTTCCATGGAGGTTGGTGGACTCCACCGGGAACTTGAGCTCGGCCGCCAAGTCGTCGATGTCTTCCTCTTCGTCTGTCGTTAGGTCCACGACCGCCGGTGGTTGTGGTTCGACGCCCTGCCCCATTGCGTCGGTGGGTTCCGACCCCACCACGACTGCCGCGCGTGGTACAATGCGTTTGGTAGAAGAAAGGTGGGTATAATATTTCATTGATTGCGTTTTGCTAGATTTAACTACGGTACGTTGTTGGTTCATTGCGTTTCAAGACTAGGCTAAAAATCAAGTTTGATCGTTTGAATTGAGTTGTAATAGAAATAGAGCAGCTGGTTCAACTACCAACTTGGTGACTCGTAAGCCCGTATGCGCGTCGAAATACCAAGTTGGTGATTGTCGAACATCCAACTTGGTGGCTGGAACTGCAGGAATCGGCAGACAGACGTCCAGGACTAGAACTCACAATTAAATCGAAAATTAACTTGTGAATTTTAGTCACCTTTAGCCTAGTCTTTGAAACGCAATCAACCATGTCTTCTTTTGAATATTCTACCCACCAAACTACTACCGCCGCAATGAACCACCACTCTGACGCATTTTGCCGCATGTATGCCGAATTCGACGCAACGAACACTGAGTTTTTACAAGACTCCGAGATATACCCTATTATACACGAAACCGCCTTTGTGATCTTCAACGGCGGTCGATTGGAAAACCGCACCCGCAATCAATGGTGGATAATGCATCAAGCGGTCGCATCCTTGCGCTTGGTCATGACCGTACAATACAGCGACGAACTGGTGGAGAAGTTTTTAACCAACATCCACAACGCGGTCGGTTTGGATACCAAACCGTGGTTTACCTCCGCGACCCAGTTTCACATATTTGTGCATGAACACCCAGATTTTGCGTGTATTGATATCGGTAAAAAATGTCGCAAAGTTATCCGTGCCCAGGACCGGTTGATGGGCAAGCATACCGTTACGTGCGACGATTCGTACACGGCGATGATACTTGCAGATACGCTGATGAACACACCTTATGGTACTCTAATTACCACGAATGAAAACGCGACAGTGAAATTCGGTAATCACCATTTACAACAACTCGTATGGTTTCATATCAACTTGGAAATACCGGTGGAACATTTTGACCACCAGGATAATACCGACGTCGAAACTGAAACGGAACCCGAACCCGTCGTGGTTCAATCCAAACCAAAATCCAGCGAAAAAGTGGAGTTTCAACTGCCAAGTCTGGAAGACATCCAACACGCGTTTATCGCCGCGGTTGCCGACAATGAAACGGAAATGGAGTTTACCGACGCGTCGGAATTGGTAACCTATGTGAAACAGCCACCGGCGAAAAATGTGACATTGTGCACATACGCCAACTCTATGTTGGCACAGGCAACCCCGGTATATAATCAACAGAAAGACCAACGACCAGACGATCGGTTTATGACCGAATATGTATGCTTGACCAAATCCGCGTCTAAGTATGCGACGGAACGCTATACATTGCAATTGATCCGGGCATTAACCGCGTTGCTCACGGCAAACCATGTGGACATGGACAATATAGAAAAAAGCAATCCGATTGCGTTGTCGGTTACACGCGACGCGTTTATGTCCAACCAAGAATTGGTGGAATGTGCCAAACTCGTGATTGGCGTGTCTGCCTCCGCGCTGTTTTCCAAGGCCTTGGACGAATTGTTACCCGATATGGAGTGGTCGTTGACCTTTTTAAGCTTGAAGCAAAACAAACCCAAATCAAACAAACAACGTAATTCGTTTATTCCACCAGCCGACATTATGACGCACGTGCCAACGGTAGACCATGTGTTGGAGCGTATGCATGTTGCGATCGATACCGAATCCGAACAACTGGAATTTGAGTCACACTACGCGGAATATGTACACTTGATGACCCAATATGAAAACGACCGCCCAGTGAATGTGCCTTATGTGTCTACCTACACCAGTGTCTTGCGCGTGTTGAAGGACGAACCAACAACGACCGCGGAAATGAAGAACGAGTTAAACTGGTTATTAACCAATCAGTCGAGCACGGAAGAGAAAAAAGCCATGCATACCTCGCTACAACTGATTCGGCTATGTGCCCTGCTATTGCGTAATGCGAAGAGTTGGTTGGTATTGGACACGAACCACATCTATACCAAAAATGAATTGGTATCGATGATTTTGGAGTCGTGTCCATCTGCGGCGCGTAGTGCGGCTAATGTTGAGGAAGTAGTCACTCGGGCCTTCCCAAATCAATCCGAAATTAAACTAGGATTTGTAAAACATGTAGTTGGTAAAAAACATGCTTTATTACATGAGTCGCATCCTGTAAAACGCATGCGAACTCCGTTAGTATCAGAACATGCTGTAGAATTGTAAATTTAAATAAATTGACTTTTTCAAAAACCTTGTTTTCTTGTTTTTCTAATAACTCAATTCCCATTTGATGAAATACTCAATTCCCATTTG
>JACCDW011059614.1_pt1 | contig 38865 bp, 54 predicted proteins | sample 7449781 | NCBI WGS metagenome assembly JACCDW01 (sample SAMN15323449, study PRJNA562643) | freshwater metagenome | isolation source: river surface water | place: USA:Blue River Watershed | collected 2017-08-18 | reverse complement strand
TGTTTTTCTATGCCATTGAGCGTGAAGGCAACTTGACGATTCAACGGCATCGTGGCACACTAGATACATTTCCTAACTTGGAATATGTCAAGCACCTAACAGATGGTGTTCCGTTGTTTAAGGAAATAGAATGAATAAGATACCAATGTTAGAACGGTTTGCCGCACAGAGTCTTGTTGAACACGACGGTGAGTTGATTTTTAGTAAGGAACGATTCGCCGAATTGATTGTAGAAGAATGTATTAATGTTTGTAAGAGTCGTGTAGGCAACAGCGACTACAATACTGGTAGATTACATTGTGTCAGTGACATACGAGAGCGTTTTGAATTTGGTATGACTACAGAAGATAAAAAGACGCTAATCAAAGAATTATTGGGAGTGAAGAACAATGATTGACGCGATCCGTGCTAATATAGTAGAATATACAGCTATGGATGAGCAAGCTCGTCTTGCTTGGGTGAGAGATTTTATAGGAAATTAAAATGAAAGACGAAAGCCATTTGCCCGTAAAAGAGCAAAGTCTGGTATTTCGTCTACGCAAAAGAGCAGAAATTAGACGTCAAATTCCTGGTCGTAAAAGCGTAGAGGAAGGCGCACCAGACAGAATAGCAGACATTTTAGAAGAAGCTGCTAATAAAATTGAGGACTTAGAACGAGTAGTTCGTGACACTCAAGACCTGCTAAGATCAAAATAATAGCAGTTTACAGGGCTCTTAGGAGCCCTATTTTTTTGACTGGAATAAACTTATTCAAAGGCATAAATACGTAAGTTAGGAAAATTCCAGGAGTTTAAACATGCCCTTACAGATTCGCAGAGGCAATACAGCTGAAAGATTAGCCATTACACCATTGCCAGGTGAACTAATTTTTGATACCCAAACCAACAAAATTTATGTTGGTAATCTTACTGGCACGGCCGGCGGCGTTGTAGCTGCGGGTGATGTTGCTGGCAATATGACCGGTAACTTAAATTTAAACAATTTCGATATCGTTGGCACAGGCGACATTGCTATTACAGGAAGTTTAACACTAACTGGAGCAACAATAAGCAGCACAGGTGCTGCTATCGACTTACCAATAGGATCCACAGTCGGCGGAGCATTAATTAGTTCCGGTGCCGGCGCAGGTGTTGTCGAAGGTTCTACTTACAAGATTAATATTGCTGCCGACGACAGCACAGTGATGCTAAACGCTACTGCTGAAACTATTACAGCTACAGGCGGCGTTTTTGGACCAATTTTTACCAACTTAATCGACAGCGCAGATAGTTCAGCTATAACTGTTACTCCACCGTTAGTTTTTAGCACAGATGTCACAGTTGAAGGCGAAACTTATCTGTCAAATAGATTAAATGTTATTTCATCATTGCCTGGAGAAACATCTGCAATTTTTGAAACAGTAGGAGCACACAACGGTTCTTCTAACGTTTCTTTTGCTAAAGCAAGAGGTACATTTGCATCTCCAACTGCTGTACTTAACGGAGATCAATTAGGTAACATCATTATGCAGGCTTATAGTGCAGGGGCTTTTCAATCCACTGCTTCTATAAAGGGTATTGTAGACGGAGCAGTTAGTGGATCTACTGTTCCTACAAGACTGCTATTTGCTACCATGGATTCTACTGGAGAATTAGCTACTAGAGTCAGCATTACTAGTTCTGGTAGACTAACAGCCTTATACGGTGTTGAAATGGGAACCCATGACGACACAGCATTAGGTAATGTAAATTTCCGCTCTATTAGATCTAGAGGGACTAGTGCTGCTCCAACAGTTCTCTTAAACGGCGATACAATGTTTGGTCTATACGGTTCGGGCTACGATGGATCTGCATATACAAGTTCTGCATCTATGCTGTTCCAAACAGACGGAGTTATTAGCTCTGGTGTTGTTCCAGGAAAGATTTTATTTGCCACATCTGACAACGTAGGTAATTTAACTACTCGTGTAGTTATTGATTCTACAGGTAGATTGGGTATGTTCGGCGGCGGCGATGTCTGGATCAACGACAACACAGTAACTGGCGGAAGTAATTTCCGTAGTTTAAGATCTAGAGGAACCTATTCTTCTCCATTAACTGTTACCACAGGGGATAACTTACTTAACCTTGTAGGATCAGGTCACGACGGCACAGCTTATAATGCTGCTGCTTCTATTAGTTTCCAAGTTGATACTACAGTAAGCACTGGCGTTGTTCCAGGAAGGCTTGTATTTGCTACAGCTGACTCTTTAGGTTCATTGACTACTAGAATGACTATTGACTCGAATGGTAGAATTACTTCATTAGGCGGAATTACAATTCCAAATAACGCAGTTAATACAGACATGGTTATTTTAAGTAACTACCATAGCACAGGAAATAACGCTAATAATCTAGCATTTAGAAGAGGTCGTGGTACGTTTTCAACACCTAGTGTAATTCAATCCAACGATAGAATTTATGATATTAACTGGGGTGGATTCGACGGAAGCACACACGTTACTGCATGTGCAATTAATGGTCTAGTAGGACCTGGTGCAGTTAGCACAGGTGTTGTTCCTGGACAGATGGATTTCGTTGTTGCGAATAATTCAGGAACTTTAGCAACTCGAGTAACGTTTGATGCATTCAAAGCAACATTTAACGTTGCTCCTAGAGTGCCAAATTATGCCAGCGATGCAGCGGCAAACACTGCTGTAGGAACACCACAAGCTGGTATGATTTATTTCGATACTACACTAAGCAAAGGTAAGATGTACGACGGTACAACTTGGCAACAATTATTCTAATTAGTTTCTAGGCTTAGCAAAGCCTAGAAACATTAGAAGTTCAATCACATATCTACCAGGATCAAACTGATACCACTTACGCCCGATACGATAGTCTCCGGGATGTAAGTGGTGATTGTTATGCCATCCTTCACCAAATGTTAGATATGCCCACCACCAAACATTATGACTTTGGTCGTTGTTTTTTCTATTTTCTCTAACACCAAATCTAGGATCGTGATCGATCCAGTTACTAAATCTAGAAGCTATAGTATTAAAGAACACAGGAATCAAAAAGAAATATACTAGTGTTTCAAAGGTAACAGCATATGCTAGAGCAGCAACAATTAAAATCATTGCTATATACCACTCGTGCATAAATCTGTGAACGGGATCGTTGATAATTTCTCTTACAGCCCATTTATTAAATTTGCTGCTGTAGTCTCCTACAATAGCACCGACAGGTCCTAAGGTAACTGGGCTGTGGGGATCTCCGGGTTTGTCTGCATATCTGTGATGCATTTTATGAACAAACACCCAACCAACTGAACTACCTGTGCATCCTAAATTTCCTAAGAAACTAAAAAAGTATTCTATTGGTTTCCATACTTTATAAGACTTGTGTGTCAACAATCTATGAAATGTAACAGTTATTCCTAAACAGGTTATTAGCGTATAACCCAACAGAGATAGTAACCAATATTCTAAACCTGCTGAATTAAAAAGAGCATAGACAAAAGCTGCTGCTCCTAAAAGTTGCATAGCAATAAAAAACCATTCTCTAGGGTAAAATAACTGTTTCATATCGGTATTTATCTTAGAAATTATTAGCTATACAATATTCTTTTACTTCTTTAAAGGATTTCATAATTCCTGCAGAAATAACATATCTTGTACACTCAAAATTAATTACAGAATGTTCTTTTTTTACATCTAATAAATTAAATTTTTTTGGAGAGTAAGGCGCTAGTTCGTATTCGTAAATGTAGTCGACACCCTTAATACCTTTAGAACCAGTTTTAAACAGTGTATGAGAAGGAACCATATCTATTAGTAAATTAAAAGCGCAACCCCTAGTTCCGTCTATGTGCCAATCGTACTGAGTATAAGGATCCCATCTAAACACCACGGGCTGACTGATAAGAGATTTGTAATTATTGTACAGCGATGAAAAGGCTAAATCTTTTAACATCATTTCTATAGGAACAGCAATACCTATTACCTGCGACTTGGGATGTCTTAGCGACCATCTAGTACTTGTATGTACAAGATTTCTAACTTCGTCATATGCAGAAAATTCGTTTTGAAATGTGTAAAAATTTTCGCTCATATTTTATCCACATTATGCAGCATCCAGTAATATATTGGGCCTATAAATTTAATTTTAAATTCTTCTCGATTGAAAAACATTACTGTCTTGCCATCTCGCTTGGCTAAATTACCTAGATCAACAAAGTCAATAAAAATTTTTTCTAGCTTAACAAAGTTTTCACGCAATCGTTTTCCGTCGTGCCAAAAAATATCTTCTTTATTTTTATTTTCGTACTTTATAGATATTTCGTGGGCACCGTAATCTAATTCTATAGGATATTCAAACTTAACAATCTCTTGATTCTTAGACAATTTTTCTACAGCTAATCGTTTTCCGTCTAGATAAATTCCCACCTCCGGCACAGAATCATTCCAGTAGCTAACAAACAACACCACAGCTAAAGTAAAATTATCTTTGGTCATGGCCAACACCCGTAGTTAGTATCTGAATAATATCTTCTTTGCTGCCTATGTATTCTGCTTCTGCTGTGCCAATCTTTCTTCTAATCAAAATCCAATTCTTTAAAACAGCGTGTGTTCTAAAAAACAAATCTCCTACACCAATATTCTTAGGTCGAGGATGGCAATTCATAATTACAGATTTATTTTCTGCGCTGGTCTTGGTCATGTCACGAGCTGCAACATAACTCAATACAATTTCAGGCGTCCAACTTAAAAAATTAAAAGGCATTTCGGGATACATAATTGCTTGAATAATGTCGGGTTCGTGTATTAGATATCCGTTCTTATTATTCATTTTTGAGTCTATGTATCTGGTCCACATATAGGATAGGTTTTCATCTGGATAATATTCAGGAAACCCTGCCCCTGTTATTAATTTTCCGTTAACACTGCGAACATAGTCGTATAAGAATGACATAGTGCCATTGCCTGCGCCAAACCTTCCACAGAAGTCTCTGCTAATTGTAGTAAGACGCTGTACCCATTCGTCACCAGTAGCTTCTATTACTACAGGTTCTAATGAATTTTCTCGACACCATTTAAAGGCCCACCAAATGTCTAATTCATTTAAATCTTCAACTTTAAAAATTATAGGTGTGAACGGTATACCTAATTCTAAAAATGTTCTAGCTACAAATTCGCTGTCAATGCCGCCACTCATTGCCACAAACAAATTACTGTAGTTGGCTGCAATGTCTAAGGCAACATTTTTTGCAGCCTGATTGAATGGAATTATTTTTGACGGAACAGTTGGACAGAGGTATACATCAAGTTCAGATTTAGGCCACGGATTAGTATAAGATCTATTCAGCCTATATTTTATCCAAGCATCTTTACCGAAGCCGGGCAGTTGTGCTATTGGCGTTTGTTCGTTATATTGCGGATTGTAGAAATTAGTTAACGAATCCATGATCTAAAATGCAATTTCTCTGGTTCTAAATTTTCTGTTGAAACATAATCTTTTTTCATACGAGATGCTTGTTTACAATCTTGAGCAAACGCTGTTTCCCAAACATCTTCGTTTATGTTCCAATTCTTCTCGCTATATCTAGTATCTCTATATTTGAAAACTTCTACCAAAGTTTCATCTGTACGGTTATGGACAACTGTAACAAACCAAGCACCTGGTTGCCATTCAATCATAGTGTTAGGATAAACTGCGAACCAACCAGCACCGTAGTTGCTAGACTTATCTGCATCTAGTAGTGTCTTATAAAATTCTGTTTCTTGATGTTCAACAGGCACTAATTGAGTTGCTGTATTCTTGCCTAGTACCCAATTAATTTTATTCACAGATGGTGTGTTTATTTGATCATATACTCCCTTGTGTAAAATAGGTATATGATTTACATCTAAGAATAAATCCATAACGTGTATAGGATTACAATCTAGACTAATTGTTCTTTTTTCTACTAACTCTAAATTATCGGTCGACGAGTGGACAGCTGGCAAATCGTGTTCGCTGGAAAACAAAAATCCGTTCCATTCAAACACTGTTCTTTGTTCAAGATGTTTAGTATTCTGACAAACATGCGCAGTGGTACCTGAACCAATAGGAGTACCGTCTATTTTAAAACTCCAGCCGTGATAAGAACATGACCTCGAATTACGGCCTCGTTCTCCGTTAAAGTAACTGCCTTGATGAGGACATACATTTGATACCAAACAAAACTGACCGTCTACATTAGACAGTGCCCAGTCTTTGAGATACGGATAAACTATCCATTCGTTAGCGTGTATATCGTTTTTATGTCCTAAGAACATTACAGCATTTCCTTAGTAAAAATATATTTGTTTTTATCTTTGTAAATGAAATCAAATGTATCTTTATACCTTAGTAGTCCTGGCAAGCTAGGATGTTTTGTTTTATATTTAAAGTACTCTGGATCTTTGGTAACTTTGAAAATAGGTTCCTTCATGCACAGCTTATAATCTCCCCACTTAGAACCACTGAAGTAATGACCTTCTGTTAAACTCCAATGTTGAAAATCTTCTGTGTTAAAGAAGTGTATAATCTGATTTATTAATTTGTTGCCTACGTCTTGGTTAGAGCAATGACTTACTATTCTAAAATTAACAGCTTGCCATTTCATATTAAAGTTTAGATACCAAAACAAATCGTGACTGGTTACTAGTTCAACTGGCGAGTTTTTAACTACAGTTTCTAGCAATTCGTTGACCTTAGGCTTTTCTTCTGCTGACAAGTTTCTAGTAAACCAAGATAGTCCTCTAACTTTCCAATTTTCATGCACTACAGAAAAGTCGTTGTAAAAATCCACACAGCTTTTCATGGTAAGACTACCTACTAAATTGTCCGCCATTTCTCCTGTGACTATAGTTCCGTAACTGTCTGGGTCGTTTAAAACTTTATCTGCTTGTACAACACAATCCATAAAATCTTTTTTAATTATGTGTTCGTACATCGTTGGATTTTCTTTTATACTTTCTAAATTTAATCCTATAGTAAATCTTCCTTGCGATTTTAATTCTTGTGCAATTCCCAATTCGACGAAAAGACACAGTATAAAAGTTGAATCGATGCCGCCACTCCACAGCACAGTTATGTGAGAATCTCTAGCTGCAATATCTCTAATCCTGTTGTAACTTAATTCTAAGAAATCTTTCTTTACAGGAGATTGCAGCATCGGGAATAGATTTAGATATTCAATATTAGGCCAATGATTCTGTGTTCTATCCAACACACTAATCAAAGGATTAATGCATTTGTGAAAAGGATGTTTATTTTTCAATGCTAGGGGATGATAGTATACTAGATTCATAACAAGATGTTAGTAAAAAACAACCTCTCCATTTGAGTTTTTACTTCTTGAAATCCTTCGTCGTTGTCAACCGCTAATACCTGAGATATTACTGTTTGCTTTATGCTGTCAAGCTGAGATAGAATTTGTATTTTATTCTCAAAATTAATAATTGAATCGTTGCTGTGATTACCGTCTACAACATTCTTAGCTGACAGGTATTTGTAAAAATCTAAAAGATTAAAATTCGAATTACTGATTCCTAGGTTTTGTTGTGCAACATCTAACCTATAATTTAAGTCTTGTAATACTGCCATGCGTTTTCTTATCTTTACAGATAAATCAACTACTTCTTTTGACGGCTTGGTATCTTCGTTGACTTCGACATTGGTCCAGCTGTTGGCTTTAAACTGTGTAGGAAATCGTGTAATATTTAGATTGCCAAAAGTTCGAACATGCAACCATGGCATGTCTTTGATCGACCATAGCATTACATCTTTACTAGCGTTTTCGCCTAGAGCCCAATTCTCTGGATCAAATATTATTGTTCGCCATTGCATTATTTCTTGCCTCGTAAATTTTATGTCTACTTTCTTTAGTAGCTATTAGGGGCAAAAACAATAGTGTCATGTCGAACTCTTTTGACTTACCGCTAACGGTAGTTCCAAAATCATAGCTGCTGGCTCTAGCATGATGATTATTATGCCATCCTTGTCCCCAAGTTGCCCAAGCTAAGAGCGGAACATTTCTACTATCGTCTTTGGTTTCAAAATTTCTGTATCCGTATCCAGGTGAATGACAAAAGACGTTAATATTGCTTTCCTGGTAAAGGCTTATAGCAGCCGGAATCATCAATCCAAATAATAAAATTTGCCAATCAATCAATCCAACAATTAGATAAGTTCCAAGAATAATTTTATTGTAATTCTTAGCAAACCACATCTGCATAGGATCTCTAATTAAGTCAACAGCATACTTTGGATTAAAATATTTGTCCCAATCGTGTAACCACATATGCCAAGAATACAACGCACCTTTTTTCGGAGTATGAGCATCACGATCAGTTTCGGCATGTCTGTGATGACTGCCTCTATGTATTGCAGCCCAACCTAGCGGACTGCCTTGTAGGCATAAACAGCCTATCCAAAGCAGCACCGGTTTCAATCCTTTTCTAGCTTCAAATGCCTTATGAGATACGTACCTGTGTAGCACAGTAGCAGAACCAATTCCGCCTATAATAATCCAACCAATTAGCAAACTTAAAAAGTTTTTTACTGTAAAATCAAAATGATACAGGTATAACGCTGTTCCTAACCAAGCGATAATGTGAACAGGATAGAGGATGTAAAATAAAAATGAATTGATCTTCTGCATGATACGTTACTTATCTGCAGATCCAGTGGTTGATAAAATTATCTTCTTGATAGTAGGAAAACAAATCAAAATCTTTAGTATGAATTCTAGATTGATTTTCCAATACAGCAGCATAGGAATTACTGCCGTAATAGAGTGTGGTTGATTCGTGTTTAATTTTGTTTTTGTAATAATCTTCATCACCCGTATATCTAAAAATTATTTTTTTGTATTCAGGCTTAAAGTCTCTAAGATTATTAAGATCGGGCTGTTGATGATGTATGGACCAATTTTGGATATCCCGACCTATAAAGAATGTAGTAGAATCTGGTATCCTGTAAAATCTCATTCTAAATTTTTCTAAGGCATACTGCCAGCGCCAGTTAAATCCTGCCCACCAAGAGAAATCGTAGGTAGTGTCTATAGGTCTTGGACTGTTCTTAGCAGATTCCATAAAAACATCATACCAACAGTTTGCAGACTCTATGTCTAACTTTTTGTGAGCAAAATATTTTACAATGTTTTCCCTTGTAGCGGGTAACTTTAGATAATCAGGTCCGAGGATTTGTAACATTTCACTGCTGAAGTCATAGCCATATGACAAATCCCCATGTTCTGCACTAAGCACCATTCCGTCCAAATTATCGTATTTTAATATCTGCATCACCCTTTCAGTAGATACAAAATTAACTCTGTCTGATATTTTCAAAAAGAAATTATAATTTTCTTTTAAGCTATCTGTATTACAAACAACATAAATTTGATCTTTAGGAATGTCTGCTTCTAGTAATGCAACCACAGTAAGAGTAGAATCAATGCCTCCACTCCAGAGCACATAGATTTTTTTATTCGATGCTATTAATTCTTTGCTGCGATTAAAACATGCTGTGTCTAAGTCTATATTTTTTATAGGAAAATTTAAAGAATACTCTGGCAATGCCACGCTGGCAAATGGCAAATTAACTTTATTAGATCTATCTACTAACCAAGAATCGCTAATAATTCCATGTACTTGTCTAAAAATTTGTACATCTTTTTTGTCTTTAGAAAATTCAATGCCTCTGTGATCTTTTAAAGGCAAGGTTGTAGACACTACTAACTTCATTGTCTAGACCCAAATCTAAATTCAGATTCTAATTGCATGAACAGAGCGTCTTCCATTTCTGATTTTTCTGTTTTAGAATTAATAATTTCTACATACTTGTTCCACAGTGCATGAATTCTCATCACAGAAATGTTAGACGATTCGTAGTGCATTTTAAGTTCTTGATATGCAGCATCAACTGTTCTATTGTTTATGTCTGCCCATTCTTGTATTGCGGGAGTATATCTAACAAACTTCGGATCACAGAGATCTAACTCTTTGCCTAAGAACTGTAGAAACATTTCGTCGCCGATAAAATGTTTTGCTCTAGAAAGGTAACGCTCGCATCGTTGTTCTAGAATCATCATAGCATCCGCTCTGGCGTTAGCAAGCCAACGTTTAGCATACCAACGTTGATTTAAAAATTCACTTGGATATTCTACTAGATCAAAAAATCGTTTACTGGGAGTTTCTTCTACAATTTTTGCTACATTACACTCACTGGCAATAAATCCTGTGTTAACAATCTTGCTACCTCTTCTGACTAACTGATAATTCAAATTAATATCGTCACGATAAGCATTAATTCCGCCGGTAATTCCTGTGTAAGGATAAAACACTACCATTGGAGAGGTATTCAATATGCCTTTGCTTACAGCATTAGCTATAGAAATTGTTGGGCATCTAGTAACGACCCCAAACGTTTCTTGATCAACTACTAAAAAGAGATATTGTTTCACAGCATCAAGCATCTGGAGTCCTTAAAGTATTAACAGCTTCCAATGGTTCTTCTCTGCCCTTATCTTCTTTTCTAGTAATCACAACACAAGAACCATCCCAGTCAGATTGTGACCTCCCTTCCCAATGCTCCGGGCCTTCTCTTACTTCTTCATTTTCACTAGTATTTCTTTCCATAATACTGTTTCCTCTGCTATGCGTTTTTCAAATGCAAATTTTCCGATGTATGCTTCCGGAATAATCATATAACTTTGTTGTAGCTTTCCTCTAGTGTCTGGTCTTCTAGCAATAGCTGTTAAGGTGTCATGATAAAACTTATGTATTGCAGGATCTGTTCCTTTGGGCAATGCTAGACCCCAACTAGCCTCAACCTTAGGATGAAATCCTTTAATCTTTTCACTGAACGTCGGTACGTTGGGCAACGAAGGGAATCTATTTTCTCCGCTGATTGCAATAATGTTAAGTTTATCCGACTCGACGAACGGCGCTGCAACTGCCAGTTGTACCACTCCAAACTTAACATGATTACCTAATACATCTCTAATTGCATCAGCACCAGATTTGTAATTTACTGTTACTAAATCTTTTCCACCTTTTGAAGTCTCTTGTACTAGATATCTAGCTGCAACTTCAAAAAATAAACTAGGAGTAGCAATGGTGACATTGTTTTGATTGGCAGCTAATTCTTTTCTAAATTCTTCTATGGTCTTAATTCCCGATTCTTTACTAGAAACCAACACCATAGGACCTGCTGCTATTGTAGTAATTAAATCAACACCCTTGTTTTGAATTAGCTCTGGTGTAGCTATAGGAGCAATAGTGAGCAATGACGATGCTGTTGCCCACAATGTGTATCCATCTGGCTTGGCATTGTTAGCAAACCAATTCATGGCTATAGATGCGTTAGCACCTGGTTTGTGTTCTATATTAACCTTATATCCTTTGGCCTCTAATGCTTCGATGTAAGGACGCAGAGCTTGGTCAGTTGCCCCGGGTGTGAATCCAGAAATAATTGTAATGGGCTTATCCTTTGGTTCGAAAGCCATTGCCGAAGTTATTCCTGCAACTGTTAATAATGCTAATAAAACTTTTTTAAACATTTTTCCTCCTATGATGTGCAAATGCTTTTTGAGACGTACATGCTAACAGTTGTGTCGTAAGGAAACAGTTTCCCTCCAGTGAATATTAGAACTTGATTCCACTTAGGAATTTCGTTTGCAGGTGTTTTTGCATAAACAAAATGATGATATTTTTCTCTCAAATGTTTAAAGAGTCTTTGCCAAGACAAATATCGTTCTCCTTTAGACACTACATACCATTGAATCATTTCTTTAGATTCTTGGTGTTCTGTTAGAGCTTTTATTAGACCCCTAATAACTCGTATGCCGTCTATTGATTTTACTGATGTAACTATAAAACTTAAAATCCAACTCATTTGATTAATTGTTCTTGCACCAATTATACCCTTGAGCTCATCGTCTTCAAAATAACCAAACGCTACAAATTTGTCATGTCCTACCACAGTATCTGGTAACATATATAGATGAAAGATTCTTTTGTTTTCAAATCCATCAAACACAAATATGTCTTCAGTTTCTGTAGCCATTTTTAAATCTACAAATTTTTCAACAATATCTATATCGTCGTTGACTAATTTTCTTATATGTACTGACATGTACCACCGCCATTTGTTAAAATATTTTTAAGATTATTATATTCAATATAACAATCTCTAGGTTCCCACATAAATTCTTTAGATATTTTAGCAGTTGCCTTGCTAAACAATCCTGAAATTTTTTCCACTCCCCAAGTTTTTTTGTAGCCCATAAATTTAGGAAAGCCGCCTTCGGCATAAATTAAATTCTTACTGCTGTTCCAGCTGATTTTTCCTGGTATTTGATTAGAGCATAGTTTTTGTACTGTGGGGATATTTAAAAAACTAAGCATTAACTCGGGGCTCCATGTATAGAAATTATTGATCGCTCTAACATTAGCAGTGTTAGCAAACCTTCTCCAGCACATGTCTTGGTCTTCTTTCTTAACAAAGCTCCATTGAGATTTAGGATGGCAATCACGCCTAAGTTCAATTTCATCTACAGTGATGAAAGGAAACGTAAAATTTCTACAGGCATATATGTGTAGAGCTTGGTACATAGAATATATTTGAAATTCTTTAGCCACGTCCATCATTTGTTCTTTGACAAATTGGAAAGGATCAATTTCTACTATAACGGGATCTATCGATAATTCCCTGCACTTTTTTACTGCATAATCTGCATCGATGGGATTTAGATCATTAGTAAATTTAATGATAAACACACCTGGTTTTATTCCCACAGACAAAAATGATTCAAGACAAACATTACTATCCAAGCCCCCAGTGAGGCCTATGTGTATATCTGGATATGTTTCGTATATCTCAGCAGCAGCAGTGCAACATTCTTCTTTAAAAGATTTTGGAGTTCTTTGGATCCCACCTATTTGGAAAGAGATGAGGTCGTACCAATTCTCCCTATAAAGATTTTTTGGATCATTATTATACCAATAATTAAGATGATTATTTTTTGAAAATTTCAAGTTGTGCTTCTCAACAAGTAAATAGTAGCATATTTACATTTAAAATAGACTCCTATGAATTTATTTGAGAAACTAAACTTTTCTTTAAAAGACTTTGATCCGGAAAGACTCAAAGGTGAGCGTCATACCTACTACGGAAATCCTCCCAAACCTAGAATCAGTTATTACCTAATCAAAGACCAATCGTACTTTGATGAGATTATTCCTAGTCCAATTTGCAAAATACCCCCAGATACATTATTCTTAGCAGAGATAGAAGGTTCTGGTTTATTGGCGCCGCATCGTGATCACAATGTTTCTTGCTGTGTGAACTATTATTTTGAAACTAACGAGTCAGTAACTCTATTTCATGTAGAGAAACCAAATATAAATGCACATGTCTACCCCGGAAAAACTACAGCAAACATTTATAGCTTTGATCAAGTAGACACTGTGGGTAAATTCAAAGCAGAAAAGAACGAATGTTATCTATTGAATGTTAGCGAAATACATTCTGTGTATTCGCCAAATCCCGGTGTAAGAAGAATGATAACGTGGCAATGGAGGAACACTCCATTTGATGTTGTGTTAGAAAATATTAACCAATAATTTTCTTAGAATCCATATTTTGATTCCAGACTTCTTCACCGTCTGGAGTCAATGCATGGATAGCAACAAACTGTTTACAACTTTCTGGAATAGGATCAACAGATCCGCAGGTATTGTATTTGTCAGATAATAGTTTAAATTCTAAGTTATTATTAATTTTAATTAACTTTAGATACTCAGACAATCCAACATTGCTTTTTCCTTCTCTGCTGATAAACAAGCATTTGATACCTGCTTCCTTGGCCTTTTGAATTTGCATAGGCAAGCAGTAAGTGGTATTCATAAACTGATCACCACCCCTAAACTTAACTAGCCCAGAAAATCGATATTGGTAATCTATCCACATGCGGGTACTAATTCTTGCAACATTAACTCCCCATCTGTCTGGAATCGCTATGACTCCGCTAAAGCAGGCAATTTTTCCTTCTCTAATTACCGCAGGAAAAGAAATGTAATCTTTTGGATTGATATTTACATAATTTGCTTTTAGAGGATCATTAGAGTTAGCGATTTTTTCTAAAGCCTCATTAAACAGTCCCATATGCGTGTTGTCTGACGCTAGGTCGGTAACTGGTAAATTAGCAAAATGAGTTTCTAACATTGTAAATTTCCTCTATTTTAAACGAGTCAAATGTTTGCAAATTAGCATCAATACCTGTTGGGATTCTTTTGCTGTGAAAAAGTCTGTTTAAACTAGGACCTTTGATCTTATAATCTCGATAATCTGCATCTTTATTATAAGAAAAAATAAAGTCTTTGGCAACAAACTTATAGGAATTCCAAGTATCTTTAATTCGTTTATTAGTATTATTTATGCTCCATAGTTGGTGATCAGGACTGTCGTAAAATGCCAGCATATAATTCTGATAAAAATCTAAATCTAACTTAACCGCAGATCTCAGCGGAAATAGAAAATATTCAGATTGCCATTCTAAAAGAAAATTAAACCACCATAAAAAATCAAAGTTAGTTTCAACCTTTACGCCTTGTGTTTTTATCTGATCGTCTAACAAATCAAACCATGTGTTGGCAGAGTCCGCTGGTATTCCTAAACTTACCCAAAAATCTACTATAAATTTTTTTGAGTATGCAAGTTTAACCTGATCAAACTTTCCCTGTCTGTATATTCTTCCTATGGTATCTGTGCCAAATATCTTATCTCCTTGTCCGCCAGTTAATAATATAGCCCGACGATCAAAGAAGTTTTCTATATTGTCTCCGCAGATAATATTAAAATTTGGTCTAATTATATCTCTATACATTTTAGGATATTCTTGTATTCCGTCAGATGTCATAACTATAGAAATTCTTTCAGCTGCTTCTTTTATAGATAAGATTTTTAAAAAAGATACTAATACAGATACAGAATCAATACCGCCTGAATAAAAAAGATATATTGGTTTTTGTAATCTGTCTTGATGCTTTAATATTTTGTTAGCTGTTTCTAAACAAATGTCATCAAAAGATTTATTAAATGTATAATCTAACTTGGGTAATCTAAATTGTTCATAAACAGAAACATTAAAAGGCATAGTAATATGCCCGGATCTATCCACCAGTGTCTTATTAGGTGCTAGATAATTATAAAATCCACCCCATAATTTAACATCGGGAGAATTAAAAAATACTAGAGATTCCGAGTTTATTTGAAGAAACGATTTAGAGTCTTGCATTTATAAAGACATCCTTCATCGATTCGGCAAATATTTCGTTCATTTGGTCTTCACTGTCTGCTTGATTTATTTTAGTAGAGTATTTGTTATAACAGGCAAACAATCTTAATTTCATTCTTCCCTGGCTTTCGCTAAACATCTTTAATTCTTTATATGCTTGATCCTCTGTAACTTCTGTATACTGTGCATACTCTTTGATAGAGTCAGGATATATATTCTCAGACAAGTTTGTTTGCAACAGCTGATTATCTATATAGGACACTGTTGTGGGATCAAAGCCTACGACTGTTTTAAACAATACAGTATTCAAAAATCCTTCTAACCTAATTAAGAATTTTCTTCTTAGAATAGCTAGTTTTCTTTTATTAAGAAATTGTTCATTTATAAGATGCGGTTCCAATTGGCCAATATCCGGACCGTTGGTATCGTCATAACTTAAAAATGTCGAATCAAAATTTAAATCTTTCCACTGAGGCCTTGTCCAAAAGACGTACATAGGAACTGCCATAACTTTAACATTGAATATTCCCGATGCAATTGAATTAGCAGCGGCAATAGATTCTGTATTGCATAGCACACCAGATGTTTCGATATCGACTAGTAAGAATTTAAATTGCATCTGATATTTAAGTTCAGTTTATTTTCTATAAAAATAATGTCCGATAAATATTGGCATGAATGCACGACTATTAACATCAGACGATTTGGAAGCATATAAGAAGCTTTTGGACAGAAACTTCTTTGGCAAAGAACGAGCATTAATTGACACTCCTGAAAAGTACACAGGCGGATTAGTCATTAGTAACGAAGCTAGTTCTTTTAGAGTATATGGAGGGTTTTCCGATGACGGAGAATTAACCAGTGCCTGTGCTATTCATTTATGGGAAAAGATGAAAATCTATACTATGCTGTATATGTTGATTCATCCAAAATTTAGTCATACTAAGTTTACCAAGTCGTTTGAAGTTTCAAATCTTAGACAAGCATTAGGAGCTGCTGTAGCATATGCAGAGTCTAAGGAATATTGGCAGTTCTTTTACGCAACACACTTGCGAAATTATAAAACTAGAAAGACCACATGGTTTAAGCAGACAGATATGTTAGTTGGTCGCTACGATTGGACATTAGAAACAATTATTCCTGCTAACACTCTGCCTTCGTGTCCATTACATGCTGCTTTGATTTATAATCAGCCAAGGGGTATCGACTTAGTTGTAAAGTCAGCTAGACTAAAACAAGAATTAATTTTTAATAAGTTTCACGAAAAAGGTTTATTACCTTTCAGTTACGAAGAAATGTATAATGAAAATCCTAGAAGCTAAAATACAAGACGTATCTTTTATACAATTTGCCACTACTATAGTGTCACTAGTATCTTTATTCTTTGTAATTCCCACTGTTGAAAATGTTTTCTTGATTATTTTAGGCTATTTTCTTTATAGCTGTGTTGGAATGACAGTGTTTTACCACAGATACTGGAGTCATAAAAGTTTTAAAACTTGGCCTATTATCGAAATTGTAGGAACACTTCTTGGTGCGTTGTCGGGGAGAGGCAGTGCATTGAGTTGGGTAACAGTGCATCGCTTACATCATAAACATTCAGACACAGATTTAGATCCCCATTGGAGTGATCGTGACGGTTGGAAAATCTTTTTTCCATTTATGCTAACATATAATTCTCAAAAACTAAGCCCATTCATGATCAAAGATGTGTTAGCTTCTAAAGTTAATATGTTCATTCATGAGAATTACAGGTTAATTTTGTTAGTTTATATTGTTTTACTATCGCTGATTAGCTTTGAAACACTGTTGTACTTCTGGATATTTCCTGCTGCGTTAACTGCTTGGTCGTTGAACACATTTGTTTACCTAAGTCATAAGGATAGTTTGCCTACTAACAGTTGGTTAGTTTCTTTAATACTTTGGGGAGAAGGTTGGCATGTGTTACATCACAACAGACCCGGAGAATACATATTGCATAGACTAGACTTAGCAGGACATTTTATTAAATTAATTAGGAAGAACAATGTTTGATCCAGAAAGAGTTAAATTGGTCTACGACAAATTAATACAGATTCCTCATCTTAACATAACAAATTATGTTAAGCCTGCTCCTATGAGAGAAATACTAAAAGAGTATTTGCAATTTGAAGATGCTGATTTCTATCCTTATATTTCTGGTCTAGACGATGAAGAAATTAAAACACATATGGCCAACAACTGGAAAGGTATGTGTATTATAGATACAACCGTAAGCGGCAAACATAATGTCGACTACATGGTTACAGAAAATAACTTCGATAAGTTAGAATTTAAATTTGACGACCAAGGAAATGCACTATTTTCTCCAACTGATGTAGGAGAGTTAGTTCCAAATACAATCAGATATCTATACGAAATAGTCAAATATCCTAAGAAAACTAGAATAAGTAGGATGGTAGCCAATGGCGGTAACCCGTCTTGGCACAGTCATCGATTGTTAGCTAATGGAGGAGATCAACGATTCACTAGCCACGACATGATAACTCCAGTGTTACACATACCTCTTATTACTAATAATCGTTGCTTTATGGGAGTAGCTACTAGATATCCACCAAAGAACCCAGACATTCACAAGTACTGGCAGCGTTACAACTTTGGTGAAGTTTGGATTTTTAATAGTTACTATTACCATCAGGCCGTTAATCTAGGACCTGCGAACAGAGATCATATTATGATGTATGTTCCTGTAGACGATGAATATATGTTTCCAATATTAGAAAAAGCTGTAGCCGAATACCAAGGCGACATTATGCCAGTTGTAGAACTTAGGTAATGTAAGCGTATTCTGAATATTTTATTGCACTTCTTTCTAATAAGTTTTGCAATTTTGTTTGATCCATTCTGCCTCTAACAATAACAGCGCATCGAGAAGGATTTTCAGTAGTTCCTTTGTGTACTCCGTGAATACTTTTAAAGCTATTAAATGCCCAAGGCGTGTATTCTTTTTTAGGAAATTTTACATAAAATGGTTCGTGATATTCAGAATAATCGTTTGTTAACGTATTAGGAATAATTTTTTTAGTTGGGTCTTTAGGTAATCTAAACCATAATGCATCATCTTGAAAATTGTTCCATAGATAAAATCTAAAAGCCCACTCGTCGTCGCCGTCTGTATGTCCAACAACTTCTGTATCGGTCTTTTGTATTAAAATTGTCATTGCTCCTAATTGAAAAGGAAACGCTCTAGCAGCATAATGAGTCAATTCTTTAAATTCATTTTTAAACAATTCTCTTAATTTTAATTCTTCGGAACTTATATCTATTTTTGGCCTGAACGGTTGAACAGGATGGTCCCAGGGATAATCTGTTATTTTGTTAAAGTAATTGTACCTTCTTTCAAAATAACATTGTTCTCTCCACAATTCACAGTATTCGATCAATTTTTGTTGATCTACTTGTGGCGGATCCGGTAGATCCAAAGGTGTAAAAATTAATCTGTCGATGCTCATGGATAATAAGTAATAAACTAAGGATAATATTTATGATTGAAAAATACCCTGCATGGTCAAATGGGGAATATTGTACTATTGGAGATCTTAAGGTCAGTGTATTAGATCTAGGATTAATTCACTGTGATGCTACTTACGAAGTTATTAACTCAAAAAATAAAAAAATCTTTATGCTCGATGAACATTTAGATAGATTTTGGAATAGTTGTAAGCATTGGAGATTGGAAATACCTCTAAGCAGAGAAGAAATTAAAGATGTTATTTTAAATCTTTGTAAAAAAGCCAACGAACCAAATTTATTAATTTGGATTGGTATTACTAGAGGAATACCAGAATCCGGAAGCCCTAGAGATTTAGTATCTCCTAAACAAAATTTATTTTTGTATGTTAAGCCATACTACGGATTTAGTAAAACTAACACGGCTACAGTGTGTGTTGCTAAGACAATCAGGGTTCCTGACTTCTCTATTAATCAAAGATTTAAAAACTTTGCATGGAACGATTTAACTATGGCACAATGGGAAGCTATCGATCGTGGATACGATACTGCTATTCTGTTAAATTATAATGGGTATGTTTCAGAAGGTCCTGGTTTTAATGTATTTTTTATTAAAGACAAATCAGTGTACACACCAGTTTCAAATTGTTTAGGTGGAATTACACTAATGGCGTTAGAATTAATATGTAAAGAAGCCGGATACACGTTCATTAAAGATAGTATTTCTTTAGAAGATGTAGATAAAATGGATTATGCTGGCATAGCATCAACCGCTGGCAATTTAATTCCTATACTTAAAATTGAAAATAAAACTTTTGAATCTAACGAAGTTTTTATTAAGTTACAAGAATTAGTCGAAAGGAAGACCAATGAATGGATTACAGAGTTTTGACTTGCCTTACAAAGAAGGCAAGGCTCGAGTATCTATAAAATCTAAAAATAATAATTCAATTATTATTTTATTGCCCGGACAAACTCTGCCTCCGGAAATGTTTTTTGATTTGCCTATGTACGAGGACGAATCTTCTATAAGCGACAGAATTCTCGAAGCAGGTTGCGATGTAGCATATTTAAATCCCGTAGGCTACGGACACAGCGAAGGTGTAATCTATGACTTATACACTAGAGACACTATGGCCGATCAAATGTGTTTGGCCATCGATAAACTAAAAGAACATTATAAAAATATATTCTTGCACGGATTTTGTAGTACTTCTCATGTTCCTATGATCGCTGCTACCAAACGAGATGTACAGGGAGTTGTTGTTCAAAGTCCGTTGTCTTTTAGAGTAGGACCTTTGTATTATAAAGAATATATGGAGAAGCGAGATAGTAGCAATCCATTGTTACATAATAGCATTGACAATTTAAAAGAAAACAGATTAAAAAAGAAAAGCGATGTTCTATTAGGATATTCTAACAAGGCTGATCATTGGGAAACAGAATTTGTAAACCACCTTAAAACTTTTAAAAGATTTACCGAAGAAGGAAAGTGGATGGGTGTAAACGATATGGTTTGGGACTTATGGCTGTACGTAAGCAAAAATGCTTCACAAGGTTGGGCCATAGACGACATCCATTGTCCTATTTCGATAGTAGTGGGCGAGAAAGACTACGAATGTAGTACAGAAGACTTTCAACGGTTTGTGTATAATGTAAGACCAAAACTTGTAAGCAAAAATGTTGTACCTAACGGCACACATTTTGGTATGTGGGATAAAAATTACGACCAGTGGGCACAGACATTTGTTAAATCTGTTAAAGATTTACTTGCTAGATATTAATGTATTAAAATTAAATCTGCTGTTGACTAGGTTTGTATTTTTAAATCCCACCCTTGCTAAGGTATCTAAATACCAATCCAGTGGTAATGTGTCTAATATTCCGACTAGTTTCTTTTCTTTTTCTTTTATAATATCCCAAGACACACCGTTAGATACTTTCCAGTTGTAATATAGATCCTTTGAGACTATATCCTGCGTCATTTTATCTGTAAGAATTAACATACCTCCGTCAGATAAACTGTCGTAAACATCTCTAAGATATTTTTCTCTTTCTTTAACAAAGTGCAAAGTCCAGTGGATCAAAACTACGTCATATTTTCCTTTAGGAAAATCTTTAGAGTGTATAACTAATTCGCTGTGCTTTGACTTTTCAATCATTGCAGAACTAGATTCTACTCCTTTGATTATGTTGAATCCTTTATTAGAAAGACAATGTAGTGTGTGCCCTAGCGCACTGCCTACATCAATTATACTAACGTCTTTTCTTTTAAACTTGTTTTCAATAATCTCAATACTAAGATCAATAACTTTTTGATAATCGGGTATGTGAGTTTCTGCTTCTCGCTGAAATCTATTTGCAACTTCTGAATCAAACTCCCACTGAGGAACATCCTTTACCATATTTGGTAAGTTTGGCAGAGGAACTACATTATTATTTTCTAAAAGATTTTCTATAGCAGAATTAATTTTTTCTCCTGTTTTAAAAAATCTCATAATGTATCTTGCAGGAGTTTTAACTCCGTGATCTCTATTAACTAGATCATGGTAAGCATCGTGTATAGAGTTATTTGATATTCTCTTAGGAAAAATTAAGTTTTCTTTGTTTTCAAATCCTAAATTTTTCATTAACCTATGTAGAGCAGCAGGGCTAGGTCTTGCGCCTAATCCCATATAGCTGGTTTCTCCATCGGATTTAATCATGTGTTGTACAGTAACTATGTCAATTACACTAGATCTGTGGTGCGTTAATTCTGTAGGATAACTAGTATCCACTACCACAAGTTCGTTTGCAACGTTAGAAATTAATTTTAATATTCCGTGTGTATTTAAAAATCCATAAAGTATCCCGCAGGCCAATACCACATCGTACTTTTTAGTAGACTGTGCTAGAAAAATTTCTATTTCTGTATGAACTATGTTAAACTGATCGCTGGTCCAATATTTAGAAAGTAATTCTTTACTTAGATCCACATATTCTTTTTGGAATTCGACACCAGTATAACTGACTGCACCGTGAGATAATACCCAATGCCCGGATGCTCCCAAACAACTTCCTAGATCTAAAATAGTTTTTCCTTCTATTAAATTTTTAGGAAGCATGGCTTCGTGTTTGTTAGTTAAGGTTTCTGCGGTAACAGGCGTGTGAGGCCGTTGCTGTCTGTTATCCTTTTCTACAAATTCCGAATACTGTTGAAAAAATGTCATGGGTAACTCTTAAAAATAAATATTTGATCATGAATGATCAAGAATACCAAAATGCTGTTGCTAGCATCCCTCATCTAAATCTTACACCATATTTACCCCCTGTTCCACACACGGAGATGCTTCGTGAAGTAATGACACAGTTTTCCAAAATTAGTCCCTTTGAATATGGCATAGATCCAAATAAAAGTCAACAGGCAAGGAATGCTGTAAACTATCTTAAAGAAGCATGGCAAGGTTTTTGTGTTATTGACATAACCAAAAAAGGCGATCACATGATCGATTACTTTACAGAAGAAGTTACTCACGAGAAAGTGTTGGCCATGGGTGTGGAGTTTGACGAAAACGGTCATGCTATATACAAGCCCACTGACGTTGGTGATCAGATGGTAGAAACAATCAAATATATCTATGGTATGATTAAAACTCCTGGAAAAACAAGATTAAGTAGACTAGGGGCAGGTAAAGAAATAGGATGGCACTGTCATGCCATTAAAGGTAAAATCAACAGAAAGCACTTAGCTAGAAAGGGTGCTAACCGAGCAACTATTCATATACCGTTAATTTGCAATAATCATTCAACACATACTGTAACCAAGGACCCCACTAACGGTCAAGGCATCGATGCTGACCAATTAAAGACTATGGGCTTTCCTGAATATAGCCAGCACTACGGAGTTGGCGAGGTTTGGATGTTTAACAGCATTCAATACCACAAAGCAGAAAATAGAGGTATAGACGACAGATACCATTTGTTAATATACTTTGATCATATGGATCCTAAAATTAGACCTGTAATTGAATCTGCGATTAAAGATTACAAAGGTCCGTATATTACATGAGACATTTTCAATTTAGCCCAGTCCAAGTAGATATTAAAGATTTATTTCCGCAAATACTTAATGCTGCCGAGAATGTAAACGATCTAGAAAACACTAGAGACTATGGTTCAACTATTGCTCACAAAAATTCAAATACAAAATATGCTAGAGAGTTGTATAGAAGATATTGGAAATTTAGCAAAGGTATTTTGAAAATATACAAGCTGCCCGAAGAATTAAAAGCAGAGATAGCTAAAAGATTTTCCTGGTTAGAAGGCATCGGCGAGGAACCTAAAATTTCTTTGCAGATCATCAGTGGAGGTTCTGTATGTGTTCCTCATAAAGACGAAGAACGACGCAGCAGCATTCTTATATCTATAAACGATGATGTTTCGTATTCTGAATTTTATGACGAAAAAATTGTAGAAGATCAACTATTTCCTAACCCAGAAAACATTTCATTGTTTGCTTCTGTTAGATTTTCTAAAGGAGAAAATTGGTTGTTTAATCATAAAAGCGTACATGGAGTACAAATGAATCAGGCAACAAGAGTAACTGTTGCTGTTGGATTTAATGAAATAGATTATGAAACCCTATGCAATTTTGTAGATAAGTATAGTCATGAACTGGTTCAATAAAAAACATTTAGAAGAAGCTTCGAAGTACGGAGAAATCAAGGGATCTAATCCTGTTACACAATACCTTTGGCATTTTAAACTGTCGATGACCGAAGCGTTTAAACTGTTTGGTTTGTTTTTGGGAAGTATAATCCACGCAGTTTTTCCCTGGATTTTAAACTTTAAACTTTTGGAATGGCGAATTTCTATGCTTAAAGACCTAAAAAAGAAGCTACCCAGCGACCCTAATCTAAAGAAAGTTAATTTTTTAGATTAAATTAACATAAATATTATACCGGATTGGAGATACCCAAATGATTAAAGTGATCATCACTAGCAGAAGGCCTAATGTAAATGTACCCTTCTATATGAGACCACAAACTGTTAACGATGTTTTAGAGATTCAGCAAACTGAAGGGAAGTTTATTAGAGAAAGTAGAAACATTTCCGAAGACGGTTTGACATTTACCTACGAAGGTATTTGGAATACCATCGAAGATTACCACGAATTCAGGGGTCATACTTGCGTAACAGATTATGGCAACGAAAGAACTTTGTATAATTTAGAAAATGGCATTAACGTTTCTACAACTGTATTAGATTACATGGACCAATAACATGTTTAAAGTAACAGTTACATCAACAAGACCTAGTACAGATGTACAGTTTTTTGCAAGATCAAATGATCTAAACAATTACATGACCGAACTTCAAGTAGCAAGAAAATGTCTTAAAGAAGTTCGTTCAATGTCTGCTGACAAGTTAACATTTACATACCAGAGCTTTTGGGATAATGAAGAATCTTATAACGATTATAGATCAAAAGCTGTTGTAACTGAGTATAATAGTACTCGAGATGCCTACAATTTAGACAATGGCATCACTTCTGATATAGTAAAAGAACATTTACCTTAATTGCTTGTGCATTCTATAAAACTTAGGCATGATTCCAACTTTCTCAGTTGATCGAATCCTAGGTTTGTTATCTACATGCACATAGCTTTCAACGCAAGTAGCTCCTAATAAATGAGCATCTCGTTCTAAGGCCGACTGGCATAATCTATTAATACCCCGGCCTCTATATTTTTCATCAGTAAAACTCAAAGATATCCAAATAGAGTTTGAATGCTCTACCCACTTGTATGCAATCCCCCCGGCTATTTCGCCAGTTTTGGGATATACCGCATATACTAACCTGTGTTGATTGTCTATAGTAATTGTGTTATTTGACCATCCTTTTCTCATTAATTCAGAGAATCCATCAAAAATCATTGGGATGCAAGGAGAACCTTCTAATCTAAGTCTCCACCATATTTCTACAGCTTCGCCATGATCGTCGGTCATGTCTTTGAACTTTCTTTCAAACTTGTCAATTTCTGTTTCGGCCATCACACAGTCCTATAAATATCTTGCGCAAGATATTTATAAAGAGACTATGTACGAAATTAACGTTTATGACAACCTAGTTCCAGATGAACTACGAAAAGAAGTTTGGGAGTATATCCAAAATCAAACTTGGTATGCAACATGGAAAGCCACTGTTCCAACTCCGCATGTTATACATACCTATGTTCCTGCTGTAGATAAAGAACGTGGTTGGGCATTTACTGTTCCGCCCCGCAATCCTACACAATGGATGCATCGAACATGTTTTGCCAGCGACGAGTACGGATTAGAAAAAGATCATCCGATCATTTGGAAACTATGGCAAACTATAAATCAGTCACTGGGTAACCAATACTCTATTACAGGTGCGCCTGAAGAAATGAGTTTACCGGATACCAATGAGTGGAAAGATTGGGTAGCTCCTCCTACACAAGATCCAAATTTAGAACAAGGTTGGAGAGTATATACCAACGGACAGCCAAACGAGTCTATTAAAAGAAGTCATGGTATTCATAGAGATACTATAGATTTAGACGACGACAATACCTGCACTTTATTATATGTTGCAAACTTAGAATGGTATCCTAGCTGGTTTGCAGAATGCGTATTTTACGATAACGACCCAGAAGGTACAACAGGCGACCATCAACAATACCAAAAACAAGCAGCGCATACACAGGGTAGAAACTTTAACATGGGCTGGGCTGAAAAGATTGTAAGCCCTGTGCCAGGAAGAGTTATGGTCTACGATGGAAGAACGTTACATACTACACGACCATCTGCTGTGTGGGCCACTGATTTAAGAAAAGTTATAGCATTTAGAGTTAGAAAAAATAAATGATTACAGGTAGCTTAGGCAAAGATGGGTGGATTAAATTTAATTTTTATAGATCTAAATCTAATCCCGTGCCTGATAGAGACTTTGTAATTACTCTTAATCCTAAAGAAAAATCTCAGATTATTCCGTTTGAACAAGCAGCAAAAAATGTTGCTAAAGATATTCACGACAATTACGCAAACATTTTTGTTGCTATGAGCGGAGGAATGGACAGCGAATATGTTGCAGAAACTTTTTTAAAATTAGGATTACCGTTTACTCCTGTAATTTTTGAATTAGAAAATTTAAACTATCTTGATGTATGGCATGCACATCGTTGGTGTCATTACAACAATATTAAGCCGGATATAATTAAATTTAATTTAAAAGATTATACAAATGAAGTTTTAAAAAATTTAAAAGAATACCACACACGAACCCCCGGCGGAACTGCTGTACTTAGAATTATTAGAGATCACGTTAGGGCTAAAAAAGGACATCTAGTAACAGGTGGCGGCGACTTTGAGTACTATCCCGATCCTACATTTTTTCATGCTAGTCCTTTTCTATTTGGATATGATAAAGAAATTGAAGATCAGAATCATAATCCAACCGTTGAAGGATTTGTGTTAAACGAGCCCGACATAACTAGAAGTATGATGATGCCGGAGATGCCGTTTAACTTTTATAGTTGGACTCCTGAGATTGTGTTAAGTTATGTTGCTGTTAGGGATCTAAATAAAAACAACGAAGAAAACAAAATAGATCTTACAGGATGTTATCCAAGACCTAAAAATATGGGCATTCCTGAATATATTTTTAACAGGGATCCAGACTTGTCAAATATTGTTGTACTTAGAAATTATCTAGGCAGTAGTGAGTGCAACTTTATGGGATCAAAAGAAGAGTTAATAAAACAACTGTCATGAAAGAAACACTGGACATTTCTCTGTATCTAAGTTTGAATTATACTGACTACCATCCTCAGTATAAAATTTATTTAGACGGTCAGGAAATAAATTTAGGAACAGCATTGTCTAGGCCAAGAATTCCTTTTGAAAAAAAGTTTTCTATAGAAGTTGAATCCGGTAAGCATACAATAACATTTGATGCTGTTAACAATGAATCATCTATTACATTGTTCAACATAGTAATCAATAAATTTAAATGTAATACAAATAACCTAATGCTTAACAATTGTAGATTTGTTTCAGCATCAGGAGAAGTTAATCCAATTAAAAATGTTCCTTGTATATTACACAAATCCGGAAGGTTTGAATTTGAATTCGAATCTCCGTTTGCGTATTGGGCGTTGGAACAACTATGAAAAAAATAGGCTCCGAAGAGCCTATTTTATTTTTACAATGTTAATTACTTAGATTGAATCTGAGCAATTAGATCTGTTGTAAAGAAGTCTTGATACTTGTCGTATACAACTTCTGTAGCTGCTTTGAACTTAGCAGTTTCTTCTGCAGACATAGAAACAACAGGTACTCCTTTTTCTGCGCACTCTTTAACAATGCCAGCAACCTGTTCTACGCTTTCACGACGCTCTGCACGAGCAGCATCTAGAGCAGCGTTCTTCATAATGTCTTGTGTCTTAGCATCTAGTGTATCCCAGAACTTGGTAGCAATAATGATGCTAGTTAAGAACAAGCTATGAGCTGTGTCGTTAACTACACCAAATGCTTCTGCTTGTTGTAGAGGGAACACACGAACAAATGTAGATTCACCAGCTTCGATAACACCAGCTTTAACAGCTTCGTTCATTTCTTCTAGTTCTACAGTGTCGATAACTTCTGCACCAATGGCTTTGAATGTGTCAACTGCCACAGGGCTACGTGCTGTACGAATCTTTGTACCGCGGAAAGACTCAACAGTTGCTAGCTCTTTCTGGCTAGGAATGATTCTAAAGCCGCCGCTGTATGTGAACGATAGTCCGCGAACAGCAGAATTTTGCTCAAGGCCTTTAAGCAAGTATTCTCCAATTTCGCCTTCTAGTACACGGTCAGCATGTTCGTGATCACGGAACAAGAAAGGCATGTCTAATACAAACATATCTTTATTGTAGTGACCTAACCATGTTGTATACATTTGGCTCATTTCAACAACGCCATCTTCCATTAACTGTAGAAGGTCGTGTTTAGTTACTTTTACGCCGTTGTTATACTTCTTAGAATAGTCTGTTAAAGACAAAATTTCGATGTCTAGCTCACCGTTAGTTTGTTCTTTAACTGCTTTGCTGAAACGCTCTGCGGCTCTAAGAAATAGATCAATTGGCTCATGGGCAATAACCCAGCGAATTGTTTTCATATGAAACTCCATTTTAACGTTAAAATACAGGTATGAATCCTGTATAATATTTATCCGTTTTAAACCGTTTGGGCGTTATCTACTACTTTTTAGAGCTTTCTATTTTATCTCTGTACTTTGTTTGTAGCTTTTTTACTGTAGATACACTAGTTTCATAGAATTTTTCAACGCTAATATTGTCAAAAACCGGAGGGCGCATTGCTGACAATTTAAAAATTTCTTTATCTCCTAGTTTTACAGTAGCGTCATTAAGTATCTGCTTAATTACATCTCTTCTAGCAGATGGCATATCTCTGTGAGCCATCATTATATTAAAAATGTAAGGAGCATCAATGCCTAATTCTTTTAATGTTTTTACATTAGGTGCTTGTGGCAGTCTTTTTGGACAGCTAGCAGCAATCATTTCCATAGCTGGATTTTTAGTTTTTAAACCTTCGTAATTTTCAAACTTGTCAATTACCATTTCAACTCCGTTGTTTCCGGCCATGTTTACGAGTGCATCATTGTTAGATTTAAAAACAACGTATCGAACATCAAAGTTATATTTTTCGCCTAATGCTAATGAAGTTAGATGGGCAGCATTGCCAAAACCAACTCCACCTACTGTAAATTCTTTAGCACCTTTAAGTGGTTTATTAGTAACAACTGCCCAGCAAGCATCTCCAAACGCATGTACAGGAACATAATCTTTTTCGTTTATTTTTCCTTCTTGAACATTTTCAACATATGCAGGAGCGATAATTGCTAAACTCTTTTCATCTAATGCTCGAATGGCCAATAACTGATTTGCACCAGGTTTGAATTCTAAATTAAATTTGTATACGTTTTGACTAGCATTAGCTTCGTCGATAATTCTTAACAGAGCAGGAGTTCCGCTGTGTCCTGGACTATAAGGAGAATATATTTTTATTTGTTCTGCAGAAAAAACAGATGTTGAAATACCCAATAATAAAGTTAAAATAGTTTTCTTCATTTACCAATCCTTTTTGTAATCAATTACGTTTTCTCTAATATAATTTTGTACAACTGGGTCGTCTATGTAAAGAATATTAAAATCTTTATCCAGACCAAATCTAGCATTAGGATGTTGTTCTGCTGTTAGATTTGAATTGTTCTGTGCATAAACAATACTGCCTCCAAGACTTTCTAATTTTACTTTAAAATGAAAGTACCAGGAATTCTTATCTAGGTCATAGATATAACGACGACCTGCCATTTTATATGTGCTTTGACTGTACCCTATTTTCTCACCGTTGTTATTATTGGCCATACTCCAACGTTGATAGTCTGCGCCGTTAAACCAATTTATGATCCAATCGTATATAGCTTCTTTAACAGGAATCCTATCGTTGAAATAGATCGCTCCTCTAATAGAACAGTTAAGATATTTGATGTTAAAAATCATCCACCAAAAGAAATCATGTAAACTGTGAATAGGTACAGAACTAGTTTCTATGTTCTTAACAAACTTATTGTAAAAGTTTTCACCGAATGTAGGATCATGCGGCTGACTAAAGTGTTTAATAATAATATCTTTATATTGACTATAGTGTACTTCATCCGAAGTAATCTTGCCTTTAATTGCGGCTAGTCTACTTCTAGATTCTTGATCCATGCCAACTAAGTAAGCGTCGTAGTTAGTATACATTGTTAGGCCCAACGCTGTACCAAATATACAATCGCCCTCGTCTGCGGTAATAGGACGATATCCCTGTTCTATAAGACTGTCGTATTTCATACTAGCAGAATCTAAAATTTTAAATTTGCCGTATACAAACTTTTGCCAGAACACAGGATTTTCTACAATGGCATGACTGCTAGTAGCTACTACAACATTCTTTAATTCTTCTTGTGTAAGATTCTTAATTAGGGCACACATAACAATAGTACTGTCGATGCCTCCAGAATACATTACTGCAAACTTTTGATTTTTTTCATTAATTAACTTTTTAATTTCTAATGCACGTTCATCTGTGACCTGACTAAAACTTTTAGGAAACAACGGATCGTAGTCTGGCATTTCAAAGGTAGGAGGTAATTCTTGTTTCCAAGGCAGACTCCATTCTCCGTGCCTAGTTACAAATCTGTTAGGATTAATTCTTTTGCCTAGGTCAATGATAAATTTACCAGCTTCACCTGCTTCTTCTCTAACTTGATTCCAAAAGCTATCTTGATAACCGTTAAAAATAATACTGCTAAAATATAAACTATCTTCTTTCTTTAACATTATACAGCCCTTGGAGTAAAATAATTTCTGTCAACTTCTTGTTCTTTTAATCTAACAGGAGTTTCTAAGCCCATATAATAATAGTACATGTCTCTGTACTCTGGTAGATTGTATCCGTGTTGGTACCAAATGTTTTCTATTTTTTCTAGTGCTTCACTGACCGATAGGCTTTGATAAAGTACAGATTTGATTTCATTTTTAATGCTTCTAGAAGCAAAGGATTGATCCTGAGGTAACTTAATGTCAGGAACATGCTCCGGAAGATATGTTTTAATCATATCTTCAAACGGTGTTATGTTTTTAATACTATCTGCAATAGTAATGGCATGTACGTTTCTTAGAACAAATAAAGAATAACTTCTTAGATTGTCTAGCATTTCTTTATGTGTGCCTGTTTGATAATCTCTAGGAATACCAACATTGGCTACAGAGTCTGGCTCGATTAAAACATGCAAGGAAGGAACTTGCCGTGCTGTTAATATGTTTGATCCGTTAATTACATATTTTCTTTTATCTATGATTGTAGTTTCTAAACAGTTAGAGTTGTCGAACTCAGGAACATCTTTGGCTAATAAAAATACCTGTGTAGGAATTTTGGAAGATAGTATTCTTGCTACCTCCATAGTCAACCATAGATCAAAATTATCTACTAAAAGAAATCGATCTAGTCCGGGAGCATAGATAGCATTGGCATTCCTTTTACCATACCAAGAGGAATAAAATCTAGCGTGATGTGAAACATTGCCTTTTAACCAAGGCTCTTTGTGTTGTGTGTTCATGTACCTATTTATGGTACCGTTTTCTCAGTGCGAAAAATTTTGTCCCAAAAGGGAAAGAACAAACCAAAATTCTTATTTGGAGTTCTATGATGCACAAGATGCCATTGTCCAAAAGTAAGAGGATAGAAGTTTAGTTTTTTATTATGTTCTAATTCTTCTTGCAAAAATGCAGCCCAGCAGTAATAGAAAATAAAAATCCAATAATGCCCAGTGACAATAGAAAAGACTAATGATGGTACAACTTCTGTTATCCAAAGGTCAGCTGTGCTTTTCCAAGTATCGTTAAACAATAACAAGTTGTTTGGTTTCCAACCAGTATCGTTTAAATTAACATACTTGTGATGATCCCAATGCAATTCTTTTAGATAGGGAGTTATATGGACTATTCGATGAATAGTATACAACATCAAAGTCCATGCAACAAATATAAAAATATATTCAAGCATCATTAGATACAAATGTTTGTAGTTGTTTTTCACCCCAACCGGATAGTTTAGGTAATTCGGAAAGTTTTGGCCTAGTATCTCTACAGGGCCATGTTTGAGCAAAGGGTTTTAGAAATTCTTTTTTTACATCCATCAACAGAATAATTCTAGGACTTGCGCCTTCTTCTACAAAATGTTTAGTTCCGTGTAGAACGTTTGCGTCGTCAAATGCAAACAGCTCTCCATTAGTCCAAGTGTGTCTATGGTTTTCAATATCGAACACACAATGAGGATCTTCTTTTATACAAAGATGCAGTCTAATATAATCCGGATCAAGACCAAAATGATGTTTTAATTCGCTGCCAGGGTAACTAATGTTAAACACCGCCGAACCAATTATATCTTTGTAAGCATATATAAACGGAGATAAAAACCCCATTCTTCTAGCATACGGACTCCAACGTTCTTTTTCTTCGGGTCCCCAATTCATTGCTTCCATTTCAAACTTGTCTAGCATATTTGATTTAATGTAGATGCACAGACTTTTAAACGAACCAGAGTATAGTGTTTCTAGTGCGTTGGGTTTTACTCCCGATTGTGTTTGATCGTTACTTAATATATTACCGTCTTTATCTACAATACCTCTAAGGTACATAAAGTCGTATAACTCTTTCTTAATTGTCTGCCAATTGGTTTTCAAAGAGTCGCAGAACGGATTTGAATTAAAGTAAATATAGGGGTCCATATCGATATTTATTACCCTATGTATTCACCTAAAAAATTATGCGGATTTGAAAATAACTTTTTTCAGATCAATTCAAATAAAGAGTTAGCAGAAAGAATTGCCAACTATTTCAGAGATCCAAAAACAGACTTTTTATGGAAGCTGATTACTAACAGACAAAAAATGGCACCGGCACTGCGAAACACCGAGATGGTAGTACTTAGAAGACTAGTTGGCGACTTTTCAAATATTAAATCCACTAATCAGTTTAATCAAGAAATGGCTGTAGACGACACTGAAATTTTAAAAAGGGTTCCGCTATTTCAAGAAACTGTGCAATGGTTAGAACAGTCGTTATTAAGTGCAGGAGCTACTAAAGTCGAATGGGGTAGAATATTCTTTAGCAAACATTTTGCAAACAGCAATATCGATACGCACACCGACGAAGGGAAATACTTTGATCACTACGATAGGTTTCATTTTGTCATCGATCAAACAGACCATGAAAATATTTTTCATATTAGAGACGAAGATGTAAAATTATTGCAGGGCAATTTTTATTGGGTTAACAATCATGTTCCTCATTGGTTGAAAAATCTATCTAATAAGGATAGAATAAATTTAATAGTAGATGCTAGATTATTATGAAAGAAATACAGATACACCAATCTTGGGGAACTATTGTAGAATTTGAAAACCCTTTAGATTTTTTTAAACAGGATTTTATGTTCTGGAGAAAAATGATCTACGACAGAAAACTTATAGTTTTTAAACGTATGAATTTTTCCAAACAGGACTATGTAAAATTGTGCAGCCACTTTGGTATGATGTGGTCAGCTAGAGATTACCAATACAGCGTAGAAGCTGTTGAGATGGTTGATCTAAAAGATAGGAAGGTTGCTGTCAGTCCTATGAGCAATAAAATCAGTCCTAAGTTAGGATTAAAGCACATGCCATGGCATTCCGATATTCCTAACAGAAGAATCAAACCTTTCCCGCATAGAACACTGTGGATGGTCAGCAACCCCAATCCCGAGTCTGGATTAACCACTTGGTTAAATTTAGAAGAGGGGTTAGATAGACTGCCCAAAGATCTAAAAGCTCAGATTCCAGATATTAAAATAATTCAACAAAGCTGGTACCAAGAAGGCACAGACGTTCAAGAATTTGACTTTATTAAGACACATCCTATTACAGGAAAACAATCTTTAAGATTAAACTTCTATTGTGTTCCAGAAGAAAATATTACAGATGCGTGGATTAAGAAAGTAAAATTTCGAGAAGAAATATTAGACCCAAAGACAATATTGTCTCCTTACTATAAATTTTTAGAAACACAAAAAGATTTGCTGTACACTCACAAATGGGACGACTACGATATTGTAATCTACGACAATTGGCCTTTTGTGCATGAAAGAAGTAGATTAGAATTTGATCCTAGTTTAGAAAGAAAGTTTTATAGAACTAACATCGATCACATTGAAGAAAAACTTCTTAGTTTTTATGAACAGAGTTTGAAAAGGCTTCTTGAGCAATAGAAGACTTAATTAGCTTTAGAGTATTTTCTCGAGCAGTATAAAATCTAATAGACAAAATTAATCTGATAGAATCTGTATGATTGAATACTGCATGTGGAATTCCTACCTTAACTAGATAAGGTTTATCTAAAACTAATCTATCTATTAATTTAACTCTATCTGGGGACTCCAACAATGTGCTGTCTGTATAGGCATTATTATAATTCCTAATATAGTTTCCGTCGTAAGAATACCATTCTTGAAAATGATTGTCTTTTGGAACATGCACAGGAAAATTTATTGCCCAATAATAATGTCCTAGTTTATTTGTTCCGTCAATATGAATACCTAGGCTGCATCTAGGTTTGGTATAAAAAAATCTAGCTCTATGTACTTCAATGTTTAATGCAGAAAATCTTTTCTGCAATTCTGTATGTAATGTTCCAAAATTTTCATAATTCCAATCATATGTTGTAGTTGCTGTTTCTCTAACAACATGTGCAGGAACATGGTATTTAGAACTTAGTTCACTATGGATGGTGTCCCAATTATTGATATAAAATGGAACGTAGTTAGTTTTTTCAATTTCAAAACGCATACCGTATTTATGGTTGACAATTGTACAAAATTGTGTTACATTATAGTGTAACTAACTTTTTTAGGCAAAAATTATGAGGCTCATATTAGGCGCAGTAATTTTGGCGTTCTCAGCCAACGCGAACGCATTCTTTTGGAACAAAGAAGACCTTGGTCTAAAAGAAGAAACCATTCAATTTTGGCAACCTTCCACTAACGAAAACTTTCAAATTCCAGAACGTCCCTACGACATCTGGCATTACGAACGTAACATGTTAGGTTCTGGTTTAAATTTCTTTTCTAGAAATATTCCTACCTACGATAAAAAAGGCACACTGTTTGCCAGTTGGACTCCTACAAGCAATTCAACATCGCCAACTATAATTATAGTACACGGAGGACACGGAGTTACACCCGGAGAGCTACAAGCTGGCATGTGGTTTAAGAAAAATCTTAATGCCAATGTTCTCATCCTAGATAGCTTTTGGAGTCGTGGTATTTTTCAAAATCACGAGACTACTAATCAACACGGCGTAGATATGCGTGTACTAGATGTGTTAGCTGCTCGTAAATGGTTAGAATCTCAACCACTAGTAAATCAAAATTTTGTATATGTATATGGCGGAAGTCAAGGGGGTTGGACTGCGTTGAGGTTAATGACTGACGACCCGTTTATTAAACAGTCTGTGGGTAACAAAATTCGTGCAGCCTTTAGTCTGTATCCTTTTTGCAGAGAAGCACCTAAGTTTGGCGGCAAGCATTCTACACACGTAAACACTAACTTGAGTTCTGAGCCCTGGCATGCTCCTAACCTAGGTCCTTACTTCGGTAAGGTTTATGTGTTTACAGGAGGCCGAGACGAGCCTACAGATCCTAATCAATGTAATCAATCTGTGTTCACACAGGCCACAGAGTGGCATCATTATCCCGAAGGAACACATAGTTGGGATCTTGCTAATCGAGGAACGAATCCTCCTGTAGACGGAGAATGTGCTAGAGCGAAGAACCCGTTACTGAGATTTCAAATGTGTAGAAATGATAAAATTACCTACGATGTTTTGGGCAGAATCAAAGGAATTATTGAAAAAGATGTCAATAACCGTTGACGTCTAAGTTTTGTACATATATAATATACTTGTGGTCGTGAGTGGAATTGGCAGACCTGCCGCTTCTTCTGTAAAGAAAAGCTGGTGATGGGGCAACGTCCTAGACAACGCCTTTGTAGGTTCGAAACCTACCGACCACACCATTTCATATGCTAAGTATGAAAACATAACTATAAGGAAACAATTATGTCAAACACAGTAGAACAACTCAAAGCAGACTTCGAAACATTTTTAGCAGAAGATGCAAAGTTTCAAGCAGGTAATGGTGCCGCAGGTACTCGTGCTCGTAAAGCACTTCAAGAAGTCGCCAAGGGTGTTAAAGCTCGTCGTAACGAAATCACAGCAGAAAAGAACGCTCGCAAAGAAGCCAAGGCTTAATTATGAGCGACAAAGACAATGTCACGTTTGATGATATTGAAATTGATCTAAGCAGTTATGGTGCTGCTCAAGCAAGCACCATGATTGACACATTAGATACAATTACCATTAGCGGATCAGGAAGTAGCGGAATAAGCACTATTAGCTTACCCTCAACGTCTTACTCTTTGGGAGCAACTGTTGGCGGAATTACCAACAGTGTTTGGACTACAGGAACTAGCGGTTACTCGTTTACCAATGCTCCAACACCTACAGTTAATATTGGAAATAACGGCATTGACATGGCTGCGGGTACCGATATTAAAATAGACGGCAAGAGTTTAAAAGAGTTTATGAACAAGATGGAAGAGCGATTGGCTATCCTTGTTCCAGATCCTGCTAAACTAGAAAAATTCGAAGCGTTAAAAAAAGCCTACGAACATTATAAGCTGATGGAAAAACTCTGTCAGGAAGAACCGAAAGAAGAAGATGAATGTTAAACTGTTATCCTATTCCCAGCCAACTGGTGAATTTAAAGATATGGGAATTGCAGATGCGCAAGAACTTATTGCGTATTGTGCCCGTGTGTCAAACCCTTCCAACCAATTTAATACAGAGACGTCAGATAAGCTCATTAGATACTTGGTCAAACACGCACATTGGTCACCACTCGAAATGGTTTCAGCCTGTCTCGAAATTGAAACCACTAGAGACATCGCTAGACAAATCTTGCGACATAGAAGTTTCTCATTTCAAGAATTCAGCCAGCGATATGCTGACCCTACTAAAGACCTCTCGTTTGTGGTTAGAGAAGCAAGGTTACAAGATTTAAAAAATAGACAAAATAGTATCGAAACTAATGACAGCGAGTTGCAAGCTCGTTGGGAAGCTGTTCAACAAAGAGTTATAGAAGAAGCTAAATTTGCCTATAACTTTGCTATTGAAAATGGTATTGCTAAAGAACAAGCTCGTGCTGTTTTACCCGAAGGCCTTACAGTGAGTCGTTTGTATATGAACGGTACATTGCGTAGTTGGGTACATTTTATCCAATTAAGGTCCGGCAATGGTACACAAAAAGAACACATGGAAGTTGCTAAGGCCTGTGCCGAAGTGATTGCCAAAGTGTTTCCTATGACTTCAGAATTTGTCAGCAATGACTGAAGAACTAAAAGACTTTTGTAAAAACTACGAAGTTAACGTGCTTAACGATTCTAAGCGTAGAGCACGTTACCACCCTCCTAAATTTTTTACAGATCCGGATCGTGCCGACATTATTCGTAATGATGTAGTTGAGTACGAAACTGAACGAGTCTTTACTTTAGAAATTCCAGAGGGACGTTTTCGAGCGTTAGTAGAGTTAGAAAAACGTTTTTTTAGAATGCAACGACACAGCAAGAGTGAAGTTGACATGTTCCAAATATTAATGGAAAAGGAACGAGAAGAATCGTTCTATCGTAACACTAATCCTTCTGTCCAAAAAGCCTACGAGCAGTACAGCATTATGCTTAATCTAGCAGGCTACCAAAGAAAGTTTTGATTCATTTTCCAATTATTATTGACATGTTTCAAAACAGGTAGTATAATTACTTTATTCACAAGAAAGAAATTATATGAGAAACTACTGGACTTGCTCAAAGTTTGCAGATTGGCTCCGCGGTACTACCAAGCCGAGTTGCGGCACAGGCAAACAATGGGCAGAATGGGAAAAAGCAGCTAAAGAAAAGTATCCGATCCGCTGGTGGTTGGCTGAAGAAGGCTTGGATAAAATTCAAGATGTTTGGTGTTTCATTCCCGAAAGGATCAACGATGTTCGATATTACATTAACAACCGCTGGATTACTCGCACTCATGCTCTTACCGCTCATCCCCGGGATATTAAGCCTGGCCAGTGGCAAGACGTGGGGAACCGCTTTCTGCCTTGCTTATTCAATGAGCTGGTTGATTTTGTTGAAGTAGAGCAAGCCTGGCATCACTGTATGTGGGACGAAGAAGCACGTAAAAAGTATGGTACTCCGTGGACTCGTACATTTTTCCGTTTCCGCACCTGGCGTTGTCCCGAAGCAGGTATTGATCACTTAAAGTGGGCAATGACTTTGACTAACAAAGATTTCATCGAAGAAGGTGAAACTCCAGAACCTACATACCAAGCTAAGGCCGCAAAGGAAATCTTAGAGCTTTACACTTGGTGGAAAGAAGTTTATCCAAATCGTCCCGATGTCCATGACGCTAGTGGTTGGAGTGCTTACTGCAATATGCGTCGTGAAAAAGGTTACCATTTGATGGATATGGAAGACAAGACTCCGGAAGAAGCAGAAATGTGTAAGACTGCTCTAGATAAGACTCACGAAATTGAAAAGTCTTATAACGACGAAGACGAAGCTATGATGATTCGTTTAATTAAAATTCGTGAATCACTGTGGACCTAAATATGAAATCTGAAAAACCAGCGCAGGGTATTATGATGACCGGAGACTATGGTAATTCAAAATTCTACAAAGTTGTCTGCGGTTGCGGACAACCCGACCACGACCTAGACTTTGAAGTTGAAGCTGAAGATACTGGCGTTAACATTAACACATTTGTAACTGCTAAAACTGATTATTGGACAGAATCAATCAAAAAACGTTACGACATCAATAATCCTTATTTGCAAGAACTCGATTGGGCTCTTAAGGATATCTGGAATGGTTTGGTTACTCGTCTTAAACTTACTTGGACAGTATGGACCAAAGGGTATGTTCGTTGCGAAACTACAATAACAATGTCAGAGCAACAAGCTCTTAACTACGCAGACACCATCAAATCCGCAATTCAAGATGTCAAAGATTTCAAAAAGCCCTGACCGACACTCTTTCCAAAAGGAAGGGTATGTCCGGCGTCAGGCCGAAAAAGGCGAACCCGTTAACGAAGATTATCTTAGCTGGTTTGAAAAGATTATCGACGATCACAAAACTAAGTTCGACAATCCCCAAAGCCGTGTGAACAATATGGAATACGATCTCCTAACTACAGATTGGATTTTGGAGAAAGTTCGAGCTAGAGATGATTATGCCCAAAACTTATATGCGGCAATATGTAACAACGAGTTTATTCCACTCGACGTTGTTCCTATTCTTAGACAGGATCCAGAAAAAGACTATTGGGGTGCCTCTTGGCGCAGTGCCGGAGGCATAATCGCAGATATGCAACAAAAAGGTGATTACATCGATTGGTA
>JACCDW011795909.1_pt1 | contig 38933 bp, 35 predicted proteins | sample 7449781 | NCBI WGS metagenome assembly JACCDW01 (sample SAMN15323449, study PRJNA562643) | freshwater metagenome | isolation source: river surface water | place: USA:Blue River Watershed | collected 2017-08-18 | reverse complement strand
TATTTTATATTTTGGAATATTTCGGAATGTTCTGGAATATTTTTAAATTTTTGCGATATTGGTATACAAGGATTCTTTTTATTTTCTGTATGATAATCATAGTTAGATTTTCTGTTGAATTGTTTACCACAAGTTTGACACATATAATTGACCATTATTGTACTTTTTATATATTAAAATTACAAAAAATTTAAATTAATTTATATTATTTTTTATGTCATTTTATGTTAATTTATGTTATCTTATGTCGTTTTATGTTAATAATTTTACAGTTATACTTTTTGGCCTATTTTTTCATACTTTTTATTTTTTAGATTCGTCCTCTTCTTTACTTTTCTCTTTAAAAATATAAATTAATTAATTATTTGTGTGTGTGTTGAAAATTGAATGGTCAAAAAGTAATATTGAAAACCAAAATTTTTCCTAGTCTATGTAAAAAAATAAATAATTTTGCTGTTATACTTTAACAAATTATACTTGAAACAAGACCATTAATATAAAAAATAATTATAAATTATCGTGTGGACTAGATGATTATTTATAATTATTTTAAATTCTTGTTTTTACAATATTTTTTTACAAGATTAACATATTTTTTCTTTTTTTCAATATCAAGCTCCTGCCAGAATCCAGCAAAATTATGTCTTAATAACGTTAATTTTTCTTCGTTTTGATGATTAAAAACACCATCAAAAAATTCAGATAAAAAATCTATTGCATCCACAGTTTGCGAATATCTTATAAGGTTGTCTAATTGGATTATTTCTTCCATTCTAATATACTATTAAATTTAATAATTTAATCAGTTATAAATATAAAAAATCAATTTTTCAATTCCATTATTCCATCAACCAGTTAACAAAGGCATTAGCGTCAGGTTCTCTTCCCATAAAATCTCTTAACACTTGAAGCCCAGATTTAGCACCTCCAACTGCTAATACTTTATCTCTAAGATTTTTACCTAACTCTTTGTCAAGATATCTATCCTTGAAAAAAGAAAACAAATCCACTGCATATACTAAAGACCATTGATATCCATAATATTGTGAATCATATCCATACATATGTCCCCAATTTGCTAACATATTGCAACTAGGATCTAATTCATAACCAAATAAATTTTTAATCATATCATTAAAAAAAGCCCAAGTATCTTCAGGAGGGTTTTCAGAGTGAATTGCTGAATCTAATAAACCATAAGCAACTTGTCTTGAATTAAATATACCTTGCATAACTTTAGATTGAGCATTTAATTTTGAAACCAATTCATCAGTAACTTCGCTAATCTTATCTTGAGTAACTAATCTTTGTAATGGTTCTTTACAATAACACCAGCGCTCAAACATTTGACTTGGTGTTTCAACAAAATCTCGTTGACAAGCAGTTCCTGCTAAGCTGGATATAGTATTAGTAGATACCATATTATGCATTAGATGACCAAATTCATGAAAAAAAGTAACAACGTTATCAAATTCAACATTTAATTCAGGATCAAAATTACACACAATAGCAGATACAGGTAAATTATATTCGGATTTTCTAATTAATGTAAACATTGCCGCATGTGAATATTTTCCATCTCTAGGAAATAAGTCTAGATAAAAATAACCCATAGGTTGTTCAGGATTTGAAACATCTGATACCATAAATAATTTTACAAGAGGTGCATAAAGAGCATTTGGATACATTGCAGTTACTTCAGTAAAAACTAAACCTAATAGTTCTTGGTAAATTGAAAAAATACCATTGGTTACGGATTCAATTGTAAATAATTTTGCAAGTTCTCTTTGGTCTAGATTTGTAACTTTTTCAGTGTAAATTCTCGTATAATATGAAACATCCCATGGTTTCAAATCAGTGATACCATCAAGCTTGTTTGCTAAATCTCTAAGTTTTTCTAAATCTGATACAAGGAGTGGCTTAAGTTTATCCATTAGTCCAGATAAAAATGTATTAACAATTTGTGAATTAGAAGCCATATTTTCTTGTAACTTGTAATCAGTATGGGAAACAAATCCAAAAATATTAGCTCTTTCTTTTCTTAGCTTTATAGTATCTAAAATAATTTCCATATTGCAATCATTACATCTAGAACCATAAGCAATACTCATTTTTTTCCGAGTATCACGAACTTTACAATATTCCATAATAGGAATATAGTCAGGGTATTGTAATTTAATTGTATAACTATTATTGGATTCATCAAATCTTGAACTCATCCAATCTTCATCCATACCATCTAAATCTTCTTTTGACAAATAAAAGGTAGTTTTTTCTTCAGAAATATTTTGTCCATATTTGGAAGAATGAGTACCCATTTGTTTATTAATTTCCTTAACTCTTTCATATTTTTCATCAGGTAAATTTAAACCAAGATTACAATAACCTTTGTATGCTTTTTCAACAAATGTATTTTGTTCTTGAGTCAGACAATTTTTTTCTTGTTGATATTGATTTTGATAATAATGTGAAATAACTTTAAATACATCTCGTCTCATGCTTTGTTCTACAATAAAGCTTCTGTTTTTTTGTTCTAATTCTACAGATTTGTCTCTAATTGCTTTTTCAGGATGCAATTGGTCTAAATCAAGCAAAACATCTTCTAATGCTGTTTCGGCATCTTTTTTAAATCCATCAGCAAAACATACTTGATAACTTAAATTATCCAAATCAAGCGATGCTATTGTGTCATTATATTTTTGTATATCTTCTAGTTGTTTTGAAGCTATTTGTTCTAATAGTTCAACAGTAATTTTACTAAATTCAGGTAAGTGATTCATAAGAAAATACGTATAGATATATTATTTTCTTATTATTTATTTAACCTATTTTATTTTATAATTTGTTTTCTAGTAATTTTTTAAGTTCAAAATATTTTGCTTTGTATTTAAGATATTTATTTTTATAACTTGAATTCATTCCTCCAAATACCAAGTGACTTGCATTGGTTATACGGTCTGTACAATAAGGACATCTTTTAGGTATAGTCAAACTATCATAACATACATTACAAATTGTATCACCACAAGGCTCTAATACTATATTCCTTGCTCTTATTCTACAAATAGGACAATTTATCTTATCCTTGATTTCTTGTAAAAATTCTGTAGGCTCTGTACCAGTTGGTATAGATACTGGTTCATTTATTAAGATTTTACCTTGAATTTCAGGAGATTCTGGGACTGAATCTTCTGGACCTGCTTTTCCTGGACCTGCTTTTTTCGGACCTGCTTTTCCTGGACCTACTTTTTGTGCACTTGGTTTTTGTGCACTTGGTTTACCTTTTTTACCTGATTTACTAGATTGAACTTGAGCTTTTCTTTCTTCTTCTAATTCCAACATTCTTAAAAATTCTTCATTATATTCAAAAGCTGCGGGACTAGCGGCAGCTGCAGCAGCGGCAGCTTCTTCACCTCTTACTCTACTTCTTAAACCAACTGGTTCAGATAATGCAACAAGTCTTTCTTGTTGTTCTGGAATTGGTGGTTCCAATCTAATATAAGTAAATTTGTTGGATAAATTTCTACAAAAAGGACACTCCTTTTTTCCTTCACCATCACCTATTTTAAATTGTAAAACTGTATTATAACATATTTTACATAGAATATGACCACATGGTAAAGATATATTTGAAATTTTATCTTGACATAATCTACAAATTATTCTGTCTGCTTGTGTTCTTGTATATTCATCTTCTCCTATTGGTGTATCTAATGGATAAGCTGAGGGTGGTCCAGTTCTAGGAGGAATTCGAGGGACTGGAGGGATTGGACGGCTTGGAGGAGTTGGAGAAGTTGGAGGAACTTGAGGCATTAGAGTTTGTAAAAGTGATTGTCTTAATCTTTCTGGACCTAAAACTAATTCTTCCATTCCTATTCTTCTATTATAATCTTCTGGACTTGCAGATAAGCCTTTAGGAATATCTTGAATACCAGAATATTTAAGACCCCAATATACTAATTTACCATTTTGCAACAAAACTAATGAACCGATAAAACCAGCTTGAATTTCTCTAGCATTTAATACTCTTTCAGGTTTTGGAATTTCTCCCTTAATTTTTCTTTGTTCTAAACCTGTTGATCTTAAAATTCTACCCCATTGAACTACAGATGAATCATCTTGTATTATCATAGCATGAGAAGGACTATTTGATATATCGATTACATGACCTTGTATTTCTGGTGGTATAGTATTATGGGTATTTTGTGTAAGAAAATCAAATTGGTTTTCTACTACTTGAGCTTGTAATAAACGGGGTTGTCCAGATTCTCCTATAGTTTGAATTTGTTCTTGAGCTAAATGTCCACGTCTAGGCTCAAATCCAAAACCTACAAGATGATGATTACTTCTTAATATAAATGAAGAAGGAAAACTTGATGATATCTTTAAACCATCAGAAATTTGCGGAGTATTAATACCAACTCTTGCTGGATAAGTTACTGAATTATTTCTATGTAAACAAATTAAAAGCATATCATTACCAACTATTTGAGTAACATTAGTTTCACGAGGTATTGCTTGTCTTATAAGCATATTAATTAATTGATTAGTACTAGTAACAGTTTCATCAGCCAAAATAAAATGTGAATAACCGTCACCAGCTTCAATATTAACTATTTGTCCTTGGAATTCTTCAGGTATAGTACATTGATACAATGTATTTCTACCCCAAGCTATAACACGACCACCTTGTGGACCTCTACCTCCTCTTCTACTTGATGCTCTTTCAGGAAATAGTAATGCTAATGTATGTCCGTTTCCAGCAGATACTTGTCTTATAATATGTTTTACACCAGCAATCATAATTTCAGGACTATTTAATATTTCAGGTACATTACATTCACCATCTGAATTGTCTCCCCAACATCTTATAGGTCTATTCGGATCATCAACTAAAGCAATCGCGTGTGTAAATTTAAATGATATTTGAATAACACGAACCATATATAATTAATATATATATAATTTATACTAAAAAGAAAAATTATTTTTTATCCAATATATTTTTTAATTGTAAATATTTACTTTTGTATTTGAGATATTTTTCTTTATAAGTTTCTTTAGAACCACCTAAAACTAATGGATAAACATCGGTAGTTCTAGTATTACAAATGGGACATTTTTTGGGTGGTCTAGTACTTTCAAAACAAGTATTACAAATTGTATGATGACAAGGCATTAAGATAATATTTCTTAAATTTGCAGGATGTCTTCCATAAGTTGTACATGCTGGACAATCAATTTTATATTTTAATTCACTTACTGCAGGATTACCATGTAATTCATCTGGTAATTGAATTGGTTCAGGTCTATGTGTTCTTGAAACAAACTCATGTAATACTGGTAATTGAGTTTGAGCTGAAGTTTCAGAAGATAAAGAAGCAGCTGCAGCAGCTACAGGTTTTTTAGAATCCTTACTTTTAGGTTTTTCTACTGGTTTTACCATTTGTTTTCCTTGGGTTTGAGCTAGCGCTAAAGCCATTAAATCCCCTGGTCTAGATTCTCCTGGAACTAATTGACTTCTTAATTGTCCAAAAACTGATTGTCCAGGTCTTGATTGTCCAGTTCTTCTATAAGATTCATATGAAGGAGGGGGGACTGAAGAACCAGCTGCTGCAGCAGCTCTTAAACCAGTAGTTTCATCATAATCATTAATAGAAAATACAACAGCATCATGAAAATTATATCTTTGACGACATACATAACAATCAAAATTAATACCAGCTTTAGTTTGTGTTTCAAAACATGCTTGACAAATATTATGTCCACAAGGCAAACGAACATTTACAAAATTAGTCAAACAAATTGGACATTCTAGTCTTGTTTGAAGATTTTGAATAAAAGGATTACGTTCAAGTTCTGGAACTTCTACATCTTCAGGTTCCCTATATTTTGCAGGACCTTTACCAACTTCATTAGTAGAATCTTTTTCAGCTGTTCCTGCTGGTCCGGCTTTTCTTGCAGCCTTTTCAGAGGCTTTTCTTTTTTTCTCTTCTTGAGCCTTCTTTTTAGCCTTAGTTTTTTGTTCTTCTTCTAAAAAAATTTCTTCCATTGCAAGTCTAGCTCTTTCTTCATCACTAGTAGTATAATCTTCAGGTAATGCAGCTAAATCTTCAGGTATCATGTGAACATTAGCAGATTCATTTGTAATACCCCAATAAAGTAATTTACCATTTTGTAATAAAACAAATGAACCAATTTCACATGCTTGAACTTGTTTAGCATTAAAAATAACTGGAGGCTTGTTTCTAAAAGATGGTCTAACTTGACCTCTACGTTCTACTCCAACTTCCATCATACTTGATAAAATATTACCCCATTCTGCTACATTTCCATTATCTAATCTTACCAATACATGAGTATTTGAACATGATACTTCTTCTACATGATCTTGTATAGCTGGAGGAATATTTGTTAATTTAGTAGAATGTGTACTTAATATGCGTTGTCGTAAAGGATCATGCTGATCTAGAATTTTTTCATAACAAGTAAGTCTTTTATTTCTTGTACGTCCAAAAACTTCTAATTGATTTACAGAAATTTGTGTTATAAAGTCAATATGTATAGATGTACCATCTCCTGTATCAATCACCGTTCTTAATTCTGTACTATCAGTAGCTTGTTTTTTTTTAGATTTACCTGATTTACCTTTCTTACCTGATTTACTAGTTAAAGTTAGACTTGAAGATTCTGCACTGTTACCATCATCTTGAATAGCTTTTCTTCCAACACCTTGCCTTGCAACAGTTTCTCCTACAGCATCTACTTTGTCTTTTAGTGCTCTTGCAAAATCAGTTTTAGATCTTTTAAGCAAGTCAGTAAGACTACCTTGTCCATCTACTTCTACTTCTAAAACATTAGTTATAGGAGCTCCTGAAGTTTCTTCTAATGGAGCAACTTCCCATCCAATATTATGTATACCACCATCTCTATTTAATGCAGTTATAGTATTAGGAGGACCAGTTACAGTTACAATATCAGTAAGTCGAGATGCGTCAAACCATTGAGATGGTAATGATAGTCTAACTCTACCTCCTCTTAGAATAAAAGCAGAGTATCCTTCTTCTGCCTCAATATTAACAATTGTACCTTGTATTTCTTTAGGTACATTACATTCTCCATTACGATTATAACCCCAAGCTAATACTTGTCCATTGTCTAATAGTGCTAAAGTATGTCCTGAACTAGCACTAACTTTGACGACACGTCTACTTCTTGGAATAGGAGGTACATTACATTGTCCTGAGTCATTATTACCCCAACATCTTATTGTACCATCATCTAACAATGCTACAACATGTCTATCTTTACATGAAAATTGAATAACTTTAGTCATTAATATATATATTATAGAAATATATTATATTAAACTTTTTATAAAAAATTGATTTTTATAAGTATATGTACTCTTTTTATATAATTATATATAAAACTGAAACAAAAAGTTTAAGTTTACAATGTCAAGAATATCCAATAGACAACATGGTTTTTTATTGAGAATTATATCAAAAATTATGGAACCAGAGACATTTACATTTAGAGATGTAGAAACTTTAGAAGAGTTTCTCTTAATATTACAAGACGATACTCATTGGTATAATAAAATCACAAGACTAGCACATGAATCATATTTTATTGCTGTTAAAATACCCCAATATAAATATTGTAGATTTGGGGGTTTAGTCTACAATCCTGGAACAGAACCTACTGACTTGGAATTATGGAATTATACAAATCCTGATTACAAAATCAAAATGGAATCTTTACTACATTTTAGATTAACAGAACACAATTTTCCAGATATAATTACAAAACTAAATCAAGTTATTCCTAGATTTAGAAGAAGATTTAATCAAGTTAATCGTACTGTATTTATAAATCCTTCAAATGAAGAATATAGACGAGTTGTACAAGAACATAGGGACAGAGAACTTGCTGAAAGAATCAGAGTTAGAGAAATGGTTGGATTTGTAAATCAAGATTTACAACAGGCTGAAGAAGTACAAGCAGAACCAAGACCATTTCTTATTATTACTTTGAATCAAGATTTAGTCTTGCCCTTGGATACCCAATGTACTATTTGTATGGAAAATCTTGTTCAAGGAAAAACTAATTGTGAACACTTTTTTTGTTTGAGTTGTATAGAAACTTGTTGTCATAGGTATAATCATAGTAGTTGTCCAATGTGTCGAACCGAATTAACAAATTTCTTTGTTCGACGAAGTTGAATTCAAACCCAAACCTGATTTTATCTAATTTGTTTTATAAATATATGCATAAACAAATCACAATCAATACTATAACCATACAGATTAAAAATCTAATCGCATTGTACTTTAATAGACTAGTATTACTTGATTTTTTAACAAGGAGAATTTTTGTATCTGATGAATTAGCTTGTTCTGAACTGTTGTTTTCATTAGATTCATCTGATTCATCTGATTCCTTAGTTTTATTACTATTCTTTGTATAACTGTCATGTTTTGATAAACTTTCTAAATCTGTAAATGATTTATCATTAATTATAATAGGACTCTCGTCCACATAGATTTTTCTTTTTAAATTAAATGGATATACGTTTGGTATATACATTTTAAGTATTTCTCCTTTTAAGATATTATATATTAAAAATCTATATAATAATATAAATATCAATTTTTTATTAAAAAGACTTAAAGCCTAAAATTGATATATAATCATAGTAAATTAAATATATAAGAAATTATATATTTATTATAATTAGATTGTTATTCTATAACAATTTTTGTTGTTAATTTTAACAACAAAAAATTAGTTTTACAAAAAATTGAATATTTAATACCTCTGAAAATCCATTAATGAATTTTAATTATAAAAGGATGGATGGGGTTCCCGCCACTCCATTAACCCTGCCCTCAGGTTCTGTTTCTCTTTTAGGTCACAGTGATACCGGTGTGGCGGGGGCCCCTGTGCTGGAATGCCAGGGAAAAAGTGTTCAGGCAGCTGCGTCTGCGAAAGGTAAATCTAAGGCTTCTAACCCCCAAAAATCCCGATTAACCAAAAAACAAACCAAGGTCGACACGCGTGCATTGTCGGCTTATTCACCCCGTCCTGCTAAGTCCACTGGTGTAAGTGTGGGTACTGGTACAAGTGCAGAGAATGCGCTTGAGGTCGTGGGTATGGTAGAGTTTGCGGTAAAGGGTGAGGATAAGGGTAACCCAGTAATCAAGTCATGTCCAGGTCCAAATACCCCTGGTGCAGGCGATGATTCTGGGTTTAATCTAGGTCCGAGTCAGTATGAGAGTCTGTGTGAGAGTGTTCTTTCTAGCGCAGCGTTGAGTGCTGCTGCTGGTTTATCTGCTGCTGGTTGTACTGCTAGTTGTGTTTCCAGTGGTTCTTCTGCTGATTGTGCTCCTGGTTGTACTTCCGGTAGTTCTTGTGCTGGTACAGGTTGTGGTACCGGTTCTTGTGCCGCTTTTGGTGCTGATGTGTGTGTAGATAAGGATACGGGTGCTGACTCGGGTGTAGGTTCAAGTACTGTTTCGGGTGGAAGTGCTGGTGTAAAAATCAGTCTAACTACCCAGGACAAAGCAAAGATCCAAGCCTTTGTAGCAAAGCATAAACCCAAGCCTAAACAACTCATCACTACCTTTGTAAATTATTTAGCTGTACTATACGAGTATGTTATGCTCAAGAGGATGGGTACTGCTCACTGTCAAGATAAGGCTGCCAAGCTGTACGAAAAACTTGGTCAGTGCGAGTGGTTCTATCGCTCGATGGGTCGACCCTCAGACTACCACTCAACGGTGAGGGATGGAACCTACGATGTGGAAGGGGCTATATTGGGTAACATAAGAGCAACGGAGTGGAAAACTGCCGAGAGAAGAGAGTGGGCTGCTATACAGAGGAGTCATAAACAGGCTAAGTCCGGAGCTGAGCGTGCGAGAGAAGCTAGAGAGCGTCAAGAGCAAGCCAATCTTACAGCCAAGGCATGTCGAGTTATGGAGGTAACAAGATGGTCTAATGGAGAACAGACTGTCAGCCAGTGGGCTATTTTTGATGCACTGGATAAAACTGGAGCTTCCGGTGTAAATTTCACTTAAAATGTTTTCATAATAAACTAGCGCCCCTCAAAAACAGTATCGTTTGTGTTTTAATTTTGTCTACTTAGTAATCGATATTTGTTTATTTTCTTCATGTAATATTTCTATAACATAAATTATACTATTTTATATAATTTTTTCAAGTTAAAATATTTAGATTTGTATTTTAGATATTTGGACTGATAGTCAATATTTTTTTTATTAATTCCACCTCCAAATACAAAAGGATAATATGATGTAATTTTTTCTAAACAATGAGGACATCTTTTAGGTTCAGATAGCTGTTCATAACAAACATTACATATAGTATCATTACAAGGTTTCAGTATTATATTTCTAGTTCTAATTTTACATTTAGGACAGTTAACTTCACTAATTAATTTATTTGTATAAGGAGAAATTTTCTGTTCAGAAACTGGGATTTCAATATTATTTATTCTTGGAGATGAGACATTTGTTGTATTAGTTGCATTAGTTACATTAGTTACATTAGTTAAATTATTTGTAATTTCTTCATCATTCTGAATTATTTTTTGGGTAAAATAATCTTCCAATAAATGTGGAGCAGGTTCATCTAATCTTAAATAATTAAAGTCTGTTGGTACCTGATTACAGACCCCACAATGTACTGGTATTTTCTTTTTTTTATAAGTGTCATAACAACTTTCACACATTACATGACCACAAGGTATTAGTGATATATTTACTTTGTTAGTTAAACATATTGGACAAGTAATACGTCTAGTTAATTCTTGACCAAATCTATCAAGTCCTGTTGGTTCAATAATTTCTTCTGTTAGAGGATTTTCTGGTCTTGGTGGAATTATTTGTATAAGGTTATCAAGTATTCCAGCTTTTATTTTCTGTTCATTTATTTCTTGTATAATTAATGGATCCATTCTTCTTTCATAATCTTCAGGTACAGCTCTAAGTTCCTCAGGAATATTTTGTATACCATATCCTGGTATACCCCAATACAATAATTTACCATTGAATAGAAGTACAAAAGTACCAAGTATTGATGTTTGAATATATTTTGCATTAAAGACAATGGGTGGTTTTGGAATATTAGCCTTTGTATTTTTTCCTACATTAAAATCTGGTATTCTAACATATTCACCCCATTCAGCTACTGAAGTATCATCTAATATTACTACCACATGTGAAGGAGTAGTTGACACTTGTACAACATGTCCTTGAATTCCTGGAGGAACTGTCAAGTCTTTAACTATATTACTAAAAATACTATTATCTAATATTTGATATGACACAGAATCAGAATCTACAACAATTTTTTTACCACCCCTTGATAATAAAACAGTTGTTAAGTATGACAAGGAAAATTGTTCTACATTATTATATTCATGATGAAAATGTGGATTAGAACGCAATATTTTTCCAAATCTACCATCTTTAAATAAAACTTGAGAAGTATCTTTATTACCATTAATATATTTTACATTTTCTAGTGGAATAACAGGATTATTAGGAATATTACTTTTTACATAAATACGTCTTGTTTGATTTGTTCTAACTTCATTTGTTGTAGGTATAATTCTATGACTTGTTTTACTTTGAGATTTTTTTGACATACTTTTTAGCCTAGTATCCTCTTCTACAATTCTTTCTACAGCTATTTCAGGATCATAATAAAAAAAACAAATTCCATCATCTCCTGCTTCGATATCTACAATTGTTCCTTGAATATCTTCAGGAATATCAATTATTCCACTTGAGTTCTTTTTTTTATTACCCCATCCAATTACAGTATTGTCATCTAATAATGCTAATGAAGTACCATTACCAGAAGCAACTTTTATTACTTTTCTACCTCTAATTCTTGAATTAGGTATTGTACACTCTCCATCTGAATTATCACCCCAACATCTAATTGTACCATCACTTAACAAAGCAATTATATGACTAAATTTTGATGATATCTGAATGATATTTGTCATTATTCTATATATATTATATAATTATTTTTTATAAAAATCTTGTGTAAGATAATATTTATACTTTTCCAACAATAAATTCTTTCATTGCAAAAATATTGCTATGAAATTTTGTAACTAACCTGTATAGAAGTGGATGTTCAGCAAATTCTCCAGTTCTAATCATTTCTTCTAGCTCAATCATATTATACACTAAACTATCTGCTACAACAATAGTTGATTTGGAAATCAAATCTAACATGTTTGTATAGTGAGATGCTCCAAAGTATAACACTACCATATTAATTTCTTCTTCAACCACTTGTTTTTCAATATTCCTAATTATGGAAACATCGCGGATACTTCTTAATCTTTCTTTTATAATAGGATATAAAGATTCTCTCTCTTCACTAGTTTTCGATAATAAACTTTCAAAAACATCAAGATATATATCAATAAATAATGTATCAACAAATGGTCGATACAAGGTAATAAAATCGGTAATTAGAGTATTATAAACTCTTTCATAAAATTCGTAGTCACTCTGAACAAGTTCTTCTTTTAGTATTGTTTTAATCATAAGACCTAAGGAAAATTTCTGTTTTTTAGTAATTATATCGTGTAAACTTGTTCCAAATATTGTGTTCAAGTAATATTTTTCATCAATCTCCATTCCATATTGATAATCAAATTTGGGCATACTTTCTTTTTTATATATACTACTATCAAATAAGACAAGTAATTCAATTAATCCTGAAATATAATACATTGCTTTAGAGCCTCTAAGACTTTTATCATTAATATCAAATTCTTGTAGAATTCTAAAATTGTCTTTATGAATCCCTAATTCTGATAATTTCCTCATTATACTATCATTTCTTAAATTATAACAGGACCCTTCATTAATAAATAGGGTTTTTTTACTTGTATCCCTTTGATATTCTGATAGTAACCTTTCATATATTTCTTCTTCTATAGGGTCATGTAACATTTTAGCCATACCACAAAATCTTGACACATCGTTTTCATGGTACTCGCCAATAAATATAATTGGTACTTTTTCTTCGCTCATTTTATAGTTTTAGTCTAGTTCAGTCCAGTAGATTATTATATATAATTATTATGTATTACACTGTTATAATATTAAAAATATCAATTTTTATTAAATTATATAAATAACAACTAAATATAAAATAACTTGTAAATAAATAAAAACTTAACAATTATTTGAAAGAAACTATATACATTAAAAAATTACGAATCTAATAATCAAATCCAGCATCAGCCATGACTTGTGATACTCCTGTGATTGATGTAGCACTATACTCTCTTCCAAGTGCGGTATGTTGATAAAGTCCTGCTGAATTTTGAAGAGGCATAATAGGGGTACCAATTCCACCCATTTGACACATTCCACCCATTTGACCCATTTGACCAATTCCACCAATCCCACTATCAAATCGAACCTTTCTTTTGGCTGAATTTTCTGAAACATCATTAAAAAATCCAATCATAATCTCCTTAATTTTTTGCTTGAATAAATTAATTTGTGAAGAAATGATATGATGGTCGATTGTGATTTCATCATCACTTTGTTCAACAGCAGGTTCCATCATTATAGAAGTAATCTTACTAATGTTTTCATCAATAAAAGTTTTCATTTGTCCATAAGTTTTTGAACTATTAAATTTATTTAATCCTATAACCAATAATAGACGGTCAATCATACTAGAGATTCCAAAAGATTCATAATCAGTGTTTGTTGAATAATCACCTGAAAAATACTCTATAGCTCCATGTTCATTTGTAATCTTTAAAACTTCAGAATCAACCAATTCTTCAGATGAGGCTGTTTGACCCATTCCATCTACTTCTTCAGTTGTATTCAAGGATAAAACAGCAAATAATCTACTGTTTCCTTGCCCTGTATATTGAACAGACTTTTTCTTTAACAACCACACAATGTTTGATGCGGTTTGTGCAACAAAAAGTGGCGAAAGTACTTGTCGTCCTACTCTAAAAAATAAATCACCTTGAGTAGTAGTATTTTCGCGTGTAATAATTTTTCCAAAAATACTCTCACAAGCATTCTTTACATCAAAACTAATATCCATACAACGATGAATTAAATCTTTTTCGTGTTGATAACATAATTTAATATTAGCAGGTATTTCTTCCTTTGTAAAATTTGTTGCAATAAATTTACCTACTTGGTTTGAGATGATTAAATTAATTGAAAGATTAGAATATCTAGTACCAAAGGCTAGTAAATCTTCATTAATTAACCTTTTCTTTAACTCAATAGTAGACACAAGACTAAAAGCTGGATAATTAATCATTTCAACATAATACTCAGCTTCAGGATTAATATTAGATTCTGGAATAACAATTTCGGAAAATCCCATTTTGTTTAGAACAGAATTTGGAATAATATCACCAAAATGGTTATTAGACCGTTTAGCAGGCATAACACATACTAAACCACTACAGTGGTCTAGCCAAAAAATATTATTTTTTGTAACTGGAGACTTTTTAGCCTCAGGTGGTAGAAACTTGTAAAATTCTGCTGTACCAATAAAATATGTATCTTTTTTAGATGGATTTGTAAAATTATAACTAAATCCCGAAGGAGATAACTCTAAATTGGCTGAAACAACCAATAATTTTTTAGGGGTTTCTAAACCCCCCAAGTTAATGTGTAGAAATTTCAATTCTGATAATGTGCACATTTTCTATTGTTATGTATATGTTATTAATATAAGATTAAGTTGAAACACTATTTATATCAATTTTTTTTCTCAATTAACAAATATTGAAAATTCATATATTCTAACACCATTAACTAATAACCATTAACCAATAACTGTTAACTAATTTTTAGTATTATGATACTATAACATAAGATAAAATGAATATTTTAGAAGATAATAAAAACACTAACATATGTTTAATATGTAGAGAGGATGTGTCTATAAAAAAAGATATTCAGCTTAATTGCGAATGTAGTAATTCTTATTATCATGTTAAATGTATTGGTAATTGGATAAATTTACAAAGTCAAAATAATTTACATAGAAGTCTAAATTCAAGAACCATAGTTAAAATACCAAAGTGTCTTAATTGTTATTGTGAAATTAATCAGTTAGTATTAAGTAGGATTTTTCTTGAATATAATACAAGATATAATAAGGATGATGATAATAAAAATGATTCAGATATTACAAATTTTATAATATTTGGTATCAATATTAAAGTAAGTTATATTATGATGTATCTAATGTCAGTAATATTATATCTATTATTAAATATTGTTACAACTGATAATTCTAATGTTAATAGTTTGCAAAATTATAATATTTGTACAGTTCACCTTATAGCTATTAAATTACATATAAAAATGTTCTTTCAATACTGTAAATTAGATTTGGTTAATAATAGACTTAGAATGATTCTTAAGGATAACTCTAAGGAGTTTTTTGTTAAATACAGTTCTTTGGTAAAAATATATATTTGTACAGGATTGATTGGAAGTTTATCTGGTTTAATTACATCTTTTATACTAAATTATAATGAAAAAAAAACCTTTTTGATTAACATCTTGATGATAATCTTTCTTATTCATTTATTTATTATATCCAAATATAATAATTAAAAAATTGATTTTTCAAGTTATTGGGTTTCCATATCTCAAAATTCATACTAAATATAAATTATCCCCAAATCCAAGCGTATACTATAAAATGAGCGAGATAGTGAATTCTGTTTCAGAACAACAAGTTACTGGTGTTTCTGTAGAGGAAACTAATGAAGGTAACTTTGTAGTTAGTGTAGTTAGTGGTGGTGTAGTTGGAGAGGAAACTCCTATTTCTGAAAGTTCTCCCATTTCACCCATTCAACCCATTTCACCCATTCAACCCATTTCACCCATTCAACCCATTTCAGTTAGTGAAATATTTGGTATGTATACCGAATATGCTCGAACCATTTGTAAATTCCCCGAAGACTTTACCTTAGAAAATCATATAGCTGTGTTTGAGAGGCTTAATGATAGTGCTGGTAAAGATTTAGAGTGGAATGAGAAAAATGTGTCAGATATTGAATATGGATTACGTAATGGAATTGCTGGAGTTAAATTTCATTGGTTATCAAATGCTACTGAAATGCTCAAAGAAGCAAAGAAAAGGGTTAGTAATCTTCAAAAGTTAGAATCGAATTATAAGAAAATTCGAGAATTAACACCTGGTTCAGTAGAGTTAGTTATTCGTGTAGGTGTTCTTAGAGAAATCAATGAACTCTGTCCAGCTCTAGAAAGTTTAAGAAAAGAATACTTTAGACTAAAATCTGAAGAAAGTAGGCTTGAATGTGAACTTCGCAGATATTTACCTAGTTATGAAAGGTGGAATGTTCTTGAAAGTGAACAAACTCTTAATCGTTCTGTCACTTATAAAAGAGAAATGATAAGTAAAATGGACAGGTTTGGTTTAACTCTCGAACAATTAAGGGAACGGTTTTTGCAGGAGAAGAATAAGTATACCGAAGCTCTTGATGCTCATAAAGCAATATATTCAAGATTGTTTGATACAAATCGGGAGTTTAACGAGATTAGCTCAAGAATTAATTTATTAGTTCTGCAAATTTTTGTATAAATAAATAGTTAAGTATGTAAATAAAGTCTTACTTGTTATAACCAAGAATAATATCAAGTTGACCTGTAACTGATTTAAGTTGTTTTCTTAATTCCTTAAGTTTAGATTTAATTGATTTACTAGATTTACTAGATTTACTTGATTTACTTGATTTATAAGTTTTTTGTTTTTTGTAATTAACGCGCTTATGAGTCTCCTCTGTAGGATAATAATGAGGTTTATCGTCAGCATCATCTTCATGTTCTGGTTCATGTTCCTCTTCATGTTCTGGTTCATGTTCTTTTGTTTTTGCACTTGGTTTTGAAAGACCAAGATAATCTACTTCTGGTAGAGCAAGAGGACAAGGTAAGTCTGGAATTTCTGAAAAATTCATCATCTTCATATCTAGTATATATGCATTAGTTGTAGTTGATATAATAGTCAAATTTAGTAAGTATATTTTTTCAATTTTTACTAATTTTTACTAATTTTTACTAATTTTTACTAATTTTTACTAATTTTTACTAATTTTTACTAATTTTTACTAATTATTTTTATATAGATTATGTGTAAGATGAATAATTTTCAGTGTTTTTAATGTGATAAAAAAAAATACTTGTATAAAAAGTATTATTGATATTAAAAAACTCCAAAACACTCCAAAACACTCCAAATTTACTCCAAATTTACTTCAAATTTACTCCAATTCCTATATTTTTTCTTAATATATTTATTGCTCCATTTAAGTCTGTATCAAATAATTAATGTACTGGCGAACACAATAAAGTTAATAAAAATTATTTCGCAATTTTTATAAAAAGATGTTAATATGTAAAACAATTTGTTAAGAATTAATCAAACCTTCTTCATAAAGTTCATAGAGTTTAATAGGATTTTTACTTACAACCCAGTTTACGTCTTCGTAAAATTTTTCCCATTCGCCATCAAGATTAGAAGGATGTAGTGGATGTGATTTTGGAATTAAATATAGACCTGAACCAATTTTTTCACAAATGTCTTCATCATAAATATTAGCAAAAAACATTTCATCAGTATCTTCAGTTCCTAATTTATAAACAGGACACTTATTGAATGTTATTGTTCTCATAAATTTGGTATTAGATTTAACAATTTCATTCATTGAATCTACAATTGATAATATAACTGATTTCTTGTCTTCAGGTAAAGATTCAAAATCTTCAATTTTAGAATACAGACTAACTTTAACTCTGTGGTTACTAGTTGGTTCTCTACTATCTTTCTTATAAACTGGGACCATAACATATGGCTCAACATCAAAAACTACAAACGGATCCAAGCCCATAACTTCTTCTTCAACTTCAGGATGTGGAACCAAAGACCCAATATATAGTTCAGAAGTTTTTACTGAGTCTGATGTGATATATGGTTTAATTATACCATTTAATTCAGTTAGTGATTTTAATTCCTGATAAAATTCATCAAGTGCGATTTTATTAAGTATCGAAAGAGGGTTGTCTGGGGGTAAAGCTTTGATTGATGGGTTTAACACAATAGGAATTTGATTATACTGAATTTCCAGATTTACCCAGTTATTAACAAGTTTTATCCATGTGTAACCATAAGCTGTCATTTCTCCAAGTCTTTCTTTCCATTCAGGATGTGAATTTAATAGTTTAACACATCGACCAAAATCACTTGCATCCACAGGTGTCCAATGCTTTAAATAGGGTATTGATTTTTTTAACCCTAACATATGAGACTCAATTTCCCTAGAAGATAGACCTCGAGCCTCCCAACATCCATCGTTGCACCATAAGAATTGTGTTTTATGGTCACAGTGTACTTTTGGAATAGAAGTTTTTTCAAATTCAGCCATTGTAATAATTATTACTATTACATTGAATTAGAAGAATAATTATCAATTTTTATATAAAACTAACGTCTAGAATATCTAGTATTAGGGGGTGTGTATCTAGAACAAGCGGTAATCCACATAGTCGGATCAGTACCACAAGTTCCTTTATTCATAGCTACAAAACTAATTGCACCCGAACATTGAGTGTTCATTATAGTCATTGAATGTTCAGGAATTCTTTTAGTCCCTGAACATCTTATAGTTTTCAAGTAGGTAAACTGAGTTTCAAAAGTGTTTCTTCCACTAGCTTCATAGTACAGTAGCTTGTTAGTAGGAATAACAATATTGACCTTATAACCATGGTGCTGAGCCATTTCAAGATAGCTAATCCATAGTTCTGGTCGCACATTTGTATTGTCTAGATAGATTTCGTATCCTTTTTCCATGCATTCTTGAACACTTCTTTGACACCAATCGTGTGCTGCAGGTAAAAGACCAAGGTCTGTGATTTGACCTTCTGGAGAGTAAAGACCAGGATAATTGTCCGCAGAACATGCGATTGCTCTGAGTTTAGGAGTACTACTCGACCCTACAGCTATACTTTCTGTACCAGCTGCACAAGCTGCATCTACTGAATCTGTTGTACTAGTTTCTTGAGTAGAAGACTCTATGTCTTCTTCAGGATAAAAGGGGTTTGGTTGAGGTACAAGACCCAGACCCTTATTTTTCTTGTTAATTTCTTGAATTGTTTTGGTAGTCTTACCAGAGCCGGGTAGCCCGACCATGATAACCAGTTGTTTTTCACATGTCACCGGTGTTACTGTCCTTGGTGTTGGTTGTCTTGCTCCAGCCATCTTCAGAATGGCTTGAATTGATGACATTTTATTAGTTAAGTTTATTTATAGTATTTATTAAGACTAGAATATTCAATTTTTTTTATATAAAAATTAGTACTCTCTATGCCAAACTTCAATAAAATAACTAGATTCATTTGATAAATGAGCTTTTGATTCATATAAAAACTTAAAATCATTTCTTAACAAAATAGTATATACAGACGCAATTGAATTAAATTTTAAACAAGGCTCCCAACTATTATAAGAGTTAAAACTCATTTTGACAGCAATATTTTGTAATTGTGTTTTTTCTCCATAGAGATAAATATTAGAAATATCCTTATAAATTACAAGTGATTGTGCATAAGGATTAATATTTGTATCTGTATGAGAATATAATTTTATATTTTCTTCCTCTAGTTCTTTTATTCTTTTCTTATATAATTCAATTTGTTTTATCAATTCAACTTCTGTTTCATTTATATTTGAAATATTAGACATATATATAATATAATTTACAAAATTATTATAATATATTTTATAATTATATAATGAACAAGAATAGTTATTACGAAAAATATTTAAAATACAAAAACAAATATATTCAACTAAAAAAAACACTTGAAAATAAAAATATACATAAGACAAAACAATTAGGAGGTAATAGATCTATAACAATCCATTCTAAAAAACCAGGAACAACCTATGAGCCAATTAATTTTGATGAAGATGATGATATTTACATATTTAAAAGACAAATAGTTCAGCAGATAAACAATCCTGAGATTAATGAAGAACATATAATATTATATGATTTTAAGTATGGAAAATGCACAGGTATCATAGCTAAAAAAATAGAACCAGATGTTACAGATATATGTGTAGATATAATGACACCAATTAATTCAGCAAGTTTAGTTCCAGAAAACATATCAACTGGTAGAGGTGGAATTCTTAAAGTACCAGTTACAAATTTAGAAGGTGAATTTGAATTTGCAAATTGTAAATTTAGTGGTATGATTGAATCTGGTTTTATTTATAGAACAAGTACAGTTTTATCAGCAGATATACTTGATTTAGTTAGAGGATTTGGAGTAAGAACTTTTAATTCAGGTAATATATTAACTGGACAATTTATAAATAATCAATTAGAAGGAAATGGAAAAATAAATCACGCAGACGGAGCTGTTGCTGAAGGATTTTTTGTATCTAGTGTATTAAATGGTACAGGTAAAATAAATTGGCCAAATGGAGAATTGTTAGAAGGCAATTTTGTTGATGGTGTTTTAGATGGAGAAGGAGTAGCAGTAAGTCCAGAAGGTGAAGTTAGACGAGGAAATTTTGTAAAAGGAATATTATCAGGTAAAGGGAATATTACTAAACCTGATGGAACAATTTATTCAGGAGAATTTATTTCAAACAATATAGTATCTGGAAAAATAATCTATACTAATGGTTCAGAAGATGAAGGTTTTTTTAAAAATAATAAATTAAATGGAAGAGGCAAAAAAATTATAAAAACTAGTCCTGAAAGTCAAGAAACAACAGTTATGGAAGGTGAATTTTTAAATGGTTTTCTTAATGGTCTTGGTTTAATTACCTATCCTAATGGAAGGATTGAAGAAGGTAAATATATAAATGGAGATCTAGTAGAACCTATATATAAAGTTCACACAATAATTCCAGATAAATCTTTTGGATATGATAGTTTCTTTTCTAATTTATTTGGACCAGGTCCAGATAAATCAATTGAAAAAAAAGAATAAAATAATAATTAAACAAAGTTATTTTTTCAAACCATTTTTTTTTCTTCAAAAACAGATTTCCAAATTTCAAAAGTATTTTCATCATAACCAATTTCTTTAATAGTTTCTTTCATTTTTATATATTTATATCCATAATTTATAAATTCAATTAATTTTTCATAACACACTTTAGCAAATTTATTATTGTTTTCTACAATTGAGAAATTTCGAAAAATATAATCATAAATTGCTAAACTAACATATACACTATTTATAAATGATAAACTATCATCCATAAGTCTTAGTAAAAATTTTATTACATATAAGTCTCTATATGTTTTATTATTTTCTGATACAATAGGTTCAATTTGTAATGTATATTTATATCCAATATTTTTTGTAAAACAATAATTTAATATTGGTAAATATTCTAATATAATTTGTTTTTTTTTATTATGTAAATTATCTAATTCTGATAAATTATGTATATCCATTACAATATCTTCTATATTGTAACTAGACAGTTCTAAACTTTCTAATCCTTTGTATAAAATTGTAATAATTTTATAGTACTTATCAAGGTTATTAGTAATTCTAAAATTGTCTTTTTGACAATTAATAATTTTTATTATTTCAACCAATTTTTTTCTAGTGATATTTTTTAAATTTTCATCTATTATTAAGAAACTATTTTTATCAACATATGGTTTTATTTGATAACAAATATTTTTAATTTTTAATATGTCTTTCATAACAACAAAATGTGTATTGTTTTTTATTTAATATATATTATTCTAATCAATTTTTTATATTATACAAATGTAAATTTATATTTTCACAAGATAATTTGTTTTCAATATCTTGCAAATTTTTTTCAATATCATCAATTACAATAATATCTTTAATATTTGAATATTTTGAGTTATATATATTTAATAGCTCATCACCTTTATTTTGATTAAAATAAATTTCATCAAATTCTAATTTAACAGATTTAAGGTGTTTAATTGTAAGCTCTTTACTTAATTCATCTCTTGCTGTTAACAATATAATTTTACATCCAGAATTAGATAATAGGTTAATAAAATCATAAATATTTTCATCAACTAATTCTGGTTCACATTTTTCCATAATTTTCATAAGGTCATTATTAGCCATTATTTCTGCTAATTGTTCATTTCTAGTCATAACCATATATTTTTTAACTTTGTTTTTCCACCATTTCAAATCTATTCCATCAAATTTAATTAAAGTATCATCAATATCAAATACAACTAAACTACCAGGAATAATTTGTATTTGATTAAATTTTTTTATTAAATTCATAATTAAATTTATTATTTATATAAACATATTAACTTTATAAATCATTTTTTTCATTATTACAATAAAAATTCTTAATTACCCAAGTTATTCCTTTATTTGTAGCAAAGGCGACTATTGCACCTATTGCGAAACCAGTTATATTTTTTTTTGTATCAGAACCGTATAAATAGTATGAGTACAAGCTTCCAACTATTCCTCCTGTTAGTGTAATTAAAAGTTCTCCAAGAACATCAATAATAATTTTTATAGCTGAAACAAATGCATTTAAAAATAATTTTAATACATTCACAACAAGATTAAATGTATTTTGAATAGAATCCCAGTCTCTAAAAATATGTTCATATCCATTATCTAAAATTTCACCACTAGTATTATCAATTTGTTTAGCAAGTTCTTCGGGTTCTAAACATTTAAAATAATCTTTAAACCGAATATACGAAAGTTCAAATAGTTTATTAATAAATTCTTTTAACTCATTACACTCTTTGTTTTCATTAAGTTTATTTTTTAAACTATCCATAGTTAAAGTTATTTTTTTATTTAATTCATCAAGTAATTCATGAATTTTGTTACTTAAATATTTAATTATATCAATCTTATTTTTATCAGTATTACTTATCATTTGGCGATAAATATTAATTTGTTTAGTAATTCTATCAAATATATTTTTTGACTGGGTGTTAAATTTATTTAATTCATCATGAACAGTTTGATATGTGTCTTTGGTAATATTTCTATTTCTTTTATGCTCATCAATAATATGATTAAATTGTTTTACTTGTTCTTCAAAAAATTTTTTTAAACTATCTGATTCATTTTCATCAATTGTTTTTGGTATATATATATAATTTATTGTTATAGTTGTCATCTTTTTTTATAAATTTAATATAATATCTAATCAATAGTATATTCAATTTTTTATACAAAACTAATTATATTGGAAATATTTAATAATTGATTCTTAATCCATCTTTGACTGTTAAGATAATATGATTTTATTTTTTCTTTATTTTTATGAACTAAAATACCCAAAACAGATGCTGATAATAAATATAACCTTTGTTTTTTTGTAGTGTTTTGTCTAATAAATTCTTTTATATCATCTTCAAAAAAATCATATAATTTCCCAAAACAATAAATAACACCACCATAAATGACTTCTTTGTTTTTATTAAAATTATATATAAGCATACCGGATAAAACTATAAAAGTTGAAGAAACTAGATATTTAATTCCTTTGATATTTTTGGATATATTAATATCTGCTGTTTTTTTAATATTTAAAAAATCTTTACTATTAGACATTTCAATTATTTGATTAATATTTTGAATTGATAATAATTCATAAATTTTTATAAAATTTAATAATTCTTCATTTAAATTAGAATTATTAGGCAAATTAGAAATATGAACTTTTAGTTTATCTCCGTCTTTAATTAATGAATTGATTAAACCAATAGCATTCTTATTATTTTTAATTTCATTATCATTACTAAAGTCTCTGAATACATTTTGTGAATTATTTATTCTATCCAAATTCTCTTTTTGTGTGTTTGACATATTTTATAATAACACTTATATTTTTAATATTATAATATTAAAAATTTTCAATTTTTATAAAAATTGATTTTTATTTATTTATAATACAGTATTTTAAATATATAAAATGTCTGTGAATAAAGAAAAACTGTTTACATCATCGAATCCAAGTGATTATGGTAAAAATATAGGTAAAGGAATTTTAGATTCTTTTACAGAAAATAATGATTCCAAACCAGGTTTAACTGGTTGGATATCTAAAAAACTAAATCAGTGGAATGCAAGTACTGAATATGTTGATGCAGTAACAAATCTTCCACCAACATATAAAACAGGTGAAGATATTAAATTTGAACAAATTATATGTGATACCAATACTAAAGAACAAGTTGGACATGATTTGAAACGTGTTGATGATGCTATTAAAAAACGTGAAGAACTTGATAAAAAATATAACACCAGGTAAATAATCTAATAAATTATTAGATTAATTTTCAATTATAAAAATTTTTTTGTTTAATATTTATAAGGTTAAATTAAAATTTTGAACCTCCTTTTATTGTAATTTTATAATCACCTTTAGAATTAGCTTGAATACTACCTTCAGTATCTACTCCATTATCAAATTCCAAATTACCAGATGCTTTAACTTCAACTTTGTTTTCTCCAGTATTTACATTTCCACTAACTTCTGCATCTACTTCATAATTTCCAGTTAATTCATTTTTTTTGTTAACTTTTTTATCTTTTTTATTTTTTTTATCTTTACGATATAAACCTATACCAGTAAGAACACCACCTAACAATGCAATCGTATTCAAATCCATTTTTATATTATTTTTATATAATAATTAATTATATTTATATTCAATTTTTTATAAAAATCAACACTTATATATAAATTATAAATAAACAAAAGAATATATCACTGGTCTTCTTCATGAGCTCCTGCTCCTGTTCCAGCGACTTTTTCAACTTCAAGATGTCTACAACTCTCACTATAAGTAGGAGGAAGTGTAATACTAACATGTGAGGTATCGATAGAACGGGGTGTTCCAAAATCACTTGGGAATTTGTTTAGTATCCGCATTGAATCCACGAGTTGAGTGGGTATTTCTTCTAATGCCTTTTCACTAAACTTAAGTGGATTATGCATATGATCATTAAACTTAACAAACTGGACATTGTCTCTCAAAGCCCTCTTACCTGAGCTAGCGACTAACACAGAATCATCAGCATCTAAATACTCCATATTTGAAAACGTGCTGTTACCAATGCCTACAATCAGGAAAACCATAGGCAAATCAGATGCATCAACAATAGCATCGATGGTATTCTGCATATCATTAATCTCGCCATCAGTCAGGATAGTAATAATGTCAAACTGAACAGTTCCTCGAGCCAACTCCTCTCTCTTTAGACGAGTCACCTTTCTAATGATGTGTGCAAAGTAAGTAGGTCCAGACAACTCGATATTGGTCAGTGCGTGCCGATATGCTTCCATAACTCCCTGTATACCCTGAACTGAGGGATTTGCATCGTCACCATTAATAGCAAAGTCCCAAGAATTAATCTTTCTTCCATTTGAGATAGGAATCAATGCACCATAACCCCAAAGAGGAATCATACCATCCGAGTCATATCCATGAACCACATTGTACAACAACTTGATAGCCTTCATGTACTCGCTCATTGTGTCAAACCCTGGGGTATAAAATGGTGATGAAGGGTCAACGTGTGCAAGATGATGAAGTGTTCCTGGAGTCCTTGGGTCACCATTACTTCCAGTAAAATCAATCACAATCTGGAATCCAATTGGTAAACCGCGGTTAATATAATCCATAAAGGTGGGACAAAAAATAATCTGTTTTTCTGAAAAAATTAATTGACCAGTATTAGTACGTCTAGTTCTGCGTCTAGCTTCCTCATTAATCAAATCAAAACTTTCAGTTCTAATCAAGTTTTCTAGTGTTGTATCAATATGACCGATAATCGATGAACCAGGATTGTTAGATCTATGTACCTCAATTCTAAAAGGTGTTTCCAAATTACCTAACTTTGATACTTCTAAATTAATTAGGGGGAAAGAACCACTTCCAGTTGTTATAATGTAATCAGTACGGTAAACACTAATATAGTCACGACCTGATTTAATCAATATAACCATGAATACTGATGCTCCGCTAATACAACATCCAAATAGACTAAATGATCTAAAGTCCAGATTAAGATACTGCAGATTAATACGCAAAATATCATTAGTAATAGGTTTAGGCATAATATGTACTGTAATTTTCCCTTTAGGAACACCAGTCAAACTCATAGTTTTACGTCCCATACCAACAATTTCGCTGATATCGCATTCAGTCGAACCTAAAAAATCCTGTCTGGTTAAATCGATTCCATCAGAACAATTGGTCTTAAAACTATCATCACAGTCGTATAATGCGAACTTGACTTGACAAGCTTCTTCAAATCTGTATCTAAGATAAATTTTCTTAACAAAACCTCCTGTAGTAGTATTAGCAAGGATTTCTGTGCGTCCAATTTCTTCCCAGACTCCTGTCTTGTTCCTAATAAAGACTACACAGAATGGATCAGATGTGTCTCCAGTAATAACAGAGACAGGTGTCCAGTCTTTATTAACTAAATCTTCAAATTGAATTGAAAGCTCTATGCAGTCATAACCTAGTTTATGTATCTCGTTAACCATAGTTGTAACATTACTAATTTCTGTGTTACGCAATGTAGTAAGGGTCAAGCCTCCCGCTCCACCAGCATCAACTTCTTTAGATAGCACAGGCATTTTTACAGTATTATTATATATTTTCTTGAATAATGAGAGGTATGTTAGACAGAGTATTTATCAATTTTTATTATTAGTATTATTATAAATAAAATTTATGGAATTATTAAAATGGACAAATTTGTCTTGTCCAAAAATTTTTTATAATTTTAACTTTTGGATGAAGTTTTTTTTCAATAAAAACAATATTGATTTCATCATTACAATATAAAATTATACTGTTTATTGTCTCAGGCAAATCAATAACATGACGTGTTAAATTATTAAAGACAATATTTAAAGGATGTAAATCACATATTACTGATAAAGGCTTGAGAGATTGTCCAGCATAATTATTAAATACTATATTTCTCAATGATATTGGTATATAATCAAAATCTAAAGTATAAAAGTAACCAAATGATAAATCTGTTAATGTTTGAGGAAAAAAATCTATAGGTAAATTATAGCTTCTTCCAAGGCTTAATGCTTGTAAATTCATTGGTAGATTATCTAATGGTTGATTAAACCATTCGGGTAATTTTAAATGAGTTATAGTTTCAGGTAAATTATTAAAATTAAAATTTGTAGTACGATAACAACAATTACTTAGATCTAAATAAGTTATATTTTCAGGTAGTTCTAATAAACTATTGGTAAAATCTCGATTAAATATAATTTTTTTAACATATCTTGGTAAAAAACCTAATGGCTTATTAAAACTATCTGATAGTATAACAACTTCTATAGACTCGATTATATTAGTTGTTTCTGGTTTTTTATTATATTCACAATTTCTATAAATAACCAATGTATTAATTGAATCTGGTAAATTATTAATTGGTTGATAATAATTATAATGAAGTTTTAAATATGTTAATCCTTTTGGTAAATTATCTAATTTTTTATCAAATACACTAAGAATTTTTAATTCTTTAAGGCCACTTGGTAAATTATTTAATTCTTGATTAAAATTTCCTTTGATAGTTAAAATTTCTAAACTTTCTGGTAAACAATTTAGTTCCTGATTAAAATCTCCCCATAAATATAAATTAATTAATGTACTTGGTAAATATAATAAAGGTTGATTAAATCTTCCAGCAACATTTAGTTTTAATAAACCTTTTACCAAATTATCTAAACATAGATTAAATCTTCCTTCAATCGATAATTCCTCAAGAGTTTCTGGTAAGTCATCAAGTCTTTTATTAAAATTTTCTCCCAAACTTAAATTTTTTAAACATTTTGGTAAGTTATATTTATTACATTCCTGATTAAAATAATTAGTAAATTTTAATACTTTGATATTAGTTAAATACAGATTAAATGGTTGGTTATAATTTTCCATAAATACTAATTCAGTTATAGTTTCAGTAATATCATCTATAGTTAATTCTTCATTGGGTGTATATTCTAAAGTTACTAGTGGATTAGAAGAGAATGATAAATTTTTTAATCTGTATGGCAAGTCTATTAATTTACTAATTTGGTTATTTGAACAATCTAGATATTTAATTTCATTACTAAGATTAATAATCTTGGTTATATAATTACCTGAACAATTAACAATTTTATTCTTAAAACCACTTAAATCTAATAACCCTTCGATTCCTTTATCTGATAGATTTAATTCCTTATCAAACCAAGAATAATTTTTTAACAATTCTTTTGTCTTCTCATTCATTTTTCATTAGTTATATAATATATTCTTAATATAAAACTAATCAATTTTTTATAAAAATTGATTTGGAAACCAAATTCAAATGGATTAGAATGATTGAAGATAAATTAAAAGTTAGTTTAATATTTAGTCCAGAAGAATCAAATCGTAAATTAGTTAAAGTGATTAATGATTGTATTAGTGATAAAATTAGATATTTGATTATTTTAGCTTCTAGAAAATTAAAAAAGGTAAAATTATAATTAAAGATTTGAAAAATAAAACCCAATAATTTATTAAGTTAAATTAATGGTAAATTTACAATACTTTTAATTCAATTTTTTATTTTTAATTTACCAATCATATACAAAAATTTTTATACAAACAAAAATGAGATTTTATACAAAGAAAAAAGTTATTTTAATTATTTACAATTAATTAGGCATAGTTGTAAGCATGTAGTTAAACATTAATCTGGATATGTCAAATGGTAAATCTGAAGAACAATTATCAAGCGAGTTATACATATTTCTAAATTGCATCCTTATTATTTCATTCCTAGATAATGCATTAACAATAGCAGGAGTTTCCTCATCACAAAATTCTATACGCTCAATTATTCTATTATGATTTAATGCTTCACACAATGACTGAACACCTATACTTGTAACATTATTAATCCGAAAACGAAGTGACTTTAAAGTAACATTTGTTTTTAACAAATTAGCCATTTGAAAAACAGTGTTATCAGAAAAAACCGGAAAGCCTGAAGGTAAAATTAATCGAGATGTAGTTATATATCCTAATACAACATGTTCTATGTATTCGTTAGACAATAATGTATTTAAAAAATTTGTAGACCTCGTTTCACGTTCAAGAAATAATGTTCTTGATGGAGCTCTTGAATATTGTACATATATATCATTTATATCACATTCAACATGTAATGTTCTTAATGGAGCTCTAGATAATGAAATCATTGCATTATTATCCAGTTTACAATTATGATAATTAAATTTAAATTCAGTAATTACATTTCTTTGTGATAATGCTGAACCTAAATTTATTATTGCTTCATTTACACTTGCAATTTCTATTAGTTCTTCTTGAATAGTTAATTGAGGACCAACTTTACAATTGATTAAAATTAACTCATCAATTGTAAAATTTCTTCTCAAAGAATTTGCTATAATATTAATACCATCAGGACCAATATTATTAACAGAAAGGTCAATACTTTTTAAAGTATAATTAGTTTCTATTAGATTAGCCAAAGTACTAATTTCATCTATACCAATAAAATTAAGTGCCAAGTCAAGATGAGTGATTGAATGATTGTGTCGTAAAATATCACATACAGATTCAATTGTTACTGGACAATCTTCTCTACCAATACGCTTATTTCTTAGATTTAATTTGGTATTAACAGTATCAGTCTTTAGGTATTCGACAATATCTGGCCAACATGAATTTAAATCCTTAAGTTCCAATTGATATAAATCCAATATTACATCGCTACCTTGTTCTAATACTTGCTCTTCAAAACTTATTGTCTCGTCATTACCAAGCAAACCATAAGGTTTTAATGTCTTATCCTCAAAATTTATATCGGATACATAATTACTATATATCCTTTTACAAGAAGAACTTATAAGGCATAAGTCGCCACGAGTGTTTCTAGATAACAACATTTTGAAAATGTGGATTATACTTAAAACATAATATTAGTTTAAGGTAAGAAAACGAATATTCTAATAATTAATTATTCAATTTTTATCCAATATTAAAACCACTAGCCAAAACATTTTCCAAAGCTTCTTTACTAAATGCTTGATATAAACGAGTTTGTTTTGTTTTAGACATTCCTGATACATTAGATAATCCTGATACATTAGACATTCCTGATACATTAGACATTCCTGATACACTAGGTATCCCTGATACAATACCAATACTTGTATTATAATTTTGTTCAAACCATTTATTATTTATTTCTACATAATTAAAGCATGTATGATTTAAATAAGGAATTGTTGGTGTTTCTGTTAATTTTATAGCTAAATGATTATGTTGAGGATATCCACCAGCTGGCATTCTTGATGTACCTGTTATCATCTCTAATAATAATTCTAAATACTTTTGATTAGATCCAGAATCAATATAATTACCTCTTATAATATCTTTCATAAAATCAATTTCTTTATCAGAATTAAAATTTTGATACTCTATTGTATTTAATACCATGTCTAAAGTTAATTCTCTATTACCAACAATTAACATGTCTAATACTTTAATTGGAACTCCTTGTAAATTTATACCTATAACTGTTCTAAAACCTGTTACAAAATATGAAATAGCACTTCTACTTAAACTAAATAAACCTTTTATTTTATTAGCGGTTTCAACATATCTATTAGTTATATCTGTTGGATTACCATCTTCATCATATTTACAAGTTAGTTCATTATTCCATTTGGTTTCTTCAAAACATTTATAAGGTCTGTATTCTAATAATTTGGGATTAAAATCATTTAATATTTGGACCATTTGTTCACCAGTTAAATCATAAAAATCATCATTCATCATTTGATATAGTAGGAATGGATCAAAATCAATATATAATTGATTTTTTGTCTTAATAGTAGTACCAATAAGTTCACCAAAAAATTGTAGAGATTCCGATACTAGAGTTTTTTCTGAATCCTTAGAACCACCAAACAAGAACATTGGTTCCACAATATAAGCTTCACCTAATAAAGCTTCCTGACTAAAATACTTTATAGTTTTGTATTGGGTCTCATCATCAGTTATTAATAGATCAAAAGCCGATGAATTTATAAAGTCTGATAGACGTAAAAATACTGTTTTTGTTAAACCACCTGCATCAATTCCTTCTTGTCTTTCATCAGTAAGTGCATTTTTAAATATAAAAAATAATTTATTTACAAAATCACTATATGTTACTATATCAGTTTGTAATTTATATAATTGTTTGTATATGTCATTTTCTATAATTTCTTCATCTACATAATTATCTTCATCATCATACATTTTGATTTCCTTTTTATAATTAAAAGATATTTGTTTTATACCTTCCTTATTGTTCTCTATATAATATAATATAATTGGTGCAGAATATGAATAATTTAATTCATTATTTATATAATTAGTAATATTATCAAATATTTCTTGAGGAGTTCCTATATCGAATCTTCTATTATTTTGATAATAGCTTGGATTACCTGAAAAACTTGGATAACCTTGATAACCAGGATAACCTGAATAACTTGGATTACCTGAATAACTTGACATAGACATTAGTTGTACAAGATCTAATGGGGGTGCAGGTCTACCTGAAAACGAAGTAAGATAATTTGTTAATATATAAATTTGTTCTTGACTTAATGGAACGTTATTACCTGGTAATATTATTCCCGGATCTACTTGGTTACCTTCAACTAGTCCTGAAAATCCTGAAAATCCTGAAAATTCTGTATTAATTGATTCTATTCTATATATTTTTATTTTAAAATAATCACTTATATAAAGCTTGTTTTCTAATACAGATAATGATTCAACAAGTGAGAACTCGTTTAGTGATCCATATATTGATTCAAATTCTAAATTTGAATTTAGCGTAATTAATTTTTTATCTAAATTACTTGATACTATTATTTTGTCCTTATAAGTGGTTAAACTACCTAAATTTATTCTGGAATAACTTGAAATATAATTACCATCAGTATCAATCATTTTTAAACCAAATGCATCAGTGACCAAAATATTACCATTAAAAAATCTTAGTTTATGTGGAAATCTAAATTGTCCTGGACCAGAACCATACGAACCGATTGTTTTTATTAGTTCACCGTCCATATTAAATACTTTTATAGAGTGTGTATCTTGCTCTGTTATGTATATTAGTCCATCATTTGATATTTGTAAGTTTACTTTTATATTAATTCTTTCACTAAATACTATATCACCCACATATATTCCATTAATATCATATACCTTAATATCAGGTGTTTCTGGTGTTAAAAAATAAATAAAACCATTGTAAACATCACAACCACTTATTCTTGTTATTATTGGTTCAAAATTTATTTCTGAGATAAAATTATCAGAGCTAAATACATAAATTTTAATACATTGAGTATTTCCAGGATGAAACACATCTGCTGTTCCAATATATAAAAAATCATTTTTTACAATTATTGAAAATGCATTATTGTTTTCAACAAAAATTTCTGATCCTAACATATCTTCGTAAATAAAATTATATCTTTGTCCTCCTTTTTGGATTTGATAGTTTTTTGATTTACTTTTTAATTCAAAATATTTTTGTTTGTATTTATAATATTTATCTTTGTATATAGAATTTGTAATATTATTCATATATTATATATTGTATTTATATTTTTTTATAAAAATTAATAAAATTATCATGTAGACATAATGCAATTTATAAGAAATATGTTTATTTATCTAATCAGATGTCTTTTTGCTCTCATAGCCAAAAATTATATAGAATACTTACCTATGATGGGGTATTTTGCTTTAGTTCCGGCTATTGGTTTTTTATATATTTATATTACTGGTTCAAGAAAAACTGGTCCTGAAGTTATAGGAGATAAAATTTGGTGGAATGATTTAAGACCTGTTCATGGATTTTTATATTTGTTATTCGCTATCAATGCTTTTGAAAAAAATCCTGATTCATGGATAATTTTGATGTTAGATGTTATTATTGGATTAATAGCATTTTTACATTTTCATTAAGCAGGAAATTTTTTAAAGTTATTATAAAAATTTATTCAATTCACACACATATATAAACATTCTTTTTATAAAGATTCATTGTAAATTTGCTCTTCAATAGTATCTTTTATAATAAGCCTAAATACATTACATTTTTGAGTCTGACCATTTCTATAAATACGTCCAATTATTTGTTTTTCTACATCTCTTAAATGTGCTTGTGAACCTATAAATGGTTCAAATATTAAAATTTTTTTAATAAATGATAAATCAAGCCCTGATGCATTTTTATTAGAACTTAATATCATTACTTTATTGTCTGATGTTTTCATTGTTTCGACATCTGAATCTGATGTAAAAATTATAGATGGGATATTTTCCGAGTCAAAAATTATTTTAAGTTTTTGAATTAATGCATCAAATTGAGTATAAATAATGATTTTTTCATCTAAACCTTTAATAATTTCTATTAGACGTATAATTTTACTTGGATATTTTTCAACTGTGTAGTTCTTATCTACTGAAATCACATCATTTCTAGTAAAGTTATTTTTACAGAGAGGACATTTAATACCTCCTTTAAGTTGTGTTTCTAAAATCATAATATCCATACATTCTGAACAAAAATAATGATTACAAGTTTTTATTATACTACAATTATTTTCTTTATCAATATCTCCTAAACAATAAGAACATGTTGGTATATCCCCAAAATGTTCCATAATAAAATCTAATGACTTTTTTTTATTTATTACAATTATATTTTGTTCTTTATACTTATTTTCTAAATGTTTAATATTTTCAAATAGATTTTCTATTTTAAGTTCATCATATACTTTTTTGGCATTAACAATCATTCTTCCTAATTCATTTAATTTTTCCAACTCATCTTCATACTTTGAATGGTAATTTTCTTTTACTAGTGTTGTAAAGTTCTTATAATTAACAGATACTTCTTGATTAGTAAGTGATAATAAAACATCACAACAAATTTTTCTTAAAGTATTTACATTTGTACTAGAACCTGCTTCACATTCTGCATCATATACAATTTTCTCTTTTGGTGAAAAACTAATTAATTCATTGATAAATTCTATTTCTGGAAGGATTACTTCGTATTTTATCATATTGATGTCATTCTTTTTAAAAATCTCTTTAATTGTTTCAAAATTATATACATATTTTTGTAACTGTTCTTGTGGAAAATTAGTAGATGTTAAAAATTTTAAAATATTTGAAATACTATTATTAATATTTGGAAAAGGAGTCGCAGTTAGTACCCATTTAAAAGTTGCACTGTCATTTATTGCTTTTTTAAAAACTTCATTATTTTCTGGATTAGAATATAATTCGTGTAACTCATCAACTAACAATCTATCAGCTAATCCATTATAATCTTTATATTCTGTAAAAGTTAAAATACGAACATTAGAAGGCATTGGGATGTTTAAATGTTTTTTATATTCATTAACCCACTGATTCTTTAAATGGTCAGGAACCAAAATTACATTATACAAGTCAGGATTTGATAATGTTAAGCAAATAAATTGTAAAGATTTCCCTGAACCAACCTCATCTGTTATAACTCCACCTTTTATTTTAAGTCTTGGAAGAGTTTCTTCAGTATGAAAATCATTTTGTTCATAGCGATAAATTCTATCATCATTAAATTTATAAATCTTTGATGTTATAATACTGTCAGTTAAATTACTCTCTTTGTTTAACATCCAATGAATATTATCATACTGATGACTATAAATTTTTGTCTTTATAAATTGACTTATAGGTAGAACATCAACTTTATAAAATCTTGGTTTGGTTAATTCGTCTTGTAAAATTTTATCTATCTTATATTGAAATTCAGGTAAATCTTCGATATAAATATAATTCATAATTTTTATATGTCTATGGATTAGTGATGAAAATGTATAAATACTATTTATATATTCTGGAGTAATTAGTTCTAAATTTTCAAATTCAAAATAAAGCAGTTTAATATTTAAATCATCATTTAACTCTGTAAAATAAATATTTACTGTAGGATGAAATAATTCTGGACAATTAATTTTTCTAAAATTTTTGTAATAATCATATACTTCTTCATTTTTTCTAGTTGAAGGATTAGACTTTATTTTTTCCCAATCTATATTTTCTTTAAACTTAATAATTTTTTCACAATAATCACCAAGTTTTTCATATTCTAAAGTATATATTAGATGTAAAAACATTTTTTTACTAATTAATATTATGTTTTAGAATTAAGCATATTATTTTCAATTTTTGCTATTTAATAAAAATTTGATTTTATACTGTAATATATATGTTACTAAATTCAAATTATTTTAATGGATATATTAAATGAATTTTCTGATGATGTTTTAGAAATAAATATTTCGTATAATAGTATAACTGGTAGTCTAGACTTTAGTAGATTTACTAAATTAAAAAAACTAATATGTACTTGGAATAATATTACCTCGCTAAATAATTTACCAGATTCATTACTAATATTAGATTGTTATAATAATCATATAAATAATCTTGATAATTTACCACCTAATTTGGAAGATTTAAATTGCTGTCTTAATCATTTAACTTCTCTTGATAATTTACCAAAATCCCTAATTACATTATTTTGTTCTCATAATCAATTAATTTTATTAAATAATTTACCTAATTCATTGACAAATTTATTTTGTTATATGAACGAAATAACCTCGTTAGATAATTTACCTAATCATTTAGAACAATTAATTTGTACCAATAATAAAATAACTTCGTTAGATAATTTACCAGATTCATTGATAGAATTATATTGTGAACATAATGGATTAGTATCACTTGATAATTTACCAAATTCTATAAAGATATTAAATTGTTCTCATAATTTAATAGAAAATTTAGATAATTTACCTGATTCTTTGGTTAAATTAGAATGTTATGGTAATAAAATTACTCATTTTGAAAAATTACCTAAATCTTTACAAGAATTAAAATGTGATATTGATAAAAATTTTATTATTGATTTGCATAAAAAATATCCAAGTCTGAAAATAAATTCTTAAGTAAAATGTTGAATAATTTATTTAATAAATATTAATATATAGATAATGGATATACTTGATGATTTTGACGATAACGTGTTAGAAATAGATATCAGTGATAAAAATATTACTGGTAAACTTGATTTTAGTAGATTTACTAAATTAAAAATATTATATTGTAATCATAATAAAATTATTAGTTTAGATAATTTACCTAATTCTTTACAAAAATTAAATTGTTCCTATAACAATATTGCTTTATTAGATAATTTACCTAATTCGCTAGTCAAGTTAAATTGTGATGGAAACCAAATTACAACACTAGATAATTTACCTAGTTCTTTAAAAAAGTTAGAATGTTCCCATAACAAAATAACTTTATTAGATAATTTACCAAATTCTTTAATAGATATGTATTGTGACAACAATCCAATTGTTTCACTGAATAATTTACCTTGTTCTTTGCAAATGTTATATTGTCATCATACTAACATAACATTATTAGATAATTTACCTAATTCTTTGATAGTTTTAAACTGTACAAGTAATAGAATAACTGAATTAGATAATCTACCAGATTCATTAACTGAATTATTTTGCTATGGAACTAATTTAACATCATTAGACAAGTTACCTAATTCTTTAGAAATATTAAATTGTCAAAGTAATAAAATAAGTTCAATTGGTGAATTACCAGAATCATTACAAGAATTGTATTGTCAGGAAACTCTAATAAATGTTGAATATCTAAAACAAAAGTATCCAAATATCAAAATAAAAAATTAATTAAATTTGTTTAAGTATTAAACAACAACCTAGTTTATATACAAATGGTTTTTAAGTTCATTACTTTTTCATCTAATGTTAGTCCTGTTTATTCTGTGATAAATTACATTTGGAGAGATGAAAATACTGGAATTTATTATATTGATGGTCCTGGTAGTGATAGTAATAGTTTGTTACATCCATATGCTTCTAATATCAAGACAAAGGTTTATTATAAAGAACATTTATCTATATACGCAAAAGAAATAACAGAATCTGAAATAAAATCTGGTGTAATTGATTATAATAAAAGCAAATGGAAAATTGATAATCCAAATAAATATATAATATCTTAATACATAATACCAATATAAAAATGAATAATCAATTATATTATTTAATAGAACAAGGTAATTTGGATAAAATTAAAGAATACTATTATAATCAACCAATCAATAATTCTATTGATTATACTAATTCATTTTTTCATGCTTGTAGATTTGGTCATTTTAAAGTAGCAAAATGGATATTAGAAGTAAATCCTGAAATTATTAATTTTGATTTGGAATATAATTTTCAAATTGCTTGTTCATCAGGAAATTATGAATTAGTTAAATGGTTATTAGAAATAAAACAAGATTTAATTTCTGAATGGATTAATAAAGGAAATGCTCTGGCTAATGCATGTGATGGAGGTAATTTATCAATTGTAAAATTGGTATATGAAAGTAATCCACATATTTCTAATGCTTACTATGATTATGAAAAATATTTTATAAATGCATGTGGTTTGGGACATTTAGAAGTTGCTCAGTGGATACTTGAATTAGTTAAAGACTGGTCGCACACAAAAATTAATATTTCTGCAGACAATGACAAAGCTATAAATATGGCTTTTAGTTCAGGACATATGGAAGTCGTTAAATTTTTAGCTGGAATTAATCCTAAATACAAATTAGTATTTGAAAACGATAAACTTATAGATTATGAAATTATTGAAAATTAATTCAGAATTACTATTTGAAAATATCAAAATCATTAAAGAAAATATGTTTGTCCTAAACTAAAAAATTGAAATATATTTTTAATCAAATCATATATGAAAATAATATATAGAATAATAATATAAAATGGATTCTGATTCTTACTCTGTGCCTCAAGGAGAGGCTTGGTCAACATATCATTCAGCTGAAGCTTTAGCAGAAGCTGATCATGGTATGGAATATATAGGTGGTGTTGGTGGATTCTGGACCAATCCTGTTTCGGGAAATCCAGCAGAAGCTGCACAACTCATGCAAATATCAGCAGATTTGCGTTGTCAATCTATTGTTCATAAAGGTGGTAATCCTGATCCAGGACATCTTAGTAGTTTTTTAGCTGCTCAGGAAGCGGCACATCGTATTTCTAGTGGTAATTATACTATTCCTGATACTACGATTCAAAGTAGATTAGGTTCATATCCTGCTTGTACAGGTGGTGGATCTTCTACTCAAGGACCTGTTATGAATTTTGCTTATATCAATGGATTAGTTGGAGAACAACAATCATTAGAAAGACAAATTGAATATTTAGATCAACAAATTAAGCATAAAAGAGAATTATCAGATTACAATGAGGTTTCGAGATTGATGGATTTATGGTTGAAATGTACCCAAAAATTAAGTAATGTTAAAGTAAATATCCATAGATATTACACTGGTCAAAAACCAATATAGGTAATGATCACAAATTTACATTTATGAATTAGTAGTTGTTGATTTATTACAACTCTTGAACCAAATATTTTTATATGAAAAGATAAAGAATTATAGAAAATTGATTTTTTTAACAATAAATTAAATATATATCAATATATATAAAATTATTTATGTTATTGTATGTAAGTTGGAAAATTAATCCAGAGTCCGAATTAGGATTTGAAATTATTAGAATAAGTAAAGATAAAGAGCCAAAAGTTAAATATACAAATACTGATAAATATGTTTTAACAGAAT